>ERZ1370068.10492-contig-9187_pt1 | contig 73450 bp, 98 predicted proteins | sample MGYA00561227_ERZ1370068 | MGnify/ENA primary metagenome ERZ1370068 (study PRJEB38410, sample SAMEA6850437) | metagenome | study: Metagenomic assessment of the ecological functions of the soil: analysis of the soil microbiota associated with the... | reverse complement strand
GTATCATTAAAGGCAATAAACCAAACGGCAAGCCGCCAGCCGTCGAACACCTCCTGCATCCGCCGGCAGTTTCCCGGCATGAGGTGCTGGCGGCGGAAAACAGATCGGACGCCCGACGATCCATGATGACTTCGCCGCGATCGGGTAATACCACGAGAGTCCATATGATCGTAGGTCGCATAGCCATCTCCGCATCCCGGTGCTGATGTCCTCGGCGATCTGTCGCCGCGCGCGCCGAGTTTTCGTCCAGTGATAAAGATCAGCCGATTTCGCGAGTCGACCAACAGTGCCGATGCTGGTCGATCTCTTCGAAGGCGATCGGGTCATGGAAGAAGCCCAGGGATGTCGGACGCGCTGACAGACGACCGCGATGTCGATGCGACGTTCTACCCGGTAAGAGCGCGATCAGCACGGTTACCGTTCAGGATCAGCCGCGACAGACAGTAAGCGATTTATCACGGGATCTTCCAGGCTAACGCGATCTTCTGAAAATCTATCCGGAAGGGGAAGCCATCATGCCATACCTGCCGAGTCACGCGCAGGGCTCGCAGCTCACAGTGACTCCGCGCATTATGTTGGCACTGGCGAATATCACCAGGCATTTTGCCCGGTTCACGGTGGCATACTCGCCGGCAGATCGAGCTGACAGGTCGAGCTGACAGCCGCGCTGGAATCTGGGCAATGTTTCCCGCGCCGATCGGTCGCTGTCCGCTACCGCCATAATAGATAGGTAGCAACAGTCATACGCAGATGTTCGACTAGTAGAAAGCCGACGCGCTCGACATTTGTCATTAACGCCGATGATCGGCGGCAGTCTGGAGATCGATAGTAGTTTCGACAGTGCCAGAGACTGGCAGCTTCATCACGCGGTGGTGAGGATCGCCATCGTAGCTCCTCCAGCCCACACAGCATGGATTGGAAGTTATCGGATGGCACAAAAAGCCCTGCCAGTGTGGATCAACCTGATGCAACATGACTGTTTGTGAAAGCTCCGGACACTAGGTGCCGATTCTGCGTGTTTTCTGCCTTCTGATCGGCTGAAGACGCCAGCTGTCCTCTGTGGCTGGGCAGTTTCACTGACCATTAAACGCCTGAATGATGTCAGCTGTCATATTTCGATGTGAGCGCATCTCGGTACTAGAGATGACTGACATATACTGATCCAGTAATAAAATAGGCTTAACAACACAGGAGATCAGGTGGCTGAAACCCAACATGCCAGATCCATGAGATGTGTCTAGCAGGAGCCTACAGAAGCTTCGCCAGACGTCGACTTCGCTGACGCCGAGCCGATAGAGGCGCGAGGGCCGGGCGATTGAGATGCCGAGGCTCGCGTCTGTCGGGCGCCGAGATGATCGTGGTACGGCACGCCGCAACATGATTCAGCGGGTTAGTCACGGCGCGAACGATCGTTGTCGCGCCGAGGTCTCGCAATGAAGTCGCGTGAGCTCAACGTCGGCCGGATGCCGCGACGGCTTATCCCGGTAATCGCCGCGATGCCGGAGACGGACAATACTGCGTGTCGATGGTCACCCACTGGCGCGCGTCGCAGCAGCTGAATTTAATCGTGGACGCGAACAGCGCCAGGGATCGGCAATGGACCAGGGGCCGAGACGACGCGCCAGCGATATCGTCGTCGATGGAAGACCCGCCCCCGGCACTCGAGAAGGCGGTCGCACCTGCCGCTCAGCGGCCCAAGAGTGCGGTGACACCGATCAGTATCGTCGAGGCGGGCGCAGCTCACTCGCCCGTCGGTGCTGGCGAAATCAGACCGCTTCTCGCGGATGGCGAAAGATCGACCGGCGCGATACTGGCGCACCGTGACGTGATATCACGCGCATCGTCGAAGGTCGTGATTGTAGCGCGCTGAGTGTCAACATCGATGATCGGGACGCCGCGCGACAATCGCCGCGCCCGGCTATGTCGCCGCGCTCGTGCGTTCGATGTCTCCGCCGACTTGTCGCACGGCGGCTCGATCGCGATGAGCACGCGGCTTTCCGAACGAAGTACTTGCAAATCAGAAAATATGTCGATTTAAATGGTAGCTGAATAATGCTATTGATACTGAGTTAATTTCGCTGGTCGCTGGCTTCATCGCCTGAAGGCCTGATCGCTCATCGAATGCGGTCATCTCGACGAACACCATATATCCAGCCGCCGATCGAATCTGACACGTGAGTGGTGACGACGCTCGGCGCGCCGGCAGCGTTCGGTCGCGACCAGTTCATCCGCGCATCATCTTCCGCGCTGAACGCCGACGATGATCGTGAAAAGAACCCGCGCGCTGGCAAGATCTTCCAGGCGGTAACTGGTTCTGTTCGCCGCCTGTCTGGTTCTTCACGACAGACACCACCGAAGGTTCACTAACTCGATGAGTAGCCCCCAACATAAAGAACAGTTTTCGAAGACTCCTCATCTGTTATTATATTATGCCAAATGACGATGGGAACACAGTTCTGAAACCACATTTAGTGAATTAAACTCACTGAAGACGATCGCACATCGTCGCTGCGCCAGTAGGGGAAAGATCGACTGAAAAAATTGCTTCGATATTTGACAGGCCAAACAGCGACTCAGCAGACTTCCAGCAACGCCAGGTGGCGTTTCCTGAACCTGTCGAGCGAGCCAAGGCAGAAGAGGAATACGTTGGCTACGATCGGCGATCCCGATTTCATGAACCGCCTGACCTGAGCGCATGATTGCAACGTGGCATGAATTGTGTCCGATCTCGGCCATCTCCATGATACCGATTGAAGGGTTCTGATTTCGCATCGATAATGAGCTGCCGCAACCAACCTCTCCTCCAATGAGACCGCCGTTAACGTAGTTGAAATATCGAATATAACGCGATCAGCCAGACACCTCCTCGTAAAGTTAATATCTGTCGGCAATCGCAATTAGGCGACTTTTTGAGGCGTGCCCGGCGCTGTCGCGGCTTGCTGGGACTCGATATGGCACGCGAGCCATGCCGATATTGAACCAAACGACTGAAACGCGACGCCATCTGGACGATGTCCTCACGGCACGCATTAGGCGCCACCATCAAGCCAGCAGCCACTTGTTTCGACTTCTGCGTGCGGATCTGTTCAATGACGCCGCGGAATCAGCGATCTGGCGGTAATTCGGTAACGCGCAACGATCCATCGCAGCAGTTCGGTCGACGGCCGGGCTGGCGCGAACGCCATGGTTGATCATGATCTGACCATTACACGCTGAGTGGCACCACGCGCCGGGGTTGTCGCGCAATCGTCCGGGCGATGTCGAAAAATGGCGTGTCGCCCGGGCCGCAGAGGCTGCCGCGCGATCCTGAGCCAGGCCTGCGATTCCGATGGAGGCAGCGACCTGGCGCGGCTCACTTGCGGAGCGTCATCGATGCCGAACACGCTGCATCGAAGCGGCCGATCGCCCGATTGTTCAGTTGCACCGAGGTCAGCTTCCAGGTCGAGGTGCCGCCAAAGAGCGATGGTGCCGATAGCTGCCGCCCATCATCCCCAACAACTGGTTGATCCACCGAGATTATCGCGGCGTTTACGTCGATAGCGCCAATACCTTCTGATCGGTGCGTGGTTCGAACATCCGGGATATGAAGATCTGACATCGGAGCAGTGATCGTCGCTGATCATCGCTGAATGCCAGTAATAGAATGAACAAACGGGAATCGCATATGGGCAAATAGGCGCTGGCGCAACGCGCGGTAAGCCGCTGATGCCGATCTCGCCTTTCGCGCTGGAAGCGTCATCGGGCGGCGTACGCATCTGGCTTGGCGAGCGCAGTGGTATCGGTGGTCGTCGCCGTCGTGGCGTCGCCGATCAGAATCAGCGCCGCGCCTTCGGACACGCCAGTGATCAATCAGGCCCATCATCCGGCGTCGCGTGCGGCGGTGCAGATGACCGGGCCCATCTCCGATTCGGGCTTGTCGCCGGGGCCCACAGTCGCGCCCGCTCGGCGAGCTGCGAACAGCAGCGCAAGCGGCTTCGCTCATCGCCAATGACCACTACCGCCACAAAGTCGCCGGCCAGAATATCCACGCGCCAGCCTGATGAGCAGCTTCGTGCCGCGAAGGAGATCGGTGGTCGGGCAGCACGACGGCGTGGTTCTTCGCGCCGCCCAGCGCCTGCACGCGCTTGCCGTGCGCGCGCCGGTCTTCGTAGATGTATTTCGCGATCGGCGTCGGATCCGACGAACGATACCGCCTTGATGTCGCGGATGCTGAGGATCGCGTCGACCGCTTCCTTGTCGCCGTGGACGACGTTGAACACGCCATCGGGCAGGCCCGCGTCCTTGAGCAGCTCGGCCATGCGCAGGCTCAGCGTCGGATCGCGCTCCGATGGCTTGAGGATGAAGGTGTTGCCGCAGGCGAGCGCCATCGGGAACATCCACATCGGCACCATCGCCGGGAAGTTGAACGGCGTGGATGCCCGGCGCAGACGCCCGAGCGGCTGGCGCAGCGAGTAGCTGTCGACGTCGATGCCCACGCTGTCGCTGGAACGTTCTGGGGTAAAAGAATGCCGGTGGCGAACTGACCACTTCGATGCCGCGGACTGAGCTTCTGCAGACGATGAGATCTGCTCCCGCCAGCTCCCGCGGTAATTGCCGCGCCAGGGTCCTTCTGTGCGCCTCCACCAGTTTGAAGCGTATCAGGATCCGCAGTGCAGCGCCGGCGCATTGCGCCACGCGTCAGCGTCCACCGTGGATGCCACCGCAGCCGCAACGTCTTCGGCCGTCGCGAACGGAACGTGACGCGCACCTCGCCAGTGGCGCGGATTATCACTGCCGTAGCGGCGGCGACGCGCGGCGCGGCCGCCGATCCACAGCGGCAGTCTCCTGGGCGTGTCAGATCCGTTGATGTTCCTGTCGCACGTTCGCCAGCCGGCTTGCTGCAGCCGTGCGACGCGCGATCCACTCAGGAAGCGCTTTGCGTCATCAATTGCGCGTTTTGCCTTGCGATGCTGCTTCAGCGGAAGGCGCTGGGCGGTTCCGGCAGCCGATATTCTAGCGGAACGGTCCCGGTAAGCATGATCGCGCGAAAGCTGATGCAGGGCGTACAGCGTGCCGTGAGAGGGCGTCCGCCCTGACCCAGCGTGTATCGACATGCTTGGTTTGAGTACCATGAGCGCCAAGCCTGCCCCCGGTGTCAGTAACGCAGGGCAGCACCCCAGGCTTCTGTAAAGGAACGGCTGATGTGGCGCGTGAAGCGGTGGCCTCAACGTGCCGGGACTCGACTGCCCCCTGGCGAAGGCGCGTAGCTGCCGCTGAAGCGGCGCCACACGCATCGCGCGAAGATGAGCCCCGAGATAATGAAAAGTACCAGGAATCCAGAGCATCCAGCCGGTACGGACGGGTTGCCGTAGATCGCGCCTGACCCTGGTAACGATGACCGCAATGACGCCAAAACTTAAAGAGCGGTGTCGCTCCCGATGATGCCGTCCATGGCGTGGGCGAGGAGCCTGGGATCGCGCGTACGAGCGGTACGACACCGTGCCAGAACAGGCCCGCGTGCGATGCCGCTGCCGACAAAAGCGTGATGACCCCTGATGATGTTAGCGAGCCAATGCGAGAGATAGATCCATGCTTTCAAAGAGGTCTGATCTGGCGCGTGCCGGGACATTGGTTTTTCTTACGTTTCAGCGTTTGTTCATTGAGGGAAACGGTTTGCGAGCCACCTCACGAATTATCGTCGCGCGGAAAGGGATAGCGCCTCCGCGGTCCATCGGCCAAGCCTTCGTACACGACAAGGGTGGCCGGAGGTCGGTTTGAACCCCATCGCCATGCGCTGTTCCCGCAACTTCGTCTGCAGCGTGCTCTGATAGCGCGGCTCCGCGCCGGCTCGGGAGGGAATACCGAGTCGTATCGGCCGATCAGTAGCGCGGTGTCTTTCTGCAGACGTTCTCGCTCACTCATGTCGACTGGATTCGAGGCGCCCTTTCGCAGCCTTTGAAAAAGTCCGCCAGTCGTCGCGACACGACGCTGTCCAGGAATATCGAGCTAATCTTTCCGCCGTCTGCAGTGCGGCGCGAGTGGCGGCGATGAGCGATCCGAGAGGACAGACCTGTATCTCGTCGTAGCGTTTCTCCACATGGCGCAGCGTCCCCCACATCGTTCGACTTCATGGCGCGGAAGCCGAGGGCCGCCGTCCGACCGCCAACAGCCCCGATAATCGTAGAGATGCAGGTGTCGGTGGGGGGTCAAAGATGCCGAGGGGCTTCAACATTTGCAGTGGTGGAAGAGGCCGGAGTAAGGGGAGACCTGGTAGAGTACGACAGCAGGCTTCGCGCCGCTCGGTCGGCGTCGGCCGGTCGACGCTGGCGCGACCAGCCTGGCGCAAAACGACCCCGTCGCGTCGATACGCAGCTGTCGGGTGCCGAACCGGCGCCTTCAGGCGCTGGCCTGCCCGCAGGCTTCGCGGAACAACCACAGACAGGTGTCAAGAGCGGCGAACGCATACTTTTCCGCCTTCTCGCACGCGAAGCGCGTCCGCGCGCTCCTCGCGAGCGCCAAGCGAAGACATCCGGGGGAGTGGGTCTGCAAAGAACCAGGATTACCGCAGAGAATCGTCTCGCGAGACTCAACGCGGGACGCGCCGACCGTCACCGACTGGACGCTGCTGCAGAGCCGCTCGACGACTGTGCCGCGCCAACGAGATCGACTTTCGAGATTCAGCTGCGTGGGCTCCGGAGCAGCGCGCGCCGTAGCGTCGCGTCACCGCCAGCGCATGCGGGACCAGGTTCGCCGCAAAGTACGGCGGCCGGATACAGTGGCTGACCACCGGCGGCGGGCCGACGCCGTCGATGGCGATCGAGCCTCTGCGCGCGATGAAGCCGCGCGAAGCTCCGCCGGGGCATCGACTTCTCGAGCAGCCGGCTTCCGTCGGTCCCCGCTATCTCTTCCACGCGCGTGACGGCGCCGATGCCGCCGACATGGCCCGCGAGCAAACGCCCGCCCAGGACGGCTGTCGGAGAGCCAGCATGGCGCCTGCGTCGAGATTGACGGGCGTCCTTCGCGGTCTGAAGCCCGCCAGGCAACGACCGTTCTCGGCGGAGAGACTGATCGAACCAGCCAGGCGCGTGCGGTCGATGCGCTTCCACCACGGTCAGGCAGCACCCCGCGACGGCGATGTGCTGCAAACGCCGGATACGGCGATCGCGTCGCCGATCGCGAGCGTCCCGATATCGATCGTCGCGCTGCGCTAGCTCATGCCGGCGCGCGCTCGCGCGCACGATGCGGCCGATGCCTTCGACGATGCCGCGCCTGAACATCACGCCTCCGGCCGGTGCGGGCGCGCGCAGCGCGCCGTCCTCGCCGATGCTGCGTTCCACGCTCGCGCGACTCCGCAAGGCGGAAGCGGTCCGACAAGTTCCGCCATCGGCGCCGGCAGCTCTGAAACATCCGCGGCGCGCCGGACCGCCGGAAGGCAGGCACGGGTTGCCGGTACAGCAGCAGCTCGTCGATCGGCGGCTCGCGGCGAGCAGCGCGCCCCGTTGAGCTTCGCACCCGCCTTCGACGTGCAGCTCGCCGATGCCGCGTCAGCGCCTTGAGCCGCTTTGAGCATCGCGGCAAGGTCCACGCGAACCGTCGGCCCGCGCAGGACCACGCTCTCCACGCCTGCGGGCCAGAGACGCGCGGGGTTTCCGCCGAGGTAAAGATCACCACTGGCGCGCCCGCGGCAGCACGCGCGCCTTGGGGGCAGGTTCCGCTGGCGATCAGACGACGACCTTCATCGGCCAGGCGCCGTCGTCCTCGACGGCCCGCACGGGTCAGCGTTGCGGATCGGGTCCTGCAGCACGGTGCCGATCCCATGGTCAGAATCGCGCACGAGCGCGCACGCCAGCGGTGAAGCCGCCGGCGCGCGCCTTCCCGGGCCGCCGATCCACTGGCTCTCGCCGCCGGCGCGAGCGCCGTCCGGCCGCCGATGCTCGCGGCGACCTCGACCCGCACCCAGGCAGCCCGCTCGTCGCGCAGGCGTTTTATCCAGCCGACGCTGAGCTCGCGCGACTTGCACGGCCTCGAGGGTGGCCCACGAAGGTCGACCCTCGGCCCGCGGCGAAGGCAAACCGGTCCGCGCTACCGTGACCCGCGCCCGCGCTGGGATCGCGCGTCGCGCAGCCGCGACGCGCCATGCCCGCGCTCGAGAGCAGCGCAAAGCAGGTGCACTGAGAACGCGGCGTGCGCCCGTAATGATCGCAAGCGCTCAGGGTCACATGGGCTACGCGCCGTCGCGCCCCGTGCGGCTTCTGTCGCGCGCCGCAGTGTCCAGCCAGAGCGCGAGTTCCCGGCATGCGCTCCCGCCGGCGCGCTTCGCGCCAACCTCCTCGCCGACTCGCCCCGGCCCGCGCCCGAGCGATGACGCAGCCGACGCGCAGGTTGGCGTGGTCGCAAGCATGCCCGCGCCGCGAGCTCGAGCGCCTGGCGCATCAACTCCGCGATCGCGGTCGCTGAACGCGCTCATACCCGATGACGCGACCCTCTAGCGGGCTTTCCGCCGCGTCGAGGCCGGCTCGACCTCCTTCAGCGCGTCGCGGAAATCGGCTGCGTCCTCGAAAGCTGCGGCACACTGCGATGCGAACCGGATGTAGGTGGCAACCTTGTCGAGCTTGTAGAGCTTCCTGCATGCACCATCTCGCCGATCCTGGCGCGATCGGGATTTCTCACGTTCCCCCAATCCCAGCACCGTGCTGCACGATGCGCTCGCACCGCCTGATCGACGTACTCGGTCGGCACCGGGCGCTTGTGCAGACGCGCGCTGAAGCCGCTACGGATGCTTGCTCCGCGTCGAAGTCCGCGCGCGTGCCGCCGTCTGCTTGACCACCTGCGGCAACCGCAGCTCGGCCGTTCTCGTAGGTCGTGAACCGCCTGCGGCACGCGAGGCAGCGCCGTCCGCGCTGGATCGAGTCGCCGGGCTCGGACACGCGCGAATCGATCGACCCTGGGTGTCGCGCGCTGCCGCAGAATGGGCATTTCATCGTTCGCGGCATCCGGGCGTTTGGCCCGCGAGCCGGGACGCCGCGTCGATAGCCAATCCCTGGCTATCGATAAACCGGAAACTTCGCGGTGAGCGTCTTCACCGCCGCGGCGACGCGTGCGAGCTTCGCCGAATCTCCTCGCGGGTGCCTCCAGCACGTCTGCGACCAGGTGCGCGAGCTGCTCGCACTCGATCTCGCTGAAGCCGCGCGTCGTGATCGCCGGGCTGCCGATACGGATGCCGCTCGTGACGAACGGCTTCTTCGGGATCGTTGGGAATCGCGTTCTTGTTGACCGTGATGTGCGCTCGCCGAAGCGCGGCTTCCGCGTCCTTGCCGGTGATCTTCTTCGCGCCGCAGGTCGACCAGGAACATGTGGCGAATCGGTGCCGCCGGAGACGATGCGCAGGCCGCGCGCCCTGGAGCACGCGTCGCCAGCACGCGCGCGTTCTCGAGCACCTGCTCCTGGTAGCAGCTTGAAATCGTGGCTGCAGCGCTTCCTTGCAACGCGACCGCCTTGGCGGCGATGACGTGCATCAGCGGCCCGCCCTGCAGCCCGGGAAACACCGCCGAGTTGATCGACCTTCTCGTGCTCGGCGCTCGCGTGAGGATGAGTCCGCCGCGCGGACCGCGCAGCGTCTTGTGCGTCGTGCTCGTCACGAAGTCCGCGATGCCGACCGGGCTCGGATACAGCTCCGGCCGCGATCAGCCCGGCGTAGTGCGCCATGTCCGACCATCAGGTAGCGCGCCCACCGGAGTCGGCGATCGCGCGGAACCGCTCCAGTCGATCACGCGCGAGTAGGCCGAGGCGCCGGCGACGATCAGCTTCGGCTTGTGCTGCTGGGCGAGGCGCTCGGCCTGCGTCGTAGTCGATCAGCTCGGTCTGCGGGTCGAGCCCGTAGGCGACCACGTTGAACCACTTGCCCGAGATGTTGACCGGCGAGCCGTGCGTGAGATGCCCGCCGTGCGGCGAGCGACATGCCGAGGATCGTGTCGCCGGGCTTGAGCGCGGCGAAAGTACACCGCCTGGTTCGCCTGCGCGCCCGAATGCGGCTGGACGTTGGCGTACTCGGCGCCGAACAGCTTCTTGGCGCGATCGATCGCGAGCTGCTCGGCGATGTCGACGAACTCGCAGCCGCCGTAGTAGCGCTTGCCCGGATAGCCTTCGGCGTACTTGTTGGTGAGCTGCGAGCCCTGCGCCGCGAGGACCGCCGGGCTCGCGTAGTTTTCCGGAAGCGATCAGCTCGAGCTATGCTCTTCCTGGCGCCGGTTTTCGGCGCTGATCGCGCTTCCCAGAGCTCCGGGATCGACATGGGGCAGGGTCTGCGAGCGGTGCGAACATGGCGGGAGCGGCGGGAGAAAATGGCGTGATCTTACCACTCCGCTGCCGTGCGAGGCCGGCATGACAACGCGCGCCGCAACGTACCTTCCGGCGCGCGTTGCCGTATAGTCCGGCGGACCGGCGTTACCCGGTCTCGCCGGCGGAGAAGCTGGCGGCCCGATGGAGGAATCCCGTGTCATCGCTACTGTCGCTGTCGCGGCTGATCGATCGTGCTGAACGAGCGCATCGGCCACACGTTCTACTGGCTGGTTCTGGCCGCCGTGCTGATCAGCGCCGCCAACGCGGTCGTCCGCAAGGCGTTCAACTACAGCTCGAACGCCTTTCTCGAGATCCAGTGGTATCCTCTTCTCGCTGCTTTTCCTGTTCCTTGCCGGGCTACACGCTGCTGCAGCAACGAGCACGTCCGCATCGACGTGATCGCCGGTCGTCTGCTCGAAGCGCGCGCGAGACCTGGATCGACATCCTGGGCACGCTCTTCTTCCTGCTGCCGATGGCGATCCTGCTCGCCTGGCTGGCGTGGCCGCGGTCTTCGTCGAAGCCTTCGAGCGCCACGAGGTCTCGACCAACGCCGGCGGCCTCATCATCTGGCCGGCGCGCCTGATCGGTGCCGGTCGGCTTCTTGCTGCTCATCGCTGCAGGGCCTGTCCGAGCTGATCAAGCGCATCGCGTTTCCGAGGGGACTGATCCCCGATCCGAGCGAGAAGCACGCTGAGAAGACGCTCGAGGAACAGCTCGCCGAGGAGATCATGCGAGCGCGCGGCGACCAGCAGATCGCCGAGCGATATCGAGCGCACCGCGCAGGGACGCGGAGACAAGCGATGACCGCCTTCCTGATCGAGAACATCGCGCCGCTGATGTTCGGGACTCTCGTGGTCGTCCTGCTGCTCGGCTACCCGGTCGCGTTCTCGCTGGCGGCCGTCGGCATCGGCTACGCGCATCGCTCGGCATCAATCTCGGCCTGCTGACAGCCTGCGCTCCTGCAGGCGCTGCCGGAGCGGGTCTGGGGCGTCATGTCGAACGACACGCTGCTCGCGCGTGCCGTTCTTCACCTTCATGGGGCTGATCCTCGAGCGCAGCGGCATGGCCGAGGACCTGCTCGACACGATCGGGCAGGTGTTCGGCCCGGTGCGCGGCGGGCTCGCCTACGCGGTGATCTTCGTCGGCGCGCTGCTCGCCGCGACGACCGGCGTGGTCGCCGCGTCGGTGATCTCGATGGGGCTGATCTCGCTGCCGATCATGCTGCGCTACGGCTACGACCGGCGCTTCGCCTCGCGGCGTGATCGCGGCCTCGGGCACGCTCGCGCAGATCATCCCGCCGTCGCTGGTGCTGATCATCATGGCCGACCAGCTCGGCAAGCTCGGTCGGCGACATGTACGCCGGCGCGTTCATCCCCGGCATTGACGCTCGCCGGCCTCTACGCCGCTCTACGCGCTCGGGCGTCTCGCATGGTCAAGCCGAAATGGGCGCCGGCGCTGCCGCTCGAGGCGCGCACGCTGCGCGAGCCGGACGGTGTCGGGCGGCACGCGGTCGCTGCTGGTGCTGACGATCGTCGCCGCGGTAGCCGCGGTCGCCTTCGCCAAAGCTAGTACGCTACCCGCCGAGACGCCGACCGACGAGATGATCGTCATCGCAACCTGCGTCGGTACCGGCGTCGCGTTTCTTCGCCGCGGTCATCAACCGCCTGCTGAAGCTCGGCTCTGCTGTCGCAGCTCGCCGAGCGCGTCACCTTCGTGCTGATCCCGCCGCTCGCGCTGATCTTCCTGGTGCTGGGAACGATCTTCCTCGGCGTCGCGACGCCGACCGAGGGCGGCGCGATGGGCGCGAGCGGCGCGCTGATCGATGGCGCTGGCGCGCCAGCCGCTTCGATCGAAGCTGCTGCAAGCAGGCGATGGACACGACCGCCAAGCTGTCGACCTTCGTCGTCTTCATCCTCATCGGTCGGCGCGCGCGTGTTCAGCCTGACCTTCTACGGCGTCAACGGTCATGTCTGGGTCGAGCACCTGCTCACCGGCCTGCCCGGCGGCCAGCTCGGCTTCCTGATCGTCGTCAACATCCTCGATCTTCGTGCTGGCGTTCTTCCTCGACTTCTTCGAGCTGTCGTTCATCGTCATTCCGCTGCTCGGCCCGGTCGCCGACAAGCTCGGCATCGACCTGATCTGGTTCGGCGTGCTGCTCGGCGTCAACATGCAGACCTCGTTCATGCACCCGCCGTTCGGGTTCGCGCTGTTCTATCTGCGCAGCGTCGCGCCGGCCAAGGACTACATCGACAAGCTCACCGCAGCTCACGGCCGCGCCGGTGACGACCGGGCAGATCTATTGGGGCGCGGTGCCGTTCGTTAGCTGATCCAGATCATCATGATCGGCTCTGGTCATCGCCTTCCCGCAGATGGTGATGGTCTACAAGGCCAAGGAGAGCAACGGTCAACTCCGAGCGAGATATTCATCCAGCTGCCGCCGAGCCGAATCGCCTGGACGGGCCCTTGCCACCCACGGAGCAGCAGGAACAGAAGCAGGAGAACGAGCTGCGCGCAGTCGCTTCGAGGATCTTTTCAAGACACCGCGTCAGAGGACGCAGTCGAAGAAAAATAACGCCGCGGCCTAGCTCAAGGAAGCCCCGGCGCGCGGCGTCTCGTTTCCACGACCGCGTGCCGCAGGTTCGGCGATCTTGCTATTTCTTGGCGGTCGACACGCTTTGCGCTGGCGGTCGCCATGAACTGTGTCGAAATTCTGCTCGGTGACGCTGGAACCACAGGATCTCTCATCGTCAGCGGAACTTCTTCCACGGCTCGTAGACCTTCTTGAACTTCGGATTCGTGGCGGCGAATCTCGTCGTAGACCTCGACCGCCGCCTTGTAGGCATGCCTGCGCAGTGATCTCGCGCGGGAACGGCTGCAGCTGCGGCCCCGCCGGCGACCAGCCGGCAGCGCGCCGCTGGGTTGAGTGCAGTCGTACTTCGCCGTACAGTCGATATTCGCCTCGGCGCAGGCGGCTTCCGAGAATCGACCTGGTAGTCCTTCGGCAGCTCGCATCCAGGCCTTGAGTGTTGACGAGACAGGTCGAGCTCGGGACCGCCCTCCCACCAGCCCGGGTAGTGGTAGAACCTGCGCGACCTTGTACGAGGCCGAGCTTCTCGTCATCGTACACGGGCCGACCCATCTCCGCCGCGTCGATCGTGCCCTTCTCCAGCGGCCGGATAGATGTCGCCGCCCGCGATCTGCTGCGGCACTCGACGCCGAGCTTCTGCAACACGACGCCGGCCGAGCCCCGATGCGAGAACTTCAGGCCCCTTGAGGTCGGCGACGCGTCTTCAACTCCTTGCGGAAGAAACCGCCCATCTGCGCGCCAGTGTTGCCCGCCGGAATGTTGTAGACGTTGTAGTCTGCCGTCAGAACTCGCGCATCGAGCTCGAGATCCGCCGCCGTGGTACATCCAGGCGTTCTGCTGCCGCGCGTTCAACCCGAACGGAATCGCGCAGCGAACGGCGAACGTCGGGTCCTTGCCGAAGAAATAGTACGGCGCAGTATGGCGCGCATTGCACTGATTGCGTTCTGGACGGCATCCGACACGCCGCAAGTCGGACTGAGTTCGCCGGCGCGCGAACACCTGGATCTGGAACTTTGCCGTTGGTTGCCGAGGCGCAGCGCGGAATCCAGCTCGGCTGCGCCGAAGAGCGTATCCGAGGCTCTCAGCCAGCTCGCATGCCGAGCCGCCACTTCGACTCCGGGCTGCGTGCCCCTGTCCGATGAGCCGGTGCGGCGACCGCGCCGCGGCCAGACCGACCTCGGCTTTTCCAGGAATGAACGACGTTGCATAAGACTCCTTCCTCGAAATGAGATGACGCGCGTCCGGATCTCCGGATGGTCGAGCTTTGCCGCGCCGAGTCCTCCGCCCGTCTTAGCGACTCGCGCCCAACATCGGTTGACCGTCGCCGCCTGCGACAGCCATCAGGCAGAGCCTGCGTGCACTGCGCTGAACAGGCCCACGCCCAGCCGGCTTGCCGCTCAGGGTCTGCGTGAACCGGATCAGGTAGCGGCGGCGTTCCGGTAGTCGAGCTCGACCATGCCGCCCGGAATGAAGGCGGTCGTCGGGGCCGATCAGGCTCCGCTGCGTGGCCCTGGCGGTTGTCCGCGTGCGCCGGCGGTATAGATCCGAAGAACGGACCGATCCAGTCTCGTGCGGCCCGCGTCGCAGGCGGCGCTGCAGCCAAGTGCGCAGCAGCACTCGGACGCATGCGCCGCGCGATCGATCTCGACGCCGCAGATCACTTCCTCGGCTGCTGCCGCTGCATGCGGCGCAACGAGCCGCAGGCCAGCCGTCACCTTCCTGAGGCGTGAATCTCTCCCAGCTTCGGGCTGGCGCGTCCTTGGCCGGCGCGACCATGACGGTAACCGGTCTTCGCTGCGGTCGACTAGTCGCCGTTGCGACCCGCCGAACACGCCGGGCGCTGATCGATTCCGGGGTTTGCGTTTGGGTTGACGAGCTGCGTAACTCGTCGTCAGCTCGTGCTGAGCGGCGGAGGATTTGGCTTCGCGGCGAAAGGTGCTCGACTTCCGCCACCGCGCGGGTCAGCGCCTGCAGCCCTGACGACCGACGCGCACCTCGGTCTCGGTCGGTCTGCCGCGGTGCCCGCGGCGAGAAACGCGAGCGCGTCCGGGCCGTACAAGCGCAGCCAGCCGCATCAGCAGCGGCTTCTGTGCTCGCGCGGCGGCAGATCGCACGCCGGCGGGCGGATCGGATTCGTGGTCCGGCGGCGCGCATGCTGCTCGACGACCCGCGTATAGATCGGGTGGCATCGAGGATACATCAACCGCCCGCCACCGCGCGAGCGCTCAGTCCGCGTTGCGGCCCCCTGGGTGCCCGCCAGGTCAGGCAGAAAGTCGCCACCGGTGCCGGGCTGACGGCGTGAGGGCGACAGCGATTGCCGACCCATTCGTCGAGCGATGTGCGACACCCACTCGACCTGGTCGGGCGTGAAGTTGCCGCTGTCGAGCCGCATCAGCAGCAGACATCGCGGATGTACTCCTGCTCCAACGAGACTCCGGGCTGGATGAATGATCCACCGCCGAAGGCGAGCGGCTTCGCGCTGCCAGCCGCGCATGCGCGCAAATTCGTAGAAGGTCGTTGCAACTCGCGCCATTGGGCGGGCAACCCAGTGGCCGTAGCGGAACAGGCGGAACTTGCCGTCGATCGCCTTGAAGTGCGCGAAGCCTGCACCAGAACGCGTGGCAACACCGTGTTCCAGCGTTTCTGCTCGCCCGCGGCGTAGCCCGCCTTCAGCGTCGCCTCGATACGCTGCGGTGAACGCCTCTCACCAAGTCGAAGACGCCGTGCCAAAGGCGGCGTCTCGACGCTGCTGGAACGCTGATAGTTGGCCGTGTATTGGGCCGTCAGCTGGCTGATGATCGGCTCCAGGCGCGCGTCGACGCAGCAGCGACGCTCTACCTGCGCCGGACCGATGCTCGCGCCGTCCTCCCGGGAACGAGGCGACCAGATCGAGCGCCTCGCGCTGCAGCTGCGAGGCATCGCCTGAGGGCAGGGACGCGATCCAGCGCGCCGCCGCGGGCCCACCTCGCAGCGGATCGCGCAGCGTGCGCGCCATCCCGGCAGCAGCTCACCGAGTGATCGCTGCGGCGGCCATTGGGCCGGCGGGGTTCCTGAGTTCCCCGCGACCGTCATCGAGCCGATCAGCATCGATCCGCATTGTCGTGAGCCGCGACGGTCGACGTCGTCGCCGATGGCGACGATGTCGCGATACATGCGCGCGAGGTTGCCGGCGATCGTGATCTCCTCGACCGGATACGGCGATCTCGCCGCCTTCGACCCAGAAGCCCGCGCTCCGCGCGAATAATCTCCGGTCACAGGGTTGACACCCTGGCAACAACAGCTCGGTCACGAGCAGCCCGCGATGCATCCGGCGCAGAAGCGCCGGGAGGTCCTCGTGCCATGGCTGACGAGCAGATTGTGGTTGCCGCCCGCGTTTCCGGTCGACGTCATGCCGAGCTTGCGTGCCGGAATAGCTGCCGAGGAAGTACCCGCGCACAAAGCCGTCGCGAACGACGTCCCGCGGCCGTGTCGCCACGCCCTCGTCATCGAACGGCGTCGAAGCCTGCCCGCGCGCGCAGGTGCGGCTCCTCGCGGATCGTGACCTGCGGCGAGAATACCTGCGCTCCCGACGCTGTCGACCAGGAACGAGGACTTGCGATAGAGGCTGCCGCCGCTGACCGCGTTGACACGATGCCCGATCAAGCCGGTCGCGACCGGTGCTTCGTAGATGCACCGGGCAATCGAGCGTCGCGAGCTGCCGCGCGCCCAGCCGGCGCGCGGTGCGCTCACCAGCGATGCGACCGACTCGCGCCGCCGCTTCGAGATCGGACGGCAGGCGCGCCGACGATGTACCAGTCATCGCGCTGCATCGCCCCGTCGTCTTCACCGATCACCGCACAGTACGGTGCCGTGGCGCGAGCTCGCGATAGCCACCGGAGAATCCGTTGCTGTTCGCATACACACGAACTCGGCCTCGTGCCGCGATACCGCTTGCACCGCTCGGAATTGTTCAGACGCGGGTCGACGCTGCAAGCGCCGCGGCTTCGCATTCACGCCCGAGGGCGATCGCCTCCTCGACCGACAGCGTCCAGGGGTGATACAGGTCGAGGTCGGTCCAGCTCCGCGCGAGCAGTGCCGGGTCGGCGAGCCCGGCACAGTCGTCCGCTGCCGTGTAGCGTGCGATCGTCAGCGCCTTGGCCACGGTGTCCTCGATTGGCCGCTGGCGCGAAATCCGCAGTGCTGCGCGTGCCCTCGCCGTGTTCGCCGACGTAGACGGTGACGCCGATTCCCTTGTCGCGGTTGTAGGCGATCGTCTCGACCTCGTCCTTTGCGCACCGTCACGCTCAGTCCGAACGCCTGCGACACCTCGGTCTCCGCCGCGGTCGCGCCGCCTTCGCTTGCGCCGCCTTCAGGACCTGAGCGCGCCATCGCGGCGACGCGCATCTGCTGGAGAGGGAAACCGCGTGGCGAGCGCACGGACGGCTGCAGTGGCGGTCATCGACGGACTCTGTGAGCGGTCGCGGCTGGAACGACCGGGTATCATAGCAAACGCGCTCGCTCTCCGACCGCTGCGCGATGCGACCGACCCGACGAAACACCGCCCGCAGGCCGTACCGGTGGCCGAACGAGCGATCAAAGACCCGTCGCAAGGCCGAGATGGATCGCGATTGCAGGCGCTGGGCGAGGCCGCTCCTCGACGTCGATCACGCGCGGCTGCAGGGGCTCGGCCTGCCCGAGCGCCTCGCGAGGCGATCGAGCGCCGCGCGGCGCATCACCAAGCGCGAGGCGCGCCGCAGGCGGCAATGCAGTACATCGGGCGCCTGATGCGCGATACTCGATGCCGCGCAGATCGACGCCTTGAGGCGCGCTGCTCGGCGACCGGCGATGACCCGCACGCTCCCCGTGCAGGAGGACGGGCGGCTGTCCGGTACAATCGTCGCACCGCACGGCGGATGCGAGCGCATGGACTGAACCAGCAAGACGCTGTTGATCGCGATCTGGTCTCGATCAGCGACCGCGCACTCGGCCGGCGTGTACCAGGATCAAGGGCATTCCGGGCCTCACCGACTGGTTCGGCGCGGCGCTAACGACGCCGTGGCGGATGGAAACGCGGCTGATCCCGGATGAGCAGCGCTGATCGAGCGCACGCTGATCGAGCTCGTCGACAGCGTGCGCTGCCATCTGGTGCTGACGACCGGAGGCACCGGACCCGCGGCGCGCGACGTCACGCCGGAAGCGACGCTGGCGGTCGCGCACAAGGTGCTGCCGGGCTTCGGCGAGCAGATGCGCGCAGGTGAGCCTCAGATACGTGCCGACGGCGATCCTGTCGCGCCAGGTCGGCGTCATCCGCGGCCGCGCGCTGATCCTCAACCTTCCCGGCCAGCCGAAGGCGATCAAGGAAACGCTCGACGGCGTCTTTCCCGCCGTGCCGTACTGCATCGACCTGATCGGCGGGCCCTACATCGAGACGAACGACGAGGTCTGCAAGGTCTTCCGTCCGAAGAGCGCACTGCGCCCGCCGTCGGCGTGAGCCCGCGCGCGATGGCCGCCGACGACACCAACCAGCCGCCGCCGTACGAGGGACGCAACCTCTATCTCAGCCGATCGGCGCGCTGCAGCGACGCGGTCGACGCGAGACGGCGCGGCGTGGTCGCACGAGCCGACTCGACGCGTGGGGCGCAGCGCTCGGCAGCAGCCGAGACCTGTCGCGCTGGCGGCGCGCGCCAACCGTTTCGCGCCCCGAGCTTCGAACGCACGACCGCTTCGGCAATCGCATCGACGAGGTCGGATTCGATCCCGCCTGGCACGAGATTCTGATGCGCTGGCGATGCATCGAAGGCGAGCACTGCCTCGCCATGGACCGAAGCGCGCGCCGGCGCGCAGGTCGCGCGCGCCGCGGCGTACCTGATGCACGCCCAGGTCGAGAACGGCACGCAGTGCCCGCTGACGATGACCTTCGCCGCCGTGCCCGCTGCTGCGCAGCGTACGCCGGCGCTCATTCCGTGGCTGGCCGACGACTGGCTGCCGCGGATCCTGTCGCGCGATTACGATCCGCGCGCGTTGCCGGTCGCGCAAAGGCGCTCCGCGCTGATCGGCATGGGCATGACCGAGCGTCAGGGCGGTTCCGATGTGCGCGCCAATACGACACGCGCGCCGAGCGCAGTCGGAGCGACGTAATACCGGCTGACCGGGCACAAGTGGTTCTTCTCGGCGCCGATGTGCGACGCGCATCTGGTGCTCGCGCAGGCGCCGAAGGGCCTGTCGTGCTTCTTCCTGCCGCGCGTCTTGCCCGACGGCGCACGCAACGCGGTACGCATCGCAGCGCCTGAAGGACAAGCTCGGCAACCGCTCGAACGCCTCGTGCGAAGTCGAGTTCGAGCGGCGCCGCCGGCTGGCTGCTCGGCGACGAGGGCCGCGGCGTGCAGGTCGATCATCGAGATGGTCCAGCACACGCGGCTCGATTGCGCGATCGGCAGCGCCGGGCATCGTCACGGCGCGGCGGCGCAGGCGCTCCACCACGCGCAGCACCGCCGCGCGTTCGGCCGCCGCTCTGGCCGAGCAGCCGCTGATGCAGAACGTGCTCGCCGACCTCGCGATCGAGGCCGAAGCCGCGACCGCGCTCGATGCTGCGGCTGGCGCGCGACGTTCGAGAGCCGAGCGCAGGCGAGGCGGAAGCGGCGTTGTCGCGGCATCGCGACTCCGGCGCATCAAGTACTGGGTGTGCAAGCGCGCGCCGACGGTCGTCGCCGAGGCGATCGAAGTGCCTCGGCGGCAACGGCTACGTCGAGGAAGTGCGTTGCCGCGGCCTGTACCGCGAGGCGCCGCTGAACTCGATCTGGGAAGGCTCGGGCAACGTCATGTGTCTCGATGTCCTGCGCGCCGCACGGCGCGAGCCGGCCGCCGTGGCGGCGCTGCTGCGACGAGCTCGCGCTCGCGCGCGGCGGCGATGCGCGCCTCGACCGGCATATCGCGCGGCTCGGCGCGACGTTCAGCGACGGCGCGCTCGACGAGGCGCGGAGCGCGCCGGCTCGCCGCCGGCGTTGCGGTCTGGCGCTGGCCGCGGCGCTGCTGGTGCGGAACGCCGCTCCGCCGGTCGCCGATGCGTTCTGCGCATCGCGCCTGGGCGAAAGCTGCTGCGGGTGCGCTGGGAACGCTGCCGTCGAGCATCGACTTGCGCCGGCGTCATCTACCCAGGCCGGCGGCTGACAAAAAACGCCGATGCGGCTGCCCGCATCGGCGTCGCTGCAGCAGTTTGCGCGTGGTATCAGTTGGTCGGCACGCCCAGGATCTTCTCGGCCTTCGCCAGCGTGATCGAACGACTCCTGATGCTTGCCGGCCTTGTGCAGCGCTTCGCCTTCGGCGCGATATTTCTTCACTTCTTCCATCTGCGCCGCGGTGAGCTTCGGGTTCTTGGCCAGCGCATCGTCGATCTTTTTCATTTCCTGCCGGGCAGTGGAACGCGAACGCGCTCCCGCGAAGCAACAGCGTGGCGGCAAACAGGCGGTGCGAACTCTTCATGTGATTCTCCTTTTCCGATCGTTCAGAGCGCGTGGCGGTCCCCGCCAGCCGCCGCGCGGCTAGGCATAGCCCGCAGCGCTTGGCGTTTGCAAGCCTCGGCGCGCTCGCGATGACCGCGCATCCGGTCAGTTCCTCGTCATGCTTCAGGCAAGAACCCGGCCCGGCTCGCCGGGTCCTGTCGGTAGAATTGAGTAAACAGACGAGTAGACCGTCCGGGTATTCCGTCTGCAGCAGCGTCGGCTCGGCAAAGAACACTTCGGACAGCACGGCGAAGAACTCCGCCGGGCTCTCCGCCGCGTACGGATCGATCGCGTGTCTCTCGCGTCTTCGTCCACGCGCGCGGAAGTGCGCGTACGCGCCGCTCATCGCCCTCTGCCAGTCGTGCGCGCGACATCGTCGGCAGGCAGCGGCGGGCAGCCGTTCGCCTCGCCGCTCCTGCATGTCGATCTTGTGCGCGAACTCGTGGATGACGAGATTCATCCCGGCGCTCGACCAGTCGCGCGCTCGCCTCGACGACGTCGGGCCAGGACAGGATCACCGGGCCGCCGGGCATCGCCTCGCCGGCGAGCGGCTCGTCGCGCCGGTGCACGACTCCGGCTTCGTCCTCGTACTCCAGGTCGGTGATGAACTCGTCCGGATAGACGATGACGTTCTCCCAGCCGTCGTAGTAGCGCGGGTCGAGATTGAGCGACGAGCACGCAGGCCTGGATCGCGATCATGACCCGCATCAGCGGCGTGACTTCGAAGCCCTGCGCGGCAGACGATGCTCTTCGCGTAGAGGAACAGCACGACGCGCTCGCGCAGGCGCTCGCGAGCTCGGCTTCGGTATAGATCGCGAGGAACGGCAGCGCCTCGAGCGCCTCGCTCCACAGCGTCATCGGGAATCGCCGACGTCGCGAGGATCCGGCGCGCCCTCCATTTGCGGATTGCAGCGAACATCGCGGCCGACTGGTGCTCAGCCGCCGTCTATCTGATGGCGGACCGGCATCTGTCTTCGGCTTCGGGCTCCAGGTCGATCACCGGCCCGCTGTCGTGAGACAGGAGCCGCGCGGCTTCCGCCTCGGGCAGCGCCTCGACGCCGCGCAGCTTTGCGCTCGATCGCCCGCGTCCTGCACTTCCGCGTCGCCCAGCGTATTGCTGACCGTGTCGAGCTGCTTCTTGCGTCCTCGCGAGCAGATCGCCGAACGTGCCGAAGTCGGTCTTGACCGCGCCAAGCAACCGCCATACCTCGCCCGAGCGCTGCTCGATGGCCAGCGTGCGGAAACCCATCTGCAGGCTGTTCAGTATCGCCGCCAGTGTCGTAGGGCCCGCGAGCGTCACCTGATGCTCGCGTTGAATGCATGTCGCGCGAGGCCAGGGCGCCGAAGAACCTCGGCGTAGAGGCTCTCCACCGGCAGGTACAGCAACGCTGAAGTCGGTCGTGTGCGGCGCCTCGATGTATTTTTCGCGAATGTCCTTCGCCTGTTTCTTGACGCGGTCCTCGAGCGCCTTGCCGTACTGGTCCACGGCCGCCAGCATCGCTGCGTTCCTGCGCATCCTGCAGTCGCTGAAAATCCTCGAGCGGAAATTTCGCGTCGATCGGCAGCCAGCACGGATCGCTCTGCTTCGCCGCGGCCCGGGCAGGCGGATCGCGAATTCGACCCGCTCTGACCGCCCGGGCCGCGTGCATCACGTTCTTCTCGTATTGCGCGGGCGTCAGCATCTGCTCGAGCAGGTTCTCGAGCTGAACCTCGCCCCAGGTGCCGCGCGTCTTGATGTTGGTGAGCACCTTGCTTGAGATCGCCCACGCCCGGTAGCCAGCGTCTGCATCTCGCCCAGGCCCTTGTGCACCTGCTCGAGACGGTCGGACACGAGCTTGAACGACTCGCCGAGCCGCTGCTCGAGCGTCGCGTGCAGTTTCTCGTCGCACCGTCGACGCGCATCTGCTCGAGCTTCTGCGCGTTGTCGTTGCGGAGCACGTCGAGCCGCTGCTCGAGTCGTCGCGCGCACCGCCTCGAGACGCTGCTCGTTGGATTGCGTGAGCGTCGACAGGCGCTCGTTCTGCACTCGGCGATGCTGGCGAGCTGCGTTTGCAGCGTCTGCGCGAAATGGTTCCGGGTTCGCGGAGTTCTCGCCGCGCATGCGGGCGAGCTCGGCGCGAGAGCTCGCGCTCGAGGCGCTCGTTCTGCGCGGCGAGCGTGTCGAGCCGCTCCGTCGTCGCGCGTGCCGGGCGGAGTGCGCACGAGCACAACCACGAGCGCGACCGCCAGCGCCAGCGCCAGCAATCCGGCACCGAGAACGATGATCCAGCCGGTGGCGTCCACGCGTGGGTTACGTGGTCGAAACGTCGCGAGAGCCAGCTGTCGCCGCCCGGACTTACGCCGCCTCGCGGCTCGCGCTTCTTGCGCTCGTGCGCCTTCAGGTAGCGCTTGCGGATGCGGATCGACTTCGGGCGTGACCTCGACCAGCTCGTCGTCGGCGATGAACTCGACCGCGTATTCGAGCGTGAGCTGGATCGGCGGCACGAGACGCGATCGCTTCGTCCTTGCCGGACGCGCGGACGTTGGTGAGCTGCTTGCCCTTGATCGGATTGACGACCAGATCGTTGTCGCGGCTGTGGATGCCGATCACCATGCCTTCGTACAGCTTGCTCGCCGGGGAGCACGAACATCCGCCCGCGCTCCTGCAGCTTCCACAGCGCGTACGCGACCGCATCGCCGTCCTCCGGCGGAGACCAGCACGCCGTTGCGCCGCTCGGGAATGTCGCCCTTCACCGGCGCGTAGCCGTCGAAGACGTGGCTCATGAGTCCGGTGCCGCGCGTCAGGTTCATGAACTCGCCCTGGAAGCCGATCAGCCCGCGCGCCGGAATGCGGTAGTCGAGGCGCGTGCGTCCGCGGCCGTCGGACTCCATGTTGCAGAAGCTCGCCGCGCCGCGCGCCGAGCGCTTCCATCACCGCGCCCTGGTGCGCATCCTCGACGTCGACGGCAAGTTGCTCGAACGGCTCGCAGCGCTCGCCGTCGACTCTCCTGCAGCACCACGCGCGGCCGCGATACCGCGAGCTCGTAGCCTTCGCGCCGCATGTTCTCGAGCAGGATGGTGAGGTGCAGCTCGCCGCGACCGTAGACGGTGAACACGTCGGTATCCGCCGTGTCCTCGACCCGCAGCGCCACGTTGGTCAGCAGCTCGCGCGCCAGGCGCTCGCGCAGGTTGCGGCTGCGTGACGTACTTGCCGTCGCGGCCGGCGAGCGGCGAGGTGTTGACCTGGAAGTGCATCGACAGCGTCGGCTCATCGACCGAGATCAGCGGCAGCGCCTCCGGCGCGTCGACCGGCGGCGAAGCGTCGTCCCGATGGAAAGATCGTCGACCCCGGTGACCAGCACGATGTCGCCCGCGGCGGCCGATTCCACCGGCACGCGGTCCAAGCCGGCGAAGCCGAGCAGCTGCCCGATCCTGTGCCTGCGCGCAGCCTCGCGTCGCCACGCCGTGCAGCACGACGACCTCCTGCCCGGGCACGAGCCGACCGCGCCGGATGCGGCCGATGCCGAGCCGGCCGACGTAGCTCGAATAGTCGAGCGCGCTGATCTGCAGCTGCAGCGGCGCCTCCGGATCGCCGGCCGGCGCGGGCACGCTCGTCGAGGATCGTCTCGAACAGCGGCCGCATGATCGGTGCCGGCACGTCTGCTGGATCGAGCGAGCGCGTAGCCATGCAGCGCGGACGCATAGACGACCGGGAAGTCGAGCTGCTCCTCGTTCGCGCCGAGCTTGTCGAACAGCTCGAAGGTCTGGTTGACCACCCACTCGGGGCGCGCGCCCGGACGGTCGACCTTGTTGACGACGACGATCGGCTGCAAGCCCTAGCGCGAGCGCCTTGCGCGTGACGAAGCGCGTCTGCGGCATCGGCCCTCGACCGCGTCGACCAGCAGCAGCACGCCGTCGACCATCGACAGCACGCGCTCGACCTCGCCGCCGAAATCGGCGTGGCCGGGCGTGTCGACGATGTTGATGTGCGTGTCCGCCGTACTCGATCGCGCAGTTCTTGGCGAGGATCGTGATCCCGCGCTCGCGCTCGAGGTCGTTGCTGTCCATCGACGCGCTCGGCGACGTGCTGGTGCGCGGCGAAGGTGCCCGCCTGCCCCAGCAGCTTGTCGACCAGCGTGGTCTTGCCGTGGTCGACGTGGGCGATGATGGCGATGTTGCGGAGTTGCCGGGCGGCGGTCATGTTGCGTCGCGGAAGATAAACGAATCATTTTAGCGGCAGCCGGCCCGCGCCGCGCAAAAATAGTTGCAAAATCCGACATTTACGCCTATCATCTGCGCGCAATTCGGCGGCCGTTCCGGTCACCGCCGATCCCCGCGGACTGCCCTTCCGGAAGCCGGCAGAGGCGCCGCCACCAGTAGCATTTGTCGCCGCCTGGACCGGAGCTCGCGCAAGGCGAGCAGGCCGCGCCAGGAGTCCAGTTGATGAGCACTAGCTCGAGCTTTGACGAGCTCGGCTTGCGGCCGGAGTTCCTCGTGCCGTCGCCGAAGCCGGCTACACCACGCCCACGCCGATCCAGGCGCAGGCGATCCCCTGATTCTCGACAGGCAAGGACGTCATGGGCGGCGCCCAGACCGGCACCGGCAAGACGGCCGGCTTCGCGCTGCCGATCCTGCACAAGCTGCTGCCCGCTGGCCAACACCAGCCCGTCGCCGGCGCGGCACCCGGTGCGCGCGCTGATCCTCGACGCCGACGCGCGAGCTGGCGATGCAGGTCGAGGAAGCGTTCCAGACCTACGGCAAATACACCGGGCTGCGCTCGACGGTCGTCTACGGCGGCGTCGACATCAAGCAGCAGCTCGCCGATCGTGCGCGGCGGCGTCGAGATCCTGGTCGCCACGCCGGGCCGGCTGCTCGATCACATCGAGCAGAAGATCGTCTATCTGGGCCAGGTCGAGATCTTCGTGCTCGACGAGGCCGATCGCATGCTCGACATGGGCTTCATCCCCGACATCAAGCGCATCATGGCGCTGCTGCCGGCGACGGCGAAGCGCCAGAACCTGCTCTTCTCGGCGACGTTCTCCGACGAGATCAAGAAGCTCGCCGACGCAGCTGCTGAACGCGCCGCAGCTGATCGAGGTCGCCCGGCGCAACACCGCGGCCGAAACCGTCACGCAGAGCGTCGTACAAGCGTCGCCGCCGACGCGAAGCGCGCGCTGCTCGAGCATATCGTGCGCTCGCGCGACCTGTGGCAGGTGCTGCTGCTTCGTGCGCACCAAGCACGGCGCGTCGCGGCTCGCGCGGCAGCTCGAGAAGGACGGGCTCATGACCACGCGCGATCCACGGCGACAAGAGCCAGGCGGCGCGCATGGAGGCGCTCGACGACGTTCAAGGACGGCCAAGGTGCAGGTGCTGGTCGCGACCGACGTCGCCGCGCGCGGCCTCGACATCGACGACCTGCCGCTGGTGGTCAACTACGAGATGCCGTACGTTCCCGAGGATTACATCCACCGCATCGGGCGCACCGGCCGCGCGGGCGCGTCGGGCGAGGCCGTATCGTTCTGTCGCGCCCGACGAAGAGAAGACTGCTCGTCGGAGATCGAGCGGCTGCTCGAAAGCGCAAGATCCCGGTCGCTCTCCCCGCGGTGCTCGGCGGCGAGCGGCGGGTTGGTAAGGAGTCACGCAGCGCTCGGCTGCCGCAGCCAACGCATGACCGCGCGCCGCGTCCCGCGCGGCACGGTCCCCACACGCGGATGTGATCGACCGAAACCCCGATCAGCCGCAACCGGTGGCGAGCCCGCCGCGCCAGCAAGCCCCCTCTCCGCCCCGACGGCGGCACCAGCCCGCCCGGCGCGCTGCGTACAGCAAACCGAAGCCCATCCCGGCTCTGCTGCTGAAGCGGCCGTCACCGAACCCGAAAACTGGTTGTAGCCCGGGATGAGCGACAGCGAACCAGGAACAGAACGCCAACGTCGCCCCGGGTATCGCCCGCGGCGCTCAGCGGAAGCTACTCGGACTGAGACCTGAGCTTCTCAAGCGTGGCTCGAGAAGTTCCGCCACGCAGCTCGCGCCGCTGCGCGACGATCTCCGCACCGGCGCACGCGCGACGAATGCTTCGTTGGCGAGATTGGCGCTAGCCTTCGCAATCTCCGTCTCGAGGCGTGCGATGTCCTTGCCGAGGCGCGTTCCCGTTCCGGCGATCGGATCGACCTTGACATCGAGCATGACGCGAAAGGGCGGGTACGCGTCGACCGAGATGGGCGCTGGCGAGCGCGGGAGCTGCTCGACGAACCGTACTTCGGAGAGTTTCGCCAAGGCCTTCAGGTAGCCAGAGAGCTTCGCCGCACCGACTGCCGCAACATCTCCCTCGATCAGCGCAGCGGAGCCTCGTCGCGGGCGACAGCTTCATTTCGCTGCGTAACGATCGACAGGCATTGACCAGCGCTCTCAGCGTTTCCACTCTGCGTGCCCGCGGTCGGTGCCCGCTCCGACTGCGTCCCCTTCAGGGAAGGGCTGCACGGAAATCGAAACGCCTGTCTTCCCGGCGAGCGGCGCCACCGCCTTGCCAGAGCTCCTCGGTGATGAACGGGATGAACGGATGCGCGAGCCGCAGCATCGTCTTCCAGCACGCGGACCAGCGTGCGCCGCGTGCCGCGCTGCTGCGCTTCGTCGCCGGTCGGCGCGAGCGTGCACCTTCGGCAAGCTCGACGTACCAGTCGCAATACTCGTTCCAGACGAACTCGTAAGCGTCCTTGGCCGCGAGATCGAAGCGATACTCTGTCGAGTTGCTCGATTGATCTCCTGCTTCGGCATCCTGCGAGCGGCTGACGATCCACTCGATCGGCGAACGAGAGCGTCGTGGGCTTCGTACCGTCGAGTGCCGACGTCCTTGCCCTCGACGTTCATCAGCACGAAGCGCGTGGCGTTCCACAGCTTGTTGCAGAAGTTGCGGTAGCCCTCGCAGCGGTTCGAGGTCGAAGTTGAGCGTGCGGCCGAAGGTCGCGAGGCTCGCGAACGTGAAGCGCACCGCGTCGGCGCCGAACGCGGGAATGCCCGTGCGGGAACTGCTTGCGCGTGCGCTTCGCGATCGTCTCGCGCTGCTTCTCGAGCATCAGTCCGGACGTGCTCTTCGCGACCAGCGTCTCGAGCGTCGTGCCGTCGATCAGGTCGAGCGGATCGAGGACGTTGCCCTTCGACTTCGACATCTTCTGGCCTTCCTCGTCGCGGACGATCGCGTTGATGTAGACGTCGCGGAACGGGACTTCGCCGGTGAAGTAGGTCGTCATCATGATCATCCGGACGACCCAGAAGAAGATGATGTCGAAGCCGGTGACCAGCACCGACGAGGGCAGGAACGTGCGCAGCTCGCGGCGTGTCCTGCCGGCCAGCCGAGCGTCGAATGGCACCACAGCGCGGACGAGAACCAGGTGTCGAGCACGTCGTCGTCCTGCTCTGAGCGCGCCGGATCGCGACCGAGCTTCGCCGCGCCTGCCTGCGCGCCTCGCCTCGTTGCGCGCGACGTAGACATTGCCCGCGCTCGTCGTACCACGCCGGAATCCGGTGGCCCCACCAGAGCTGGCGCGAGATGCACCAGTCCTGGACGTTGTCGATCCAGTTGTATGTACGTCGACAGTCCATTCGCTCGGGCACGAAGCGGACGTTCTCGCCGGCGTTCCGCCGCGTCCGCGATCGGGCAGGCTCGTCGCTCGACCGCCGCGAGGCACAGGTCCTGGATCGACTTGCCCGGGAAGAACGGATGCGATGCCGGCGCGGGCTTGGTCATCGCGACGAACCACTGGTCGGTCAGCATCGGCTCGACGACTCTCGCCGGTGCGGCTCGCAGCGCGGCACGACCATCTTGTGCGGCTTCTCGGCTCACGACGAGCCCTGCGGCGCGCGAGGTCGGCCAGCACCGCCTTGCGCGCGACGTAGCGGTCGAGGCCGCGATACTTCGCCGGCGCGTTGTCGTTGACCTTCGCCTCGAGGTCGAAGATCCGAGCGGCTCGAGCACCGTGCCGCTGGCCGATCTGCCAGTCGTTGAAGTCGTGCGCCGGCGTGATCTTCACGCCGCCGGTGCCGAATTCCTGGTCGACGTAGTCGTCGGCGACGATCGGGATCGTGCGCCCGGCGAGCGGCAGCGCGACCTACTTGCCGACGAGACGCGCGTAGCGCTCGTCGTCCGGATTCACGGCGACCGCCACGTCGCCCAGCATCGTCTCCGGTCGCGTCGTCGCGACGACGAGACGCCCGGAGCCATCGGCGAGCGGATAGCGAATCTCCCACAGCTTGCCCTGCTCCTCCTCGCTTGTCGACTTCGAGGTCGGACACCGCCGTGCCGAGCATCGGGTCCCAGTTGACGAGCCGCTTGCCGCGATAGATGAGCCCGTCGTCGTAGAGGCGCACGAACGTCTCGACGCACCGCGGCGGACAGGCCCTCGTCCATCGTGAAGCGCTCGCGCGACCAGTCGGCCGAGGCGCCGAGCCGGCGCATCTGGTTGCGTGATCGTCGACGCCGGACTCTTCCTTCCACGCCCAGACGCGCTCGACGAACTGCTCGCGCCCGAGATCGTGCCGCGACTTGCCTTCGGCCTTCAGCTGGCTGCTCGACGACGATCTGCGTCGCGATGCCGGCGTGGTCGGTGCCGACCTGCCAGAGCGTGTTGTCGCCGCGCATCCGGTGCCAGCGGATCAGCACGTCCATCAGCGTCTGCTGGAACGCGTGCCCCATGTGCAGCGTGCCGGTGACGTTCGGCGGCGGCAGCTGGATGCAGTACGGCGCGGCGTCGTCGCCGCAGCGACGGCTTGAACTAGCCCGCGCGACTCCCAGAACGGAGTACCACTTCTCCTCGATCGTGCGCGGCTCGAAGCTTTCGCGAGTTCCATGCGGCGGTGTCGTCGCCAAACGGTGAATTATAGTGGATCGAGGCCCCGCGCCTTGCGAGGCGCGGCGCACGTCGGCGAGTCGCCGCCGAAGTTCGCTTTCGGAGACCGATGAAGCGGCGCAAACGCGACGGCACCGTGCTCGAAGGATTGCGGGCCGGCATTGATGAGAATGAGTTATCATTATCTTTTTCCAGGCTCAAACCCCGACACGAAGGTTCCGCCGACCGCCGCGTACGACACGCCAGCGCGCCGCCATCAGCCTGGTGATCCAGGGTGCGAGGCGGCCCTTGACGCCGGAGGAGGTGCTGGAGGGGCACGCGCGGTGGTGCAGGCGCTGGGCGTAGCGACGGTCTACCGCAATCTGAAGCGGCTGGCCGCGGAGGGGAGCAATTGCAGGTCATCACTTTGCCGGGCGAGGCTCCGCGCTACGAAATGGGCGCCTCGGAGCATCACCACCACTTCAATGCACTGCGTGTCGCCGGGTCTGACGTTCCCGGCTGCCCGGTGAATCTGCGTCGCATGGCTCCTCGCGGATTCGGGGTCGAGCACCATGACGTCGCTCTACGGCCGCTGCGCGGTTGCAGCAGGCGGAAGCGACGCACCGCACGATGATCCGCCTCGAGATCCTGAGCTTGCTCTCGTGATCGCCACGTCCGCGGCGCGTGCGCCGAGCCCATCAGGTCGTCGCGGCCGAGAGCATCTACGGCGATCTCGCCCGGCAGATCGGTGGATCCGAACGTCGCGGTCGCCAGCATCCTCACCCAGCCAGCCAGGATCCGCACGAGTTCGAGGCCAGCGCCGTCGACCGCGCGCGCAGGTCGCCGATGCGAGGCTCGTCATCTGCAACGGCGCCGACTACGACCCGTGGATGCGCGAAGCTCCTGTCGGCATCCCGCGTCGCGCCATCGTACTGTGAGTCATCGAAGTCGCCGCGCTCCGCCACACGCGGCCCGGCGCCAACCCGCATCTCTGGTATCGCACACCGCCGCGGTTGTCCGCCCTGGCCGCAGGCGCTCGCCGCCACGCTGACGCATGCTCGATCCCGTCGCATCGGACCCGACTACGCCGAACGGCCACGCACGCATTCGACGCGTCGATGCAGTCCCGCTCCGGCGAGCGCATCGCCAGCGCTGCGCAAGGCATGCTGCGCAGGAGCCTCCCGTCACCGCCACGGAGCCGGTCTTCGGCTACATGGCCGACGCCCTCGGTCTCGCAGATGCGCAGCGACCGCTTCCAGCTTGCCGTGATGAACGGCACCGAGCCGAGCGCGGCGGACGATCGCCGCCTTCGAGAACGACCTGCGAGACCCGGGCGGTCAGAGGTGCTGCTCTACAACAGCCAGACCAGCCAGCGCCCTCGCGCCGAGCGCATGCAGCACCCTCGCCCGCGCAGGCCGGCGTGCCCTGTCGTCGCCGTCAGCGAGACCGCGCCACCGCCCGGGCATGACCTACCAGCGAGTGGATGACGCTCGCAGCTCGACGCGCTCGATCGTCGCGCTCTGCCGGTCCGCTGGCCTATGAATCGCGATCGAGCTCGATCGAGGTGACGCTCGCACGAGGCGGAGCGCCCCCGTCCTCACCGGACGTCAGCAATGGCCATCCGGTCCGAGCGAGTTCATCCGGCGTCTTCGGTCCCAACGGCGCGGGCGAGACGACCCTGCTCAGGCGATTCCTGCGGCTGGGGCTGCGTCCGGCCGGCCGCCGGCGCGACCTGCGCGTGCTTGGGTGCGCGCGCCCGTGAACGCGGCAATTCCAGCCGCCGGCTACCTGCCGCCAGCGGCGCGCCCCGGATCGGCGGATCTGCGCGCTTGCGCGGCTGGGATTTCGTCGCGAGCGCGATGCACGGCGAGCGTTGGGGGCTTCCGCTGTCCGGCCGATCCGGCGTGCGGGAAGTCGAGCGCGCCATCGCCACCGTCGAGGCGCAGGAGCTCGCTGCCCGGCCGTGTCGCAACTGTCGGGAGGCGAGCTGCAGCGGCTGCTCCTGGCCCAGGCGCTGCTCGGCAAGCCGAAGCTGCTACTGCTCGACAAGGCCTCGTCAACCTCGATCCGCGCTTCAGAAGACGATCGTCGCGCTGGTGAAGCGAGGTTCAGCAGAGCAGAGGGCATCACCGTGCTCTTCACCGCGCACGGGCCCAATGCGCTCCTCGGCGCCATGGATCGGGTGCTCTACCTCCGGACAGGGCCGTGCCGCGATCGGCTCCGTGGACGAGGTGATCACGAGCGAAGTGCTCTCCAGGGCTCTACGGAACGTCATCGACGTATTGCGCGTCGAACGACCGGATCGTCGTCGTTTCGGGGTCAGGCTGGTCGATGCCGATGCCCATCGCCACGATGCTTGAGTACGATTTCATGCGCCATGCCTTCCTGGCGGGCGGCGGCGTCGCGATCGTTGCAGGAGCCGTCGGATTTTCCTGGTGCTTCGGAATCTCACATTCGCGGGCCATGCGCTGTCCCACGTCGGCTTCGCGGGTGCGACAGGCTCGGTGCTCCTCGGGATAAGCCCGCTGTGGGGACTCCTGGCGTTCACGCTAACCGCGGCGATCGCGATGGGGCTGCTCGGCGAACGCCTGCGGGGTCGCGATGTCGCAGTCGGCATCATCCTCTCGCTCGCGCTCGGTCTGGGCGCTGCTGTTCCTTTACCTCTACTCGACGCATGCCACCCAGGCAACCGCAGTTCTGTTCGGCAATGTGCTGGGCGTCAGCCTCGAGAACGGTGTGGTCGCTGCTCGGATTGAGCGTCGTCAGCCTGTCCGCTCTCGCCTTCATCTCGCGGCCACTTCTCTTCGCCACCCTGGCGCGAGCTTGCCGAAGCGAAGGGGGTCTCCCTGCAGCTCCATCCGTCTTCCTCGTCCATCGTCGCGATCGCGGTCGCCGAAGCGGCCAGGTCGTCGGCGTGCTGCTCGTGTTTGCGCTTATGGTCGGTCCTGCCGCCGCTTCGCTTGCGCCTGACGACGCGGTAGGTCCGGGAATCGCGTCTTGCGGTCATGCTCGCCCTGGCCGAGACCTGGGCCGGCATCGCGCTCGCTTACCTGTCACCGATTTGGCCCGTGACTTTCTGGATCGTGCTGGTGAGCTGTCTCGTCTACTTCGCGAGCGCGCTCAGCCGGTCCCCGGCGGCTTGAGCGGGTTACTCGGCGGGCCACTGAGCCGGCTACAGCTCCGCCCAGCGCCCGCGCGACCCCCGAGCTGCTGCATCAGCGTGCGCGAACTCGGCGCGGCGTCAGCGCCTGGTCGGCGTCGCACCACGCCTCGCAGCGGATTCGGATGCACCTCGATCAGCAACCCGTCGGCGCCCGCGGCGACCGCGGCGCAGGACAGCGCCGGCACCATCCAGCGCCTTGCCGCCGGCGTGCGAGGGATCGACGATCACCGGCAGGTGCGTCTCACGCTTGAGCACCGGCATCGCGGTCACGTCGAGCACGTTGCGGTACGCGGTCTCGAAGGTGCGGATGCCGCGCTCGCAGAAGATGATGTTGTGATTGCCGCCGGCGGCGATGTATTCGGCCGCCATCAGCCATTCGCTGATCGTCGCCGCCATGCCGCGCTTCAGGATCACCGGCGTCGTCGACGCGGCCGACTTCCTTCAGCAGGTCGAAATTCTGCATGTTGCGCGTGCCGATCTGGATCACGTCGACGTCGTACTCGCAGGAACGTGTCGAGCATGCGCGCATCCATCAGCTCGGTGACGATCGGCAGGCCCGTGCGCGATCGGCCGCGTCGCTGCAGCAGCTCCAGGCCGTCGACGCCTTCGCCCTGGAACGCGTAGGGACTCGTGCGCGGCTTGAACGCGCCGCCGCGCATCAGCCGCGCGCCCGCCGGCCGCGACGCCGCGGCAGCCGCCGCCATCTGCGGCGCGGTCTCCACCGAGCACGGACCGGCGATCACCTGCACGGTCGTCGCCGCCGATCGGCACTGCCGGCAACGTCGATCACCGTGTTCGCCTTGTGCCACTCGCGCGCCACGATCTTGTACTGCTTGACGATGTGCATCGACTTCTCGACGCCGGGCATCGGATCGAACATCTCGGGATCGAGCTTGCGCTCGTCGCCGACCGCGCCGATCAGCGTGCGCTCGGTGCCGCGCGAAATGTGAACCTGCAGGCCGTGCGGCCAGGATCTTGGCTTCGACCGCGGCGATCGCCGCTTCGTCGGCGTCGGGCTGCATGACGATGATCGGATTACCGGTTATCTTCGCGCCATTGCGCGATCTCGCGCTCGATCGCCTCGGCGACATAGCTGCCGGATCAATTTCCCCACGTGGTCGTTGATCGCCTCGACCAGTTCGGCGCCCGCGTGGGCGACGATGGGACTCAGGTGAGAGGCGAGTTGGGCCTTGAGGCCGGTATCGGTGAACAAATCGATGCGTTGCAGGACCTGCATCGAAATCTGTTCCGCCAGCGCGCGCCAGCGCTCGTCGTCGCCCACAAGCGGTGAGACAACGGACCCGGCGGCTCGTCCATCACCAGTGAAAGGAGCGAGCCCGCGGGCGCAGGTGTCGGCGCGGAGCCCGCTGCTCGCAGCGGTCCTCGTTACCGTCGGATCGGGGCCGCTGAAGAAATCCGGGGCTTCGGGTGGCGCCTCTTCGAAGGACTTCACCGGCGGCACGACGGAGACGGTGTCCGGCGCGGGCCGGTGATGCTATGGAGCGCGGGGTCGACCGTGTCGGGGCCCGGCCATAGCGACGGCTCGTCCTCGACCGGCTCGGGCGGCAGCGCCGGTATGTCGAACGCGACCTCTTCGGCTGCGTCGGTGAGCGTAAGGCGGCCCGGCCTCCCGCGCTGGTCACCCGCGCACCGGACGGAGCCCGCGACTCGGTCGCACGCTGCGAGCTACGCTCGTCGCGCGGCATCCCTGTCGCCCAGGTCCGGCAACGTCGCGCAGGGCGTCACGGCGGCCTGCACCGGCTCGTTCGCGGTGCGCGCACGTCGGTCACGACATCCGTAAGGACCGGAATTTCGGCATCGGCGGCGCGATTCGCGGCGCATCAAGCGCGTCGGCCTGCTCGAGCAGTTCGCGCGCGGTCGGCATCAGCTGCTCTCGTGCTCAGGCTGTGCGTGCGCAGCTCGTAGCCGCGCTCGCGATAGAACCGGTAGCGCTCGCGGCCCGCCGCGGCGTCGGCGCGCGTCGATCCCGACGATCTCGGCCAGCCGCTCGAAGCGCGAGAAGAACGGCGGCAGCCGCCGGCTGCAGGTTGATCAGCACGGCCGCGGGCCCCGGATGATCGTCAGCATGGTCGATCCAGATCGGCGTTTCCGCTAGCGAGCGCGCTGTCGATCGCGGCAATGGGGCAGAAACGCGATCGGCGGCTTCAGCCACAGCCAGCCGATCGAGCGCATCGGTCGTCGCCGCATCGGGCGTCAGGACGCGCACGCTGCCGTGCTGCGCGAAGGCCTTCGGCGACGAGCTTCGCGGCCGACTCCAGGCGGTCGGTCGACGTGCGTGTAGAAGTCGATGCGAGGTCAGTCGGAAGACGCTCACGCGCTGGCCGATTCTCCTGCGCCAGGACCCAGGTCGCGAGCAGCGGCACCGGGCCGTCCGGTCGCACCCTTCTCCTTGCCTTCCTTCCAGGCGATGCCGGCGATGTCGATATGGGCCCAATCGTACTTCTTGGTGAACCTGGACAGGAAACAGGCGGCCGTGATGCTTCCGCCGGCCCGGTCGGCGACATTGGCGAAATCGGCAAAGTTGCTGTTGAGGCCCTCCTGGTAGTCGTCCCACAGCGGCATCTGCCAGGCGCGGTCGAACGCCTCCTCGCCGGCATTGATGAGCGCGCGTGCGAGCGTGTCGCTGTTGCTGAACACGCCGCAGGCGACGTGTCCCAGCGCGACGACCATCGCGCCGGTCAGCGTCGCGACGTCGACCACGGCCGCGGGCTCGTAGCGCTCGGCGTAGGTCAAGCGCGTCGCAGAGGATCAGGCGACCTTCCGCGTCGGTGTTGAGCACCTCGATCGTCTGCCCGGACATGCTGCGCACGATATCGCCCGGCTTGGTCGCGCGGCCGCTCGGCATGTTCTCGCAGGCAGCGATCAAGCCGACCATGTTCACCTTGGCCTTCAGCTCGGCGATCGCGCGGAACGTGCCCAGCACGCTGCTGGCGCCCGCACATGTCGAACTTCATCTGGTCCATGTCGGCCCGGGCTTGAGCGAAATGCCGCCGCTGTCGAACGTGATGCCCTTGCCGACCAGGACCACCGGCCTCTGCTTTTCGCCCGCGCCGTTGTATTCGAGAACGATGAACTTCGGCGGTTGTTCGCTGCCGTTGGTCACCGACAGGAACGAGCCCATCTTCAGCTCCTCGAGCTGCGGCGCGCTCGAGGACCTGGCATCCGAAAGACAGCTCGCTCGCCAGCGTCTGCGCGCGCTCGGCGAGGTAGGCCGGCGTGCAGATGTTGCCGGGAAGGTTGCCGAGATCGCGCGCGAGGTCCATGCCGTGCGCGATCGCGAGCCCGCGTGCCGCGGCGGCTTCGCCGTCGGTGAGGTCGCTGCGCTGCGGAACCGACAGCGTGAGCTTGCGCAGCGGACGGCGCACTTCGGCCGGCTGGCTCTTCATCTCGTCGAACCGGTAGACCGCCTCCATGGCGACCACCACCGCGTGCTCGACGCGCCATGCCACTTCGCGCCGCTTGACCTTCTCCTCGGTCAGATAGATCACGGCCTCGTAGGAACCGGTCTCGTTGAGCAGCCGCACGGCGGCGCGCACCGCGGCGAAATTCGCGCTCGCGGAAGTCGCGCTCCTTGCCGAGGCCCGACCAGCAGCACGCGGTCGGCGAGCGTGCCGCGGACGTTGTGCAGCAGCAGCGTGCTGCCGAGCTTGCCCTCCATATCGCCCCGGCGGATGATCTCGCTGACGTATCCCCGGATGCGCGATCGATCAGCTCCGCAGACAGGCTGGGCTTGCGGTTGTCGAACACGCCGACGACCACACAGGCGCTGCCGCTGCTTCTCCGGGCTGCCGCTTTTTTATGGTAAATTCCATCGCCACTCCCTAGGACGACACCATGACGTTAGTATGACCTTTAGTCGGTCAAAACCGCATTATCGGCAAATCAGCCCGAAAAGTCAAAATTTTTCCTCCGTCATGGTGTTCCGCCGCAGCCTGGTCCGTGAATTGAGCGTGACCGCGGTCGGGCTTTTCCTGATCCTGCTGGGCATTCTGTTCACGAATCTCGTATTGCGCCTGCTCGCCCGCGCCGCCGGCGGGACGATCGCGCCGGAGGCGATTCTCGCCCTCCTCGGCTTCAACGCGCTGTTCTACTTCAACATCCTGTTTTCGGTCGCGCTGTTCGTGACCGTGCTGCTGACGCTCTCGCGCTGGTATCGCGATAGCGAGATGATCGTCTGGTTCACCTCCGGCCAGGGACTGACGTCCTGGCTGAGGCCGATCCTGCTGTTCGCCACGCCGTTCCTGATGGCGATCCTCGTGCTTTCGCTGTGGCTTGTCGCCCTGGGCCGAGCAGCGCCGCCTCGAGTACGAGCGCCAGCTCGAATCGCGCGACGAAGTGGCGCTGCTCGCTCCGGGCCTGTTCAAGGAATTCCGCAGCGCGCGGCTGGTCGTGTTCATCGAGAGCGTCAACAGCTTCGACAACACGATCCACAACGTCTTCCTGCACTCGATCGACGACGGGAAGGATGTGACCACGGTCGCGCGCTCGGGATATCTCGAGGACGCACCGAACGGCGACCGCTTCATCGTGCTGCGAGGATGGCCGGCGCTACGAGGGCCAGCCGGGGACGGCCGAATTCCGCGCCGTCGAGTTCGGAAAGTTCGGGCGACGCATCGAGCCGTCCGAGATGCGCGCACCCCCGCTGTCCATGAAGGCGCTGCCTACCGACCTGCTGCTCGTGAGCAGCGGTGCGCCCGAGCGCGCCGAGCTGTTCTGGCGGCTGTCGGTCCCGATCAGCGCCTTCATCCTCGTTCTGCTCGCGATCCCGCTGTCGTACGTCAATCCGCGCATGGGCCGCTCGTTCAACCTGATCACCGCGGCGTTCATGTACACCGTCTACAACAACTGCCTCAACATCGTGCAGAGCGTCATCGCGCAAGGCCGCCTCTCGATGCTGGTCGGGTCTGGTCCTCGTTCACAGCATCGCTGCGATCGTGGTCATCCTGCTGTTCTGGAACCGGCTGTCGATTACCGGCCTGTTCCATCGCCGGCTGGCGCGCGCATGAAAACGCTCTCCCGCTACATCGGGCGCGAAGTGCTGTTCGCGACGATGCTCATCTTCGTCGCCCTGCTGCTGCTGTTTGCCTTCTTCGACCTGATCCACGAACTGGGCAACGTCGGCAAGGAGGGCTACCCGCTCGGGCGGGCACTGCTGTTCGTAGGCCTGAGCGTTCCGGGACCATCTACGAGCTGGTGCCTACCGCCGCGCTGATCGGCACGCTGTTCGCGATGTCGCAGCTCGTCGCGAACTCGGAATATACGGTGATGCGCGCCTCAGGCGGGTCGCTCACGCAGATCACGCTGGCCATCGTGCGCGTGGGAATACCGCTCGCCATCGCGACTTTCCTGGCGGGTGAATTCCTGGCGCCGCCAGCCGGAGCGCCTCGCGCAGCAGGTGCGCGTGCAAACCCAGGGTCAGGGCACCCGCATCGTCGCCCAGCAGTTCCAGTCCGGCTTCTGGTTCAGAGCAGGACCAGACGTTCGTCAACATCAAGACCCTGCTCGCCGACATGACCCTGCTCGGTGTCCGCATCTACGAGTTCGATCGCGACCTGCGACTCAACACGCTGCGCGTCGCCGAGTCCGGGACGCTTCGTCAGCGACGGTCTGTGGCGGCTGAAGAACGTGCGCAGCACCGTGCTCGGGCCCGGCGGGGCGCACGTCGTCCGCGCCGATGAGTACGACTGGGAAACGGTGCTCAAACCCTCGATCCTGACGGTGTACCAGGTCCCGCCCGAGAAGCTCGAGCTGCCCACGCTGTACGACAACATTCGCGTTCTCGGGAGCAATCAGCAGAAACCTCGCGCTTCGAGATCGCCCTCTGGAACAAGCTCTTCTATCCCACGGCCGTCGTCGTGATGATGGTGCTCGCGCTGCCTTTCGCGTACTTCCAGCGCCGCTCGGGCGGCATCGGCTTTCGCGTCTTCTCGGGGACTATCCTCGGGTTGCTGTTCTTTCTGATGGTGCGGCTGTTCTCGCACCTCGGCGTGATCAACGACTGGCCGCCGCTGTTCTCCGCCGCATTCCCCGTATTCGTCTTTGTCGCGGTCGCGGTGTCGATGCTCTGGTGGCTGGAGCGGCGCTGGCCAGTAACTACTGCAGCGTCGGGACGATGCGCACGAAGGTCTTGCGGGCGGCGCCCTCGACCTTGAACTCGACCTTTCCGTCGATCAGCGCGTAGAGCGTGTGGTCCCGGCCGATGCCGACGTTCGCACGCCGGGTGCACCTTGGTCCCGCGCTGGCGCACGATGATCGCGCCCGCGGTGACCGGTTCGCCGCCGTAGGCCTTGACGCCGAGGCGCTTGGATTGCGAATCGCGGCCGTTACGGGAACTGCCGCCTGCTTTTGTGTGCCATTTTCGATTGCCTCGCCTTGTTGGCGGCCTCAGTTACGTCTCAGTGAGGTCTCAGCCGACGATACCGTCGATCTTGAGCTCGGTGAAGGCCTGCCGATGGCCCTGATGCCTGCTGGTAATTCTTCCGCCGGCGCATCTTGAAGATCTCGACCTTCGGGCCGCGTCCGTGCCCGAGAACCGTCGCCTGCACCTTCGCGCCGGCCACGGTGGGTTGCCCCAGGCGCACGTTCTCGCCGTCACCGACCATCAGCACCTCGTCGAGCGTGACCTGCGCGCCCACCTCGGCGGCTATCGTTTCGAGCCTGAGTTTTTCGCCGGGCGCGACCTTGTATTGCTTGCCGCCGGCTTTGATGACCGCGTACATGACTGCTCCAGGTGGGATGCGAAAAAAGTCCATCATTTTAAGTCCTTACGATGCTGATGTCAAAACCCATCGTTGCGGCGCCGGAGCGCGACGCGCGTCGGTTAGAATCCCCTCCCGTGATCATCCCGTTGCTCGAGCCGGTTCTGCGCGATGACCTGCACGCCGTGGATCGGGTTCTGCGCGAGAGCCTCTCCTCCGACGTCGTCCTGATCCGCCAGGTCGCCGAATACATCATCGCCAGCGGCGGCAAGCGGCTGCGGCCGGCCCTGGTGCTCCTCGCAGCGACGGCTTGCCGTTACCGCGGCACGCAGCATCACAAAGTCGCCGCCGTCATCGAGATGATCCATACCGCGACGCTGCTCCACGACGACGTCGTCGACGAGTCCTCGCTGCGCCGCGGCCACGCGACGGCCAACGCGATGTTCGGCAACGCGGCGAGCGTGCTGGTCGGCGATTTCCTCTATTCGCGGGCGTTCCAGCTCATGGTGACGGTCGACAGCATGCGTGTGCTGCAGATCCTGTCCGACGCCACCAACGTCATCGCCGAGGGCGAGGTGCTGCAGCTCCTGAACTCGGGCAACCCGGACGTCGACCGAAGCCACCTACCTCGACGTGATCAGACGCAAGACCGCGAAGCTGTTCGAGGCGGCGGCTCAGATCGGCGCGGTGCTCGGCGGAGCCGACGCGGCGAGCGAGGACGCTCTGGCGCGCTACGGCATGCAGCTCGGCACCGCATTCCAGCTGATCGACGACGTGCTCGACTATTCGGGCGACCTGACGGCGATCGGCAAGAACCTGGGCGACGACCTCGCCGAGGGCAAGCCCACGCTGCCGCTGATCCGGCGCTGCAAGTCGGATCGGCGGCAGACACGCGCGCTGATCCGCGGCGCGCTCACCGCGGGCCGCATCGACGAGTTCGAGCCGGTGCTCGAGGTGCTGGCTCGCAGCGGCGCGCTCGACTACACGCGCCGTTGCGCCGAAGCGGAAAGCGCCGAAGCCGCGGGATGTCTCGGCGCGTTGTCGGATTCTCCGGCCCGCGCAACTCTGCTAAAATTATCCGCTTTCGCAGTGACGCGGACGTTCTGAGTTGCGAACTGAGCTGCGAATCGTCGGGGTGTAGCTTAGCCTGGTAGAGCGCTACGTTCGGGACGTAGAGGTCGCTGGTTCAAATCCAGTCACCCCGACCATAAGAACAAATCGGAACAAATCGGCGAACAAATCGCCTCTCGCACTTCCCGAGAGCCGGTCGCCCGGAATTACTTCTTCGCTGCAGCCGGCGTGACCACGTCGATGACCAGGGCTTCGGTGTAGGTCACCTGCACGCTGTCGCCCACCTTCACGTTTTGAACACGTCAGGGTCCTTGACCTTGACCTCGACGTAATTTCCCTTGGGGCCCTGGAGCAAGACCTCCTGGCGCTGCGCATCGACGCTTTGCACATTGGCGACGACGACGGTCTGCCGCCCCATCGCGCCAGCTCGGCTTCGCCCCTGCCGGCGCGGTACTCATGGGACCCGTGGTGGTGACGGTTTCGCTGCGGCCCGCCGAGCCCTTCTCGAGCTTGATGGAAACCGCTTCGGAGTACTTCAGGACGATTTCGTCGCCCACATTGACCTGCGCGAGATTCTTGACATTCGGACCCACTCTCAAGGTCACGACCCGGCCCATCGGACCCTTCACCGTGACCGTGCGGTTCGCCTGGTCGACGGCTTCGATCTTCGCCGTGATCGTCGTGACGTCGGCGGCGCCGATAGTATCCTTGACCTGCTGGGCCTGCGCCGGGGCGGGCTGTGCTGCGAGCGTCAACGCAACTGCCACCGCTGCGCATGCAGCGGCAATACGGTAGAAATTGATCACTTGAGACTCCTCGATGCGGGTTGGATTACGCGTCGCCGTCTTCGGGCGGCAACACGCGGGGCCGTATGATACGCGAATACGTCAGCGGCCGAGCATCGGCATCCGCAGGCCCTGCTTCCTCGCGACTTCGATCGCCGCCGGCGTAGCCCGCGTCGGCGTGCCGCATGACGCCCGACGCCGGATCGTTCCACAGCACGCGCTCGATGCGCTTCGCCGCGGCGTCGGTGCCGTCGCAGACGATCACGACGCCGGCGTGCTGCGCGTAGCCCATGCCGACGCCGCCGCCGTGGTGGATCGAGACCCAGGTCGCGCCGCCCGCGGTGTTGAGCAGCGCATTGAGCAGCGGCCAGTCGGATACCGCATCGGACCCATCGGCCATCGCCTCGGTCTCGCGGTTGGGGAGGCGACGCTGCCCGCGTCCAGATGATCGCGGCCGATCGACGATCGGCGCCTTCAGCTCGCCGCTCGCGACCATCTCGTTGAACGCGAGGCCCGCGCGGTGGCGCTCGCCCAGTCCCAGCCAGCAGATGCGCGCCGGCAGTCCCTGGAACGCGATCCGCTCGACGCGCCATGCCGAGCCAGCGCTGCAGGTGCGCGTTGTCCGGGAAGAGCTCGCTGCACCTTGCGGTCGGTCTTGATGAGATGTCCTCCGGGTCGCCCGACAGCGCAACCCAGCGAAACGGTCCCTTGCCTTCGCAGAACAGCGGCCGGATGTACGCCGGCACGAAGCCGGGAAAGTCGAACGCATCGGCGACGCCTTCGTCGAGCGCCGACCTGGCGGATGTTGTTGCCGTAGTCGAACGTCGGGATGCCCTGCGCGTGGAACGCGAGCATCGCCTCGACATGCGCGCGGATCGAGTGCGCTTCGCGGCGCGCGACAAGCTCTGCGTGTTGCGCGGGATCGCTCTGCGCGGCGCGCCAGCTGCTCGACGCGTCCAGCCGCCGGGCAGATAGCCGTTGACGAGATCGTGCGCTGACGTCTGGTCGGTCACCATGATGCGGCCTCGCACCCGCGGCGAACGAGTTCCGGCAGGATCTCCGCGGCGTTGCCGAGCAAGTCCGACCGACACCGGGCGTCGCTTCGGCGCAAGCCTCCTGCGATGATCGCCAGCGCTTCGTCGAGATCGCGTCGGCCGAGCGATCGAGATAGCGCGTCTTGAGGCGCATCTCGATGCGCGAGGGCTGGCACTCGATGGCCAGCAGCGACGCGCCGGCCATCGTGGCGGCGAGCGGCTGCGCGCCGCCCATCCCGCCCAGGCCCGCGGTCAGGATCCACTTGTCGGCGAGATCGCCGCCGTAGTGCTGACGGCCGGCCTCGACGAAGGTCTCGTAAGTGCCCTGCACGATGCCCTGGCTGCCGATGTAGATCCACGAGCCGGCGGTCATCTGGCCGAACATCATCAGGCCCTTGCGGTCGAGCTCGTTGAAGTGCTCCCACGTGGCCCACTTCGGCACCAGGTTCGAGTTGGCGATCAGCACGCGCGGCGCATCGGCGATGCGTCTTGAACACGCCGACCGGCTTGCCCGACTGGATCAGCAGCGATTCGTCGTCCTCGAGCGCTCGCAGCGCTGCGACGATTGCGTCGAAGCATTCCCAGTTGCGCGCGGCGCGTCCGATGCCGCCGTACACGACGAGGTCCTCGGGCCGCTCGGCGACCTCCGGGTCGAGGTTGTTCATGAGCATGCGCAGCGGCGCCTCGGTGAGCCAGCTCTTCGCGCTGAGCGCGCTGCCGCGCGGCGCACGGATCGTGCGCTTCTGCGGGTGCGCGTGCTCAGGTGCCTGGGATCGTCTCGGTGCATGGTCATGCCCTCCGGCCCGGCGTGCATTGTCGCGCCGCGGCAGGCCGCAAGTCATCCGTCGCGGAGCAGGAAGATCTGTTGTCCCATGTGTTGTCCCATGTGTTGTCCCTTAAGGAAGGGCATGAACACGCCGCGCTCGACGAGGCTGCGTACCTTGGCGAGATCCGAGCGAAGGCTCGATCGCGCTCCCAGAACGCGACCTCGGCCCGGATCGAGTCGCAGCGCGTCCTGCAGCTTCGGCGAAGTCTCGAGCGGCGCGCGCAGCTCCACCCCCTGCGCCGCGGCCAGCAGCTCGATGGCGACGATCGTCGCCGTGTGGGTCGCCATCGGCGCGAGGCGGAGCCCAGCATTGGTGGCCATGCTGACGTGATCCTCCTGGTTGGCCGAGGTCGGCAGCGAATCGACGCTGCGCGGGTGGCCAGCGCCTTGTTCTCGGAGGCAAGCGCCGCCGCGGTGACCTGCGCGATCATGAAACCCGAATTGACGCCGCCGTCGCGCACCAGGAACGGCGGCAGGCCGGAGAGCCCGGCATCCATCAGCAGTGCGATGCGACGCTCCGACATCGCGCCGATCTCGGCGATCGCGAGCGCGATGGCGTCGGCCGCGAACGCGACCGGCTCGGCATGGAAGTTCCCGCCCGAGAGCACTTCTCCCGAATCGGCGAAGACAAGAGGGTTGTCGGACACCGCGTTTGCTTCGGTCAGCAGCACATCGGCGGCCCGGCGGAGCTGATCAGGCACGCGCCCATGACCTGCGGCTGACAGCGCAGACTGTACGGGTCCTGTACGCGCGGGCAATCCCGGTGCGAGGCGCGGATCGCGCTGCCCGCCAGCAATTCGCGGTAGATCCGCGCCGCATCGCCCTGGCCCGGGTGTCCGCGCAGCGCCTGGATGCGCTCGTCGAAAGGCGTGTCGCTGCCGAGACAGGCATCGACCGAAAGCGCCCCGGCCACGAAGGCGCCCGCCATCGCCCGCTCGGTCGCGAACGACGCGGCGAGCGCGAGCGCGGTGGAGACCTGCGTGCCGTTGAGCAACGCGAGCCCTTCCTTCGGGCCGAGCGTCAGTGGCGCCAGGCCGGCGTGTCGCAGCGCCTCGGTCGCCGGGAGTGTGGCCTCGCCGACGCGCGCATGTCCTTCCCCGATCAGCACTCCCGCGAGATGCGCGAGCGGCGCCAGATCGCCCGATGCGCCGACCGACCCCTGGCTCGGAATGCACGGCACGACGCCGGCGTCGAGCAGCCGCGCGAGCGCTTCGATCACCACGAACCGCACGCCGGAATGGCCGCGAGCGAGCGATGCGATCTTGAGCAGCATCGTCAGCCGCACGATCTCCTCGGGGAGCAACGACCCGGTGCCGGCCGAATGCGACAGCACCAGCGCGCGCTGCAACTCGGCCAGGCGCTCGGCGCCGATGTGCGTTCGCGCGAGCAGGCCGAAGCCGGTGTTGACGCCGTAGACGACGCGATCGCTGGCGATCACTTCGCCGATCGTCGCGGCCGCGGCGTCGACGGGCGGCCTGGCGGCGGGGTCGAGCACGACGGAACAAGGTGCTTCCCAGAGCCGTCGCAGCTGCGCGAGAGAAAGTTTTCCGGGATTTAGCGTCAGCGGCGGCATCGGAAGCGCGAGGTGCGAAACGACCCGCGCATTGTGCCGCGAACGCGCAGCGCTGTCTCGCCGCGCGATGCGCTCCAGCCCTACGCCTTCAGCGCACGCCGCATCGGCGCGGTCAGCCGCTGCCGCAGCTTGTCGTAGCCCGCCCAGGGGTCCTTCTCGCGCTCGGCGCGCCTGAGCACTGAAGCGAGATTGAAGGCGGCAGGCTTCAGCCGCGGCGTGAGCTCTTCCCAGGCGAGCGGTGTCGCCACGGTCGCGCCGGGGCGCGCACGCAGTGAGTAGGGCGCAACTGCGGTTGCACCGCGGCCGTTGCGCAGGTAGTCGACGAAGATCTTCCCGCGGCGGCGAGCTTTCGCCATCGTCGCCGTGAATTGCTCCGGCAGCGTTCGAGCCAGATGATCCGCGATCGACTGCGCGAAGCTCCTGACTTCGTCCCAGCTGTGCCTGGCCTGCAGTGGCACGACCACATGGAGCCCTTTGCCGCCGGTCGTCTTGACGAGGCTCTCCAGCCCCAGCTCGCTCAGCAGCGCGCGCGTCAACCTGGCCCCGGCGACGACTTTCGACCACTCCGAGTCCGGGATCGGGGTCGAGATCGAGGTACCAGCGTGTCCGGGCGTTCGATCGCGCCCGCCGTTGCGCCCCAGGCATGCAATTCCAGCGCGTTCATCTGCGCGAGCCCGACCAGTGCCTCCACGGTGTTGGCGACGATGTATGGACGCCTGCCGCCGGACTCGGTGATCAGTGTCGTCTCGATTCCGGGAATCTCGCGCGCGGTTGCGTGCTTCTGGAAGAAGCATGCTGCGCCCGGCCCGTTGGGACAGCGCACGATCGAGATCGGCCGGCGCCGGAGGTAGGGCAGCATCCGCGGCGCGATCGCTTCGTAGTAGCGCGCGACGTCGAGCTTGGTGACCCTGGCCTCGGGATAGAGCATGCGGCCCGGATGCGTGATCTCGACGCCGGCGACGACCGAGTTCTGCGTTGGATTCGTGCGCCGTGGCTGCGGCGTGGCCCTTGCGCGAGCTGCCGGTTTCTTCCGGCCCGCCGCGATATCCTCGATCGTCCTTCGGGTCTTCACGCTCTCCGGTTGCTCCTCGACCAGCTCCACGCCGTGGCCGGGCCGGGCCGCGTCGTCGCGCTCCTTGATCAGCAGCCATGGCTCCTTGCCCGCCGCCCCGCGGCCTTTCATGCGCACCAGCGCCCATCCGCCGTGAAGCTTGCTGCCGTTGAGCCTGAACTTGAGATGGCCCTCGCGATAGTCGCGGCGCGCGATCGCCGCCCGGCTCCCAGGTGCCGCGGTCCCAGAGCACGACCGCTCCGGCGCCATACTGTTTCTCCGGGATGACTCCTTCGAACTCGCCGTATTCGAGCGGATGATCCTCGACATGAACTGCGAGCCGCTTGTCCGACGGATCGAGGCTTGGGCCCTTCGGGATCGCCCAGCTCTTGAGCGTCCCGTCGAGCTCGAGCCGGAAGTCGTAGTGCATGCTACGAGCCGCATGCTTCTGGACTACAAAGCGCAGAGCGTTCGCGGCGCCGCGCGCTTTCCTTCCGCGCGGCTCGGGCGTCTTGCCGAAATCGCGCTTGTGGCGGTATTGCTGCAGGCTCGCGAGGAACCGCGTTTGCGTGCTGCCTGAGCGCGACTCCTCGCGACAGGTTTGTGCAGGCTGTTCTTGAGCAACGCGACCAGATCGACGATCTCCGCGCTCGGCCGCTGTTCGGTCGTCTCGCTCTTCGCCGGCTCTTCCACTGCTTTCGTCCTGCCCGCCTTGATCTTGGCCTTCACGCGCGCGAGCAGGTCGTCTTTGTACGTATCGTGGAACCGCTCGGGCCTCCACGCTTCGGCCATGCTCTTGATGAGTTGCAGCGCCATGTCGAGCTCTTTGGCGCTGAGCCCCGCCGCCTTGGTTCCCTCGGCCGGGGCAGCGAGGCCTCGGGCGTCGCGAATCTCGTCGACGAAACGCAAGGTATCGAGCAGCAGCAGCCGGCCGGCCGGCACGACCGCGGCGAGATGTTGCTTGGTCTGGATGACCACCGTCGCGATGCCGATCAGGCCCGTCTGTCGCATCGCCTCGCGCAGCAGCGCGTAAGTCTTTTCCCCACGCTTGCCCGGGACGAGATAGTACGGCGTGTCGTAGAAGAACAGTGGCACTTCTGCCGGCCGCACGAAGCAGGCGATCTCGACCGTCTGCGTTGCCTTCGGGTTCGCGTGCTTGAAATCGTCTTCGTCGAGCACGACGTAGCGGCCCTTCTGGTACTCGTAGCCTTTGACGATGTCCGCCCAGGGAACGACCTTGCCGTTCTTCTTGTTCACGCGCTGGTAGCCCACCGGGTCCATCGTCCTGCGGTCGAGCAGATCGAGATCGAGCTGGTGGCGCTGCGCGGCGGGGTGGAGCTCGACCGGGACGTGCACCAGGCCGAAGGTGATCGCGCCGCTCCACAGCACTCGCGGCCTAGGCTCGCCGTCGGGGGTTCAGCGGAGGACTGTTTGCGGCGCGGCATCGGAGTAGGGGTTGAGGGCAAGCGATGACGCATTAGATCCAGCAGAACTCGTGCCTGCCAATCGCGCATGGACCGCATGGCGTTCAGGGCGGATTGGCAGCATGGCCTGTGTAGACTCATGTAACTATTGCACGCCGACGGTAGCGTTTGCCGCCCGGGCATAGGCGGGGAGCCGACGGCGGCGGTCTCGGGAGGCGCCGCTTATAATCCCCCGATGAGCGCGCAACAACTGCCCGGCCCGTCGCCATTGTCCGCTCATACCCCGATGATGCAGCAGTACCTGCGCGTCAAGGCCGAGCATCCGGACAAGCTCGCTGTTCTACCGCATGGGCGACTTCTACGAGCTGTTCTACGACGACGCGCAGCGCGCCGGCGCCGCTGCTCGACATCACGCTGACCGCACGCGGCGCGTCGGCCGGCGCGCCGATTCCGATGGCGGGCGTGCCCTACCATGCGGTCGAGCAGTATCTGGCGAAGCTGGTGCGGCTCGGCGAATCGGTCGCGATCTGCGAGCAGATCGGCGATCCGGCGACCGCCAAGGGGCCCGGTCGAGCGCAAGGTCACACGCGTGGTCACGCCGGGAACGGTCACCGATGCAGGATTGCTCGATGCCAAGCGCGATTCGCTGCTCGTCGCGCTGCATCCTCGTCAGGCAGCGCGTCGGCCTCGCCTCCGCTCAACTTCTCGGGAGTGACAGTTGCGCCTTCGCGACCTGGACGCCGCGGACGCTTGCCGCGGAGCTCGAGCGCATCGACCCGAGCGAGCTGCTCTTATCCCGATGGCAACGGCGTTGCGCTGCCGTCCGCACGGGTGCCGGCGCGTGCGTTGCCGCCGTGGCAGCCTCGACGCCGGTGCGGCGGCGCGGCGCGTGGCAGAACAGCTCGGCACCCGCGATCTCGCGGCCTTTGGCGTCGCGGACGCGCCGCTCGCGGTGCAGGCGGCCGGCGCGCTCGCTTCATTATGCGCAGGCCACGCAGCAGGCAGCGCTCGCCCACGTGCGGTCGCTCGTCGTGGAGCAAACCGGCGAATACGTCGCTCTCGACGCCGCGACGCGACGCAACCTCGAAATCACCGAAACGCTGCGCGGCGAGCCGTCGCCGACGTTGCTCTCGCTGCTCGACGGCTGCGCGACCGCCGCCGGGAGCCGCCTGCTCCGCCGCTGGCTGAGTCAGCCGCTGCGCGCGCGCGATGTCGCGAGTTCGCGGCACGCGGCGATCGCGGAGCTTGCCGCTTCGCAGCCGGTGCGCCGTCGTACTCGCGGCGGAGTTGAAGCACACCGTCGACCTCGAGCGCATCGCGGCGCGGATCGCGCTCTGCACCGCCCGCCCGCGCGATCTCGCCGGACTGCGGGAAACGCTCTCGACGCCTGCCCGCGATCGGCGCCGCGGTGACTGCTTGCGCATCGCCGCTGATCGCGCAATGCGCGCACGCGCTCGCGCTCGACGCGGCCTGGATGGCGCTGCCTCGAGCGCGCGATCGCGGAGGAGCCCGCGGCCGTCGTCCGCGCGACGGGAACGTCATCGCCCGCGGCTACGACGCCGAGCTCGACGAGCTGCGCGCGATCCACGACGACTGCGGCGCGTTCCTGGTTGCGCTCGAGGCGCGCGAACGCGCCCGCACCGGAATCGCGAACCTCAAGGTCGAGTACAACCGCGTCCACGGCTTCTACATCGAGGTGACGCACGCGCAATGTCGAGACGCATCCCCGACGACTACCGCCGCCGGCAGACGCTCAAGAACGCCGAGCGCTACATCACGCCGGAGCTCAAGACATTCGAGGACAAGGCGCTCTCCGCGCAGGAGCGCGCGCTCGCCCGCGAGAAGGCGCTGTTCGACGAACTGCTCCGGCCAGCTCGCGCCAGCGATTCCGGCGCTGCAGGACGCCGCCGCCGTCGCTCGCCACACTCGACGTGCTGGCGATGCACGCCGAACAGGCCGCAGGCGCTACGGCTGGTCGCGGCCGGCGTTCGTGTCCTCGCCCGGGTTGACCATCCGTGGCGGCCGGCACCCGGTCGTCGAGACGCAGGTGGAGCACTTCATTCCGAACGATCTCTCGCTCGACCCGGCGCGACGGCTGCTGATCGTGACCGGCCCGAACATGGGCGGCAAGTCGACCTACATGCGGCAGGCGGCGGCGATCGCGCTCCTCGCCTGCTGCGGGCTGTTCGTCCCGGCGGAGGGCGCCGAGATCGGTCCGCTCGACGCGATCTACACCCGCATCGGCGCGGCCGACGATCTTGCCGGCGGACGCTCGACGTTCATGGTCGAGATGACCGAGGCCGCGTACATCCTGAATCGCGCCACGCGCGGAAAGCCTGGTGCTGATCGACGAGATCGGCCGCGGCACTTCGACCTTCGATGGTCTGGCGCTCGCCTGGGCGATCGCGCGCGAGCTCGCGCGCCGGAACCGGCAGCCTCACGCTGTTCGCGACGCATTACTTCGAGCTGACCGCCCTGCCGGCGGAGACTGGAAGGCTGCGCCAACGTGCATTTCGACGCGGTCGAGCACAAGGACGGCATCGTGTTCCTCCACGAAGTCGCGGACGGCCCTGCGGACAGGAGCTACGGTCTGCAGGTCGCCCGGCTTGCCGGCGTGCCGGCCGACACGGTTCGCCAGGCGCGTGCGTACCTGACACGCCTCGACAAGTTCAGCGCGGCAACGGCCACTCAGCACGACCTGTTCGCGCCGTCGGCGCAGGCCGCCTCTCCGGAGGCGGATGAGAATGCGCGGTCGCTTGCGCAGCGGCTCGCCGAGCTCGAGCCGGATGCGATGAGCGCACGCGACGCGCTTGCCGCGCTCTACGAGCTCAAGCGCCTGCTTGGGAAGTAGGTTACGCGCTCCGCCTCGGGCGCCTTGGCGCAAAGCGGTCGTCGCGCGGTACCCGGCTCGCGGCGGCGACTCAGCACACGAGTCGCCGCGCACGAGCCACCCGCGAACGACGACCTGCGCCACATCGCGCCCTCGCCACAGCGGCGTAACCACGTCAGCTTCAGTAGCCTGGGGAAGCGCAGCAAACGCGTCGGGGAGCAGGCCGCACGCGCGGCGGAGAGCTGGCGGGCGCCGATGCGCCGCGGCCGACCGTTGCGGGTGGCGCGGCGAGGGAGATCGTGTGTTGACGACTGAAGCCGCGCCGGGACCCGTAGGTCGGCGTTTGCGGCGAGGGCGCCCGACAGGCGCCGCCGTGCGTCAATCCAAACCAGCATTTAGTGGTGATGCCCTCCGGGCCGTGGACGTGCCCATGCGCCAGCTCCTCCGCGGTCGCCGCGCGAACATCGACCACGGTGCAATCGAAGCGCAGCCGCTGACCGGCCAGCGGATGATTGCCGTCGACGACGACCCGCCCATCGGCGATGTCCGTGACGGTAAAGACCCGGCCCTCGAGACTCTCATCGCCGTCGTTCGCAGACCCCTCGAACTGCATCCCGATTTTCACCTCGCCCGGGAACCGGTCCTGCGTCTCGATGCGCACCAGCTCGGCGTCGTACTCGCCGAACGCGTCCTCGGGCTCGAGCACGACCGAGCATTGATAGCCTGCTCGCTTTTCCGCGAGGGCGGCCTCGATCTTCGGGAAGATGCCTTGATGACCGCCGTGGAGATACACGATCGGCTGTTGCGACTCCTCGATCAGCGCGCCTTCGGAGGAGTACAGCTTGTAGGAAAGCGCGACGACGCTGTCGGCAACGATATTCACGATCAAGTCCGCCCGGAGTGGAGATCCGCTCCATCGACGTGGAGTCGGCGGCGATCATTCTACCCCCAGCGGGTGCGCGCGTTCGCGAAGCGGGGCTGCTACTGCTGCCGCTATAATCGCTCGATGGAGCGCGCCCTGCTCGGCGGAATGACGGCCACGCAGTTCCTGCGCCGTCACTGGCAGAAGAAGCCGCTGCTGGTGCGGCAGGCGATCCCGGGCTTTGCGGGACTGCTGTCCATGGACGCGCTTTCCTCCTCGCCCTGCGCGACGACGTGGAATCGCGCCTCGTACTTCGGCAGCGCGGGCGCTGGTCGCTCGCGCACGGCCCTTTCCGTCGGTCGGATCTTCCGCGCGCTACCCGCGCGCGGATGGACGCTGCTCGTGCAGGGCGTCAACTTGCACATCGCTGCCGGGCGATGCGCTGCTGCGCCGCTTCGACTTTCTTCCCTACGCACGGCTCGACGACCTGATGGTGAGCTTCGCCGCACCGGGCGGCGGCGTCGGTCCGCACTTCGATTCCTACGACGTCTTTCTGCTCCAGGGCGCCGGAGGCGCCGCTGGCGGGTCGGTCGCCAGCGCGTCCTCACGCTCGAACCCGGTGTGCCCCTGAAGATCCTCGCCCGCTTCCTGCCGGAGCGATCGTGGGTGCTCGAACCCGGCGACATGCTTTTACCTTCCGCCGCAAGTTGCGCACGACGGCACGGCGGTCGATGCCTGCACGACCTGCTCGATCGGCTTTCGCGCGCCGTCCGCGCAGGAACTCTGCCGTCGCGTTTCTCGATTGGCTGCGCGACCGCGTCGCGCTCGACGGACGCTACGCCGACCGCGACCTCGCGCGCCGAGCCGCGAGCCCGCGCGGATCGGATCGGCGATGCTCGCGCGCGCGCGCGCGATGTTGCGCCGCGTGCGGTGGGACGAAGGGTCGCCGCGACTTTTCTCGGCTCGTATCTCACCGAGCCCAAGCAGGCGGTGACCTTCGAGCCGCCCGCTCGCCCGCTGGATGTCCGTGCATTCCGGCGCGCCGCGGTACAACGGGGCCTGCGCTTGGACAGCGCCACCCAGCTGCTCTACGATGACCGGCAGCTGTTCATCAACGGCGAAGCCATGGCGTGGCCCGCGCGCGGGTCGCAGTTGCTCAAGCGGCTCGCCAACCACCGCCAGGTCGGCAGCGCGGAGCCCGCGCAGCCGCAGCCTTCCCCTCTCCTGCACCGTTGGTATTGCGATGGCTTCGTCCGACTCGACTGAACCCCCAACCGCGGCGCGGACGGTCGAGCTTGGCGACGCTCGCGGCGCAGATCGTCGCCATCGACGAGCTCATCGCGCTGGCGCGGCACCGGATCCGCGTCTTCGATCAGGATCTGTCGCTGACGGGATGGAATCAGGCTTCGCGGATCGAACGGCTGAGAACATTCCTGCGCGAGGCCCGCGGGCGTCGCATCGACGTCATCGTGCACGACACACACTATCTGGAGAGCGCGTGCCCGCGCATGCTGAACCTGCTGCGAACCTACAGCACCGCCATGACGATCTACCGCACCGGTGCGGAAGCGAAGGTCGCGACCAATCCGTTGCTCCTCATCGATGATCGCCACTACCTGCACCGTTTCCATGTCGAGCAGCCGCGTGCCACGATGGGTATCGATCAGCCCGAGCAGACGAAACTGCTGGCGACGCGCTTCGAGGAGATCTGGGCGACCGGCGAGCCGGGCGTCAACGCGACCGTGTTGGGCCTCTGAGTGCACAAGATCGGTGCGCACGGGACGAACCAATTGAATGCATTGTGCTTTATTGGTAGAATACAGGTGCAATGCTCTGCGGTGACCGACCTCCCATTTCTCCCATTTCATCCAGTAAGGGGACTTCCATGATCAGATCTGTTTTTATTGCTGCCGCACTGGCGTTGGCGCTTGCTGGCTGTGGCGACAGCGGCCAAAAGGCTGCGGCCGACAGGGCTGCCTGCCGCAACGAAAGAGGCTGCTGACAAATCTGCTGCCGCAACGAAAGAGGCTGCTGACAAGTCTGCCGCCGCAACGAAAGAGGCTGCTGACAAGTCTGCCGCCGCAACGAAAGAGTCTGCTGACAAGTCTGCCGACGCCATGAAGTCGACTCCGCCCGCCATGGCGCCTGCGCCGGCTCCGCCGCGCCCGCCGAAGCGCCCAAGAAGTAGCAGCGCGAACCCGCAGCGACGAAAAAGCCGGCCATCAGGCCGGCTTTTTGTTCCGCCGGGCGGCGGGCTTACAGCGGAGCGCCAATCCTCTCCGCCACCTCGCGGTACTTCTCGATCACGCTGCCCAGATCGCGGCGAAAGCGGTCCTTGTCCAGCTTTTCCTGCGTCTGGTGCGTCCCAGAGCCGGCAGCCATCCGGCGTGAATTCGTCGCCCAGCACCAGCGGCCCGTTCGCGATCGTCGAGCGGGTGGCCGAACTCGAGCTTGTAATCGACGAGATCGATGACCGGCGTCGGCGAACAGCGGCTTCAGCACGGCATTGACCTTGTGCGTCAGCGCGCTTCATCTGCGCGATCTCCGTCGTGCTCGCCCAGCCGAGCACGCGGATGTGGTCGTCGTTGCACAGCGGGTCGTGCAGCGCGTCGCTCTTCAGGAAGAACTCGAAGATCGGCTCGGGCAGCTTGCGTCCCTTCGGCAATTCCGTAGCGCTTGGCCATCGAGCCCGCGCAGACATTGCGCACGACGCACTCGACCGGAACCATCTTCATCGCGCTGCACGAGCGACTCGCGCTCGTTCAGCACGCGGACGAAATGCGTGTGCACGCCGGCCGCCGCCAGCTTGCCCATCACGTAGGCATTGATCTTGTTGTTGGTTTCGCCCTTCCGGTCGAGCTTGGCGAGCTTGACCCCGTCGAACGCCGAGACGTCGTCGCGATAGTGCATGACGAGCCGGTGCGGATCGTCGGTCGCGTACACCGTCTTCGCCTTGCCCTGGTACAGCTCCTGCCGCTTTCTCCATGCGATGTTCCCGATTCCTTCAGGCAAGTTCACGCCAGCCGAAGCCCGTCCGCCTGGTCCGGCGATGCCGATCCAGTCGGCGCGCAGCGCGAGCGCGGCCGCGAGCGCGCGCGCGCGCGCAGATCTCGGGCGTGTTGTTCTGCTTGCGACAGATGCGCCGCGATGATGATGCTTGAAGCCGGAGCTGTCGATGCGGCGCGAGCAGCGCCGCCGCGGCCGTCGTTGTCGAGATGCCCGAAGCCTGCCCGGCGATGCGCTGCTTCAGCGAGCGCGGGTAGTCGCCGTTCGCCAGCATGTCGAGATCGTGGTTGCATTCGAGCACCAGCGCATCGCAACCGGAGAGACTCGCCTCGACGTGCGCGTGTGACGTCCCGAGATCGGTCAGCACGCCGACCCGCCATTGCGCCATCGGAGCACACGAACTGCACCGGCTCGCGCGCGTCGTGCGGCACCGGAAAGGGCCGCACTTCGAGGTCGCCGATCGGCGACCACGTCGTGGCTGTCGAAGCCGTAAACGCACGGCATGCTCGGCGAAGCGTGTCGCCGACGGCGGCGAGCGTGCCGAAGGTCAGCCACACGGCAGTGCCGTAGCGCGCGGCGAACGCCGGCACACCGCCGACATGATCGGAATGCTCGTGCGTGACGACGATCGCGACAGCGATGTCTCGGCGCGATGCCGATGCGCGCGCAGCCGCGCAGCGGCGTCGCGAATGCCAAAGCCGCAGTCGATCAGCACGCGGGTCGCGCCCGCTTCGACGACGAGGCCGTTGCCTTCGCTGCCGCTGCCGATGCGACGCGAAACGCACGCCGGCTCAGCCCGCCGCGCCGAAACGCCTGTGGCGCCCCGCTCACTTGAGCTGGTCCTTGAGCAGCGCGAGTATTTTGTCGCTCGTTGGCGGAGCGGTCCGGTCGCGCCGGCCGGGTCCTGCACCGCTCACCGACGCTGTTCTGCGTCGGCTTGCGCGACCACGACGCGGTATTGCTCGGGCTTGTCCTTCGAATCAGACTTCCAGAACTTGAGCTTATCGAGCAACGCCCTTGGTCTTCTTGGGGTCGAGGTCGGGGTCGCAGAAGCGGACGAAGTACAAGACCGCTGCGAACGGTCGCGATCGACGACCGTGAACCCGACGCGGTCGAGCGCCAGTCCGACTCTGCGCCATGCACGATCGAATGCATCGTCGACGATCAGCGATGTAGGATCCGTCGGTCCCTCTTCTCGATCCGCGCCTCGTGCCGGCTGATTGCGGCAACGCCGCCACCGCCTGCGCGCCTGCGGCCGCGGGCGTGCCGAACTTCGACCATGGCGCGGGTAAGAAACTCGGCCTCGAGCTCGGGATTGGGCGGCGTCGGCGCCCAGATCGAATCCTCGGCGAGCCCGCCGATCGTGTCTTGGTCGGCACCTGTGCGGCGCCGCGGTGGCTGATGAAGATCTCGACCGTGCCGGGCTTCGGCACCGCGCTCGATGCGCGTGCGGAACTTGTCGCGCTTGTACGTATCGGTCAAGAAATCGAGGTACTTGCCGAGATAGTCTTCTGCACCGGAAGTCCTGCGGAGCGTCGGCGCGATTCTCCGCCCAATCGGTTTCCATCATCCCCAGCTGCAGGCTGATCCACGCGCGATGACGAATCCGTTCTGCGCCAGAACTCGCGCATCGTGATCCACGCCTGCCTCGGGCGTAGTCTTCACCACCAGCCAGCGTTCGGCTGCCGGCGCTGACCGATCTTGCGCGTCCGGCAGTTCGTGCGGCAGCAGCTCGCGTGCCGCTCTTGCCGGCGCGCTGCGCGGCAGGCCGGCGCCGAAGCGGTTGACCATGCGTAGCGGTCGTCAGTACGCGGGGCGTCGTCAGGTCGGGCGGCAATCTCGAGCGACGGCGCGCTGGACGCCGACTTGTAGTCGATCTTCTTGCGCGATCGTCGTCCGTAGTCTCGCAACCAACGAGAAGCGCAGCGCCGGCGACGCGACAGCAGCGCGCCGCAGCGAATGATTCTGGAATGTTCGTGACGAATGAATGCTTCATGCGCGATCCTCTTGCTCAGGCGAGACAGCCTGGCTTCGCGCAGCTGCGCGTACCGTGTCGTGATGCTGCGGCGACGAGCTGCGCTCAGCGGCAGCCGCAAATTCGCTGTGTATGAGGCCCATCTCCGCGAGCGCCCACTTCACCGGGATCGGATTCGCCTCGACGAACAGCTTGCGATGCAGGTGAGCAGCGCGATCGTTCGCAGGCTCGACGCGCGGCGACACATCGCCGGCGAGCGCCGCCGCACACATCTGCGCCATCAGCTTCGGGCGCGACGTTGGCGCGTGACCGAGATTACGCCATGTCCGCCCATCAGCATCAGCTGGCAGCGCCGTGATGTCGTCGCCGCCGTAGACGGCGAACTCGGATTGGCCCGCCGCGCCAAGCGCCTGGATGAGCTCGCTGCCCCGCGCGAGGTCCGGCGGTCGCGTCCTTGATGCCGACGATGCCCGGCACCTGCGCGAAGGCGCAACGCGGTGTCGTTGGCGAGATCGGCGACCGTGCGGCTCGGAACGTTGTAGCAGGAGCAGCGGCAGGCTCGACCTTTTCCGCGATGGTGCGGAAATGCCGGTAGAGCCCTTCCTGCGTCGGCTTGTTGTAGTACGGGAACGACCGACAGGCTGGCATCGCCGCGCCGACTTTCTTCGCGTATGCGGTGAGCTCGATGGCTTCCGCGGTCGAGTTCGCACCGGTGCCGGCGACCACCGGGATGCGTCCGCGCGGCATGGTCGACCGCGGTCTTGATGAGCAGGCAGTGTTCGTCGACGTCGACCGTCGGCGATCTCCGGTCGTGCCGACGACCACGATGCGCCGGACGTCGCCGTTGGCGACGTGAAAATCGATCAGCTTGCGCAACGCCGGCAGATCGAGCGCTCCGCCGGTCCTGCACGGCGTCACGACCGCCAACCAGACTCCCTTCAGCATCGAATGCAACCCGAAAAATGCGGCATTTTACCCCAAACCCCCGGCAGAGCCGTACGAGACGGCCGGGAGTGGCGCCCGCTCTCAGACCGCCAGACGCGGCTCGCTGGTTCACCGCAGCAACCGATGGCGGCCAGCGCCTGCCCAAGCCGACGGCGGCGATGCGCTGGATCACCTGCAGGAGGGCTCGCCCCGACAAGCCCTGCTCGAAAGCGACGACACTGGAGCCGTCCCGCGCCAACTCCAGTAGTTCGCCGGGCGCGAAGCAGAAATCGGGATTCGACGGGCTTGCCGTAGGCCGCACTGTGCCCGCGGCGAATGTATCTGTAGAGCACGACACCGTCGATGCAGGCCAGCGATGCCGAGCAGATGCGGAACAGGCTGCGGTGAAGGTAGCGCACCGCGACGATCGCGTCGAAGCGCTCTGTCGCGAACGGCCAGGCGCCGGTCTCAGATCGACCGCATGCGTCTCGATGCCGGGCGTATCCCGCAGCGTCGCGAGCGCGGCTGCGTCGCGATCCACCGCCAACGACTCGCGCACCGCGCGATGCGAAATACCGCGCGTGACGGCCGTGACCTGCAGGCGAGGTCGAGCACGCGCGCCCCGCTCGCGACCAGAGGGGCGAAGCGAACGATCCACGGCTGATGGGGGCTCGCTCATCGCTTTCGCCTTGCGGAGTGGCTTCGGAACGGAGGCTTGTCGTCGACGTTGCTCTCCCGCGCTTCGGCCGCAGAGCCATGCGACGACGGCTTGCGCCTCCGGAGCGCTTCGCGACCGACGCCGAACGAACGATGAAGTAGGCGCGCGAGCTCGAATAGAGCTTGCCGCGAAACGGCGCCGACCAGCTTACGCTCCTGCTCCAGAGACGGTCGACTCAGTCGGGCCGCGGCCGAGCGCCACGCGCCCCGGCCGTCGAGCGCCGCCTGGATCATCAGATCGAACTCTGGCTGAAGCGCACGGCGCCGGCGCCCGGCGGGTTCGGGCTCCTCCGATCGCGGCGAACCACTGCGCCCAGGTGAGCCACGGAAAGCGGCCGCGCTCGTCGTCCATGTGCAGCAGCGCATGCCGCGGCGAGGTCCTGCGGCTCTCCGAGCGGGCGCGAGCGATCCGCGGCGAGGACCGGGCCACACTGGCGGTTGCAGCCGCTCGCCGAACAAGCGATGCGCAGCCCGGCGGCGCCAACGACTCGGACAATAGCGCACGGCGAGATCGATGCGCTCGCGGTCGAGATCGAGAACCGGTTGTCGGCCGGAGATGAAGATCTCGATCTCGGATGCACTGCAGCCGGAACCGCCGGCAGGCGCGGCAGAGCCGGCACATCGCGGCAAAGGATCGCCGTCGAGAGCATGACCGGCTGCGCCGTCTGGTCGCGCCGGATCCTGCGCCACGGCCTGCCCGACATCGTCGAGGATCGCCCGCGCGGTGGCCTGCAGCACCTGCCCGGCATCGGTCAGCAAGAGCGCAGGCGATGGCGGCGCTCCGAACAGCGGCACGCCTAGTCTGTTCCTCCAGCGTTCTGGATCTCGCCGCGACAGCGCCGACTGGCGTGAGATAGAGCTCTCGGCGGCGCGAGTGAGGAAGGTGCCTGGCCGCGGCCTCGAAGCCCTTGAGCAGATCGAGCTGAAGCGGCACGCCTCGCCAGAAGGCGCCTCTATCCATTTCCATTTACTCATGCAATAGATGCGCCGATTTCGTTTGTCCAGGACGGCGATTTCCCCAATACTTCTGTCTCACACGCACCGGTTCTGCCTGCAAGTCCTCGCCGGGGCGATGGCATGCATTCTACGCATTAATGAGGAGAAACACCATGCCGTTCGACAGCCTCACCAGCAACCGGACTGAACGCACCAGTCCTGCCGCGGCGCGACAGGCTCGTGCTCGACAACGCCGCGGGCACGGTCATCGCGGTCGACTGACCGCGGCTGCCTCTGGTCACGCTGGAGCGCGACCTGCGCGACATCATCCTGGTGAAGGGAATGCGCTTCCAGATCGACCGCGGCAGGCGCACGGTGATCGCCGCCGAGGAGGATTCGCAACTGCGCCTGATCAAGCCACAGACGGTGACCGAAAGCACTGGCGCGGCTCCGCCGCGCGATTCTGACGGCACTTCGAGGCAGTGGTCGGCCAGGTGTATCGCCAGTCGGTCCCGTATTCACTGAGACGACGGGCAAGGAGACAGGAGAGCCAGGCCATGAGCCGTTACGAATTCCACGTGCCCCGCATCGCCTTCGCGATGCTTGCCATCGCCCTCACCGCGGTCACGATCGGCCTCGTCGGGTCGTCCTGCCGGCGCAGACCGCTTCCCCCGACGGTCGCGGCGGAACCATCGAGGTCGTCCTCGCGGCGGCGCGGGAATCGCTCGTTTTCCGGGCGCGCTAGAGTGCGGATCCGCCGCGGCCGGGACGACGGACCTTACAGCGCGGCGTGCGCCGCCGCGGCGACGCGCGAGAAGCTGAGCCGGTGCCGCCCGCTTCTCGCTCACCCGCACCGCATCGCCCGCGGCGAATTTCCCGGCGAGGATTTCTTGGCCAGCGGGTTCTCTGATCTGCTGCTGGATGCGCGCGCTTCAGCGGCCGTGCGCCATATGCGGGTCGAACCCGGCCTTCGCGACGTGCGCGAGCGCCGCCGGCGCGACCTCGAGCTTGATCTCCAGCTTGGCGAGCCGCGCTTCGAGGCTCTGCAACTGGATCCTGGCGATCGACTCGATGTTCTTCTCGGACAGGCGCGTGGAAGACGCACGATCTCGTCGATCCGGTTGATGAACTCCGGCCGGAAGCTGCGTCTTCACCTCCGCCATCACCGCGAGCTTGATCACGCCGTAGTCGTCGCCCGCCATCTGCTGGATCATCTGCGAGCCGAGGTTGGAGGTCATCACGATGACGGTGTTCTTGAAGTCGACGGTTCGGCCCTGTCCGTCGGTCATCCGCCCGTCGTCGAGCACCTGCAGCAGCACGTTGAACACGTCCGGGTGCGCCTTCTCGACCTCGTCGAGCAGGATCACGCTGTACGGCTTGCGCCGCACCGCCTCGGTGAGATAGCCGCCCTCCTCGTAGCCGACGTAGCCCGGCGGCGCGCCGATCAGCCGCGCGACCGAGTGCTTCTCCATGAATTCGGACATGTCGATGCGGATCAGGTGCGACTCGGAGTCGAACAGGAATTCCGCGAGCGCCTTGCACAGCTCGGTCTTGCCCACGCCGGTGGGCCCGAGGAACAGGAACGAGCCGTACGGGCGGTTGGGATCCGACAGGCCTGAGCGCGAGCGGCGGATCGCGTCGGAAACCAGACGCACCGCCTCGTCCTGGCCGACCACGCGCTTGTGCAGCGCTCCTTCCATGTGCAGGAGCTTGTCGCGCTCGCCCTGCATCATCTTCGACACGGGGATGCCGGTCGCGCGCGAAACGACCTCGGCGATCTCTTCCGCGCCGACCTGCGTGCGCAGGAGCTGCGGCTTCTTCGCCTGCTCCTCGGCGAGCTTCGTGTCCGCCTTCTTGAGCTGCGCCTCGAGCTGCGGCAGCTTGCCGTACTGCAGCTCGGACATCTTCTGCCAGTCGCCCTTGCGCCGCGCGTCTTCCATCTGGAGCTTGATCTTGTCGATCTCTTCCTTGATGTGCTGCGTGCCCTGGACCTGCGCCTTTTCGGCCTGCCAGATCTCGTCGAGGTCGGCGTACTCGCGCTCGAGCCGCTCGATCTCTTCCTCGATCGCGCGCGAGGCGCTTCCTCGACGCTTCGTCCTTCTCCTTCTTCACCGCCTCGCGCTCGATCTTGAGCTGGATCAGCCGCCGGTCGAGCCGGTCCATCGCCTCGGGCTTGGAGTCGATCTCCATCTTGATCCGCGCTGCCGCCTCGTCGATGAGGTCGATCGCCTTGTCGGGCAGGAAGCGGTCGGTGATGTAGCGATGAGACAGCTCCGCCGCGGCGACGATGGCCGGGTCGGTGATCTCCACGCCGTGGTGGATCTCGTAGCGCTCCTGCAGGCCGCGCAGGATCGCGATGGTGGATTCCACCGACGGCTCGTCGACCAGCACCTTCTGGAAGCGCCGCTCGAGCGCCGCGTCCTTCTCGATGTACTTGCGGTACTCGTCGAGCGTGGTCGCGCCGACGCAGTGCAGCTCGCCGCGCGCGAGCGCGGGCTTCAGCATGTTGCCCGCGTCGATCGCGCCTTCCGCCTTGCCGGCGCCGACCATCGTGTGCAGCTCGTCGATGAACACGATCGTGCGGCCTTCGTCGGCGGCAATGTCCTTCAGCACCGCCTTGAGCCGCTCCTCGAACTCGCCGCGATACTTGGCGCCGGCGAGCAGCGCCGCCATGTCGAGCGACAGCACGCGCTTGTTCTTGAGCGTTTCCGGCACTTCGCCGTTGACGATGCGCTGCGCGAGGCCCTCGACGATCGCGGTCTTGCCGACGCCGGGCTCGCCGATCAGCACCGGATTGTTCTTGGTGCGCCGCTGCAGGATCTGAATCGTGCGCCGGATCTCGTCGTCGCGGCCGATGACCGGATCGAGCTTGCCGTCGCGCGCGCGCTCGGTGAGGTCGATCGTGTATTTCTTCAGCGCCTCGCGCTGGCCCTCGGCTTCCTGCGAATCGACGCTGGCGCCGCCGCGCACCGCCTCGATCGCGGCTTTCGAGCGCCTTGCGCGTCAGGCCGTGTTCCTTGAGCAGACGGCCAGTTTCGCCCTTGTCGTCGGCGAGCGCGAGCAGGAACAGCTCGCTGGCGATGAACTGGTCGCCGCGCTTGCTGCGCTTCCTTGTCGGTGAGGTTCAGCAGGTTGTTGAGGTCGCGCGAGATGCGTGATCTCGCCGCCCGTGCCCTCGACCTTCGGGCAGGTCGCTCGATGGCTTTCGTCAGCGCGGCCTGCACGCGCGGGCACGTTCACGCCCGCGCGGGCGAGCAGCGACGTCGTGCCGCCGTCCTCCTGGCGCGAGCAGCGCGGCGAGAAGGTGCTGCGGCTCGATGAACCGCGTTGTCGTTGCCGAGCGCCATGCTTTGCGCATCGGCGAGCGCCTGCTGGAATTTGGTCGTCAGCTTGTCCAGACGCATGAAAGCCCCTAGCGCGGATCCCAACGGATTCTCACTATGAGGGATAACGGCGTGATTTCAAGCGATTTCAGGGGCTCGCGAGGGCGGATTCCGGTCGATCGCCGGCAAAAGACGCCCCGGCGCGTCCAACGAGGCCGGGCGCCCGGAGCGGAATGTGAGTCGGTGCGGCCGGCTACCGGCCCGATCCTGTTACCATGCCCTACGATCTGTGGCTTGAGCGGCCCGAGGATGCCGAGCAGTTCGCCCTGCTCCTTCTCGGGACCTTGAACTTGTTGATGGACTCTGCAGGTCCTCGACCAGCGCATTGAAGTCCGCATCGGTGATGCCCATGCCCTTGTGCGCGGTCTTCATGTCCTTGCCGGTGTACGTGCACGGGCCGCCGGTGGCTCTGGCAGATCTGATCGACCAGGTTCTCCTTGAGCCGCGGAACGTCGGCCTTGGCGAAGAAGCCGTTGATGCGCTTTGTCTGTGCGGCCACGTTGGCGACGAAGTCGTCCACCACCGCAGTGATCGCGTCCTTGCCGCCGAGCCTTTCGTAGAGCCGATTTCTGCTGCATGCCCATGTTCTGGCAGGCGGCGAGCAGCAGGTCGCGGCCAGCGCGACCGGAAACGCGAGCCTTCGCAATGCTTGGTTCATCGGTTTCTCCTCTTCTTCCGGGTGCAGCCTCCGAGCTGCCCTCCCATATACGGGCGCGGATGCCGCCTGGATGCGCTGACGACCCGGTTTCGTGACGGATTTGGTTGCCTCCGCCCCGTTTTAGCGCTATCAGCCTCAAAGGTTCCGTCCATCGACAACTCCTACACATGTCCATGTCCATCTGGAAAGACACCACCCCGACCCCCGCCCGAACCCAACGCCCGCCCCCCGAAGCGAGGGAGCCCACCCGGTTCGACGCCTTATCGAAGCCTCCACCTCCGCCCCCGCGCCGGCTCCCGCGCCCGCTGCCGCTCCGGCGGCACGCGCCGACGCCGGCCTGGCGCGCAAGGAGATCGCTGATCGCCGCCGACATCACCATCGAAGGCAAGATCGAAGGCGGCGGCAGCGTGCGCATCGCCGGCAAGTTCAAGGGCGACGTCAACGTCCAGGGCGATCTCACCATCGAGGCCGGCGCCAAGCTGACCGGCGGCGTGCGCGCCGACAAGGTCACGATCGCCGGCGAACTGGAAGGCAACGTCGAGGAAGCCTCACGCGTCGAATTGCTGCAGACCGGCGCGGTGATCGGCGACCTGAAAGCGGGTTCGCTGACCGTCGCGGCGGGCGCCCGCATGCGCGGTCAAGGCCGAGTTCGGCTGGGACGACGGCAAGGGCCCGAAAGCCGGCAAGCCCGGCAACGGCGCGGAGAGCGGCGCGGGCGCATGAGCAGCGTGCGCCCGGGCAGCCCTGGGGCGACCCGGAATGTCCGCACTGCCGGGAGACCATCCTCGAAAGCGCAGCCGTGTGCCCGGCCTGCCGGCATTACCTGCGCTTCGATGCCGGCGTCGATGCGCCCCAGGAGCCTGCGCTCACGCCGCTGCGCATCGAAGGCAGCATCCGGCATCCCGCCGACGGCGAGCCCTGGGAATACACCGTCGTCGTGTCGATTCGCAACGATCGCGGCGAAGAAATCGCCCATAAGCTCATCGGCGTGGGCGCGATGAACCCGAACGAGCAGCGCACCTTCACGCTGTCGGTCGAAGCCGTGACGGCCAAGGCGAAAGCCCCCGGGAAGAGCGGCACGCGGCACTGAGCGCCGCAGTGGATAGCTGTGAGCGCTCACCAAGAGGAGACAATCGTATGTGCGATTTGCGTGGCGATGCGCAGCACGAACCTCAAGTATCGCGCCGGGATTTCCTGAGGACCGGCGCACTCGCGGCGCTCGTACCGTGGAGCATGGGCGCCGCCTTCGCGGCCGACCCGCCAGCGCCAGGCGCAGCGCCACCGCAGAACGCGATCGCGCCTGCGGACGCGTTGAAGCGGCTGATGGATGGCAACGCGCGCTACGCGGCCAACACGCTGAACGAGCGCGACTTCTCAGCGGGCCGCGCCGCCCGCGTGCAGGGGCAGTATCCGATCGCCCAGATCCTGAGCTGCTCCGATTCGCGCGTGTCGCCGGAGCTCGCTGTTCGACCAGGGGCCGGGCGATCTCTTCGTCATGCGCGTCGCGGGCAACGTCGTGACCACCGATCTGCTGGCATCCCTCGAATACGGCGCCCAGTTCCTCGGGGCGCCGCTCATCATGGTGCTGGGCCACAGCGGATGCGGCGCGGTCGACGCCGCAATCAAAGTGCTGAAGGAGCAAGGCCGTCCTTCCGGGCCATTTGCCGGAGCTCATCGCCGCGATCAAACCGGCCGTCATCGTCGCCGAGAAGACGAAGACCGGCAACTTGCTCGACAACGCGGTCGCCGAGAACGTGCGACGGCAGGTGGCTCGACTGAAGAGCTCGCCGCCGATCGTGCAGAAACTTTACGCGGGCAAGAAGATCGACATCGTCGGCGGCGTGTACGACCTCGCCACCGGCAAGGTCACGCTCATCTAGACGCGCGCGAGTTGCCCGTGTCCGGGTCGCAGCGCTAGCGTCTTCGTCAGCGTCATGATCTCCCCTTCGCGCTTAGGACATCCATGCGATTGAGGAAGCTCATGCCGAGCAGGGCCACCGAGGATGCCGTCACCCTCCATGACGACTGCGTCGACGCCATTCACGGTGATCGCCCTCGCGCGCACCGCGTCGAGCTTGACGCGGTAGGCAGGCGCGCTGCCCGTGGCCGTATTCATCAACATCTTCTGGCCCTTGAGGTAGTCGAGCCCGAGGCGGCGCGCCTCGCTGGCAGGAAAGGTGACGAACGTTGCGCCGGTATCGACCGTGAATCGGATCGGTACGCCGTTCACCTGGCCGGTGGCGACGAGATGGCCACGTTCGTCGGTGGTGACCATCACCGATGCGGCGGAGGCGCCTGTCTTCATGCTTGCATGGCCCAGTCCGAGCGCCATGCGCTTGCGCTGGATATCGAAGGTTGCGATATCGAACGTCGCGCCATCGCGGTCCAGGACACGAGGACGACGCCCTCGGTGGCTCTTCTGCCCCACCGAAAGCGTTTGCGGCGCGCCGCCGTCGATCTGCACGACACGGCCTTGTTCGGGAAACAGGCCGACAACGTTGACGTCCAGGGCGACCGCGCCGGTCGAGACCAGCAGGCCGAGGACGATCGATGCGAGACGATGGCGAATGTCGCTCATGGCGCGCTTCGAATGCACATCGCGTGCCAATGCGAGAATGTTATTTAAAAACAGCGCTTGGCGTCTCGGTCCCGAGGAGGATGCGAACGCCCGCCCGGAGGCGTTCCGGGTCGTGAAGGTACAACGAGCGCGGCGTGCTACGATGCCCGGCCTATGGCGCTCGATCCTGTTCCGAGCGAAGCGCAATGCCGCAGCCCAGCCCTGAGCCGCCGTCCGCCGGCTTCCTGCGCGTCCTGGCGGCCGTTTTCTCGAGTTTTCTCTCGGCATCCGCAAGAAAGCGGCCGGCGAGCGCGACATGGTCACGATCGATCAGCGCCCACGTCATCGTCGCGGGAGTGCTGGGCGCGGCGATCCTGGTCGCGGTGCTGGTCGCCCTGGTGAGCGCGATCACCGGGAGGCATGACCCACCTCGCAAGACCGAGCGCCACGATGCCCTCCGTTGCCCTCACGCGCGGCGAGCCTCTGCCGCGGGTTCGCGCAGCGATAATCTGCTCGGCTGCGGCAGACAGCTCCGCATGCGTCGTCAGCACGTCGGGGCACAAGCGCAGAAAGCTCCGCGCGCGTCGCCGTGGAACGCCGCGTTGCGCCAGCGCGCTCCGCGAACGCAACGGCGTTGGCCTCGCTCATGACGACGAAGGCGCCGCGATCGCTCGCGCCCGCCCTCTGCGCCCACGCCCCGTCTCGGCGAGCAGGCCGACCAGCCGTCGCTGCTGCTGCGCGAGCGAATACGCGCGCAGCCGGTCGACGCCGACGGCCAGCGTGAACACCTGACCTGGCGCGCGCCTGGATACCAGGGGCAGCACCGAGGGCGTGGATTCGAGGAATGCGTCGCCTCGGCAGCAAACTCGGCCGGGTCGGGGCGACGATAGAGAAACGGATCGCGCTTGGCGAACCAGCCGATGTCCAGCGTCGAGACACTTCTGCCCCGCTGAGAGGTAAAGTACGTATGCCGTCGCCTCCTGGACGCTATTCTGCTCTCGATCAGGTGAGCCAGAGAGCCGTCGAGGACGGCCGCGTTCGTCGGCTCGCCAAAGAAGGGAGACGATCTGTTCGACATGTGGGGTCTGACCCCGGACACCTTCTTTGCAGCGCCGCCTCGTCGGTCGTCGGCGATTCTTCCGGGCGAAGGTCCTGGCGCCGCGCCAGGTCGCGGGCGATGGTCACGCCGACTTCCGGGATGCCCAGGCCAGAGGAAGCGCCAGCTCGGTGGAGGCCTTCGCGAGGGCGGCGACGAGGTTCAGCGCGGATTTCTCGGCGAACCCTCGATCGACGAGCTGCTCGCGGCGCAGCTCGAAAAGGTCGGGGAGCTGGCGCACCAGCCCCTAACGAGACGAAGAGCCGCGGTCTCGTCCCCAGGCCGACGCCAGGGCGTCGCGCGAGGCTGAGGCAAGACGATCCGACCGGCGAGCTGCGCCGGGCATTCGAATGCCCGGGCAGACCGTGTGAAGGGTCCAGCGCGTTCGATGAGGGGCGTGCCGCAGGAGGGGCCCGGGCATCCGCCGCCACCTGCCGCGTCCGGCTCTTCGATCCGCTCGGATGACCTTTGGGATGACGTCGCCGGCTCGCTGCACCCGCACCCCGGTCCTCCCGCAGTTCCGCCGCAACTCTCCTTCGCGGGTGTGGCATGGAGGGTGGCGCTGGCGACGGTGACGCCGCCGACCGACCGGCGCATACGCGTGAGGGCCATGGACGACGCCGGTGCTGTGGGCCGACCGACGGGAGGATCGATTGGTGCGCGTCAGCTCCTGCGCGTGGTGGAACTGAAGAAGGCCCAGCGCGGGAAAGCGGAGGTGAAGCCGACGCCGCGCGGCCTTCCAGGTCGTCGAGCTTCAAGACGATCGCTCAGGATCTCGTAGCCGAGTCGCCGCGCTGGCCTCGACTCCGGTGGCAGAGCAAGGTGAGCGCCTCGCCGGCGACGGTGGACTGGTGGCAACCGCCGCTGACCGTGAGCCTCATTCGCGCAGCGCGCGAGTGGACCCAAACCGATGCCGCCTCCGACCCCCTCGCCTCAGATGTCGTAGGCGTAGAAGTGAGTGGTGAGAGGCCGTGAGGCGGGATCGAGCTGCCAGCGAGCTGGCGGCGCGTTGCGCGGGTTGGCGAAGGGCCTCTTCTCCGCCGCGAGGAGCTCGTTCAGCTTGTCGAACGCCTCGGCGAACATGATCGCCTGCCGCGCACGGCGAGGCGGTACGGCTCTGGCGGGTCGCTGCGCAAACGGCAGAGAGACGCTGGCGATGGTCCGGACGCAGATCCTCCCTGCGTCGTCGCCTGGTCGAGGCTCGCGTCAGGATCCCCTCAGACCAAAGCCGACCGACAGTCCGGTTCAGCTTGGGCTCGAGGACGCCGACGGGAAATCGGCCCCTGAGCCCTTCGCGCAGCTTTCCCTCGCTCGTCAGCAAAGTAGGGCCGCCTCGTCCTGGCTATCGACTCCAGCGAGAGCATGGGAGCGGCGTGCCTGACGGTCGGAAACCGGCTCTGCGGGCTGTTGGCCGGCGACCCGCTGCGTCGGCGAGTCCTCGACGACCAGGTCCCTCGGATGTCCCTCTTCCAGGCGGGCCAGCTCACGGCGAGCTTTGTCGCAGCTTCTTTGCCGGCGATCTCCGGCCGGTCCTGGACGTAGTAGAGGTGGGTCGTGGCGCCGGACTTCCTCGCGCAGCTTGGCGATCCGTTTCTCGGTCAGCGGTCCATTCTTCCCCTCCTCCAGGGGTGGCGGCTACGGAGCGGAATCTAGCACGGGCCGGTTATGGTTGCCGACCTATGGCTGCTCTCTCTGGACCCTCGCCGAGCCTTCCTGGCGCAAGCTGGCGGTCCGGCTCTACAACCAGATCTGGGAGGACGACCTGCTGGGGCCGCTGTGGCGAGCTGGCCTAGTCTTTCTTCTCGGTCTTCCTGCTGCCTTCCTTACCACCTTGCTGATAGCATGGCGCGAGCGCTGACCTGCGGGCCGACCTCTCGCAGCCTACCTGGCGCGGGTCTTCCCAGCCGCGACGTGGCCGGCTGCCGCAGAACACTCGCCGAGATCACCGCCGCCCGTGGGAGCGCCAAGCTCGATCCGCTGCTCGCGGCCATCTGGCCTGCCTCGAACGGTAGCGCTGGGGATCGGCCGCACCCTCAACACCGCGCGGACTCAAGGAGACCCGGCGTGCGCGCTGGCTGGTGTCGCCTTGACCGTTTTTTTCTCCGCCGTCCTGATCGTTATTCAGGTGGGCTGGGATGACTGGGCGTGGTGGCCTCAGGCGAGACGCTCGCCGCCCGGCTGGGGATCGACCATGCCTTCACTCTGACCTGGCGCACCCCCAGCTTGGCTGGTGGCGCTGGTCTTCGTCCTCTTCTCCTTCGACCTGGTGTACAACTTCGCGCCCAACCTGAAGGGGGTCTTTACCCGGCATTGGGACCTCGGGGCGGTCACCGCGGTCGGTCTGTGGTTGCCGCGCATCCCTCGGCTATCAGCGCTACCTTCGTATTTCAGCGCCTTCCACAGACCGCTCATGGCTCGATCGGCGCCCGTCATCCTCCTTGTCTGGTTCACCGCCTTCGCCCTGCTCATGGCGGAGGTCAATTCGAGATCGCCAAAGAGCTGAACCAGGCCAAGCAGGCCCGCCAGGAGCGGCTTCGCCTGTTTCGCCGAAGGCGGCCAGGTTCGAGAGAAATAGCCAATCAGCTATTTTCAGCGAGATCGATTCTTCACCGCCCTCTGGCATCGGCGCGTACCTAAATTTTATAGAAAGACGTTTCGCCAGCAAGCGAACGCCATCCTTCCTCCCCCAAGGGGCCGCCCGATAGCGGTCCCGATTTCCTTTGCTGCCAACTGGTAAAAAGCCTCTTCCTGCCTCACCCCCTGAAAGAGGCGACCGGAGCGCCGGGCCAATTTTCCTTCTCGAGCTGCCGCCGACCGATTTCCGGGAGCAGCGCCCCAGCCCGACCAGGTCAGGATGCAACTGGCGGCGAGATGGCGACCAGGATGAACGCCGAGCCGGTGGTTGGCCGGCAACCTGGGAGGCGGTGAGGATGCCGAAGCCGACGGCGATCGCCACGGCGTCGATCACGATCGCCGGCCCCGCGTCCTCCAGCGCCCGGAGCCGGCGCCTCCACGCCCAGCCCCTGGGCGACCTCGATAGCGCCCGAGGGGTAGTGGATCGCGGCGCTAAGTCGACGGCGATCCCCAGGGCGATGCCGCTGAACATCGAGGTCGCCACCCCTTGCAGCGGAATGCCGAACCACCCCATGATCCCGAAGACCCCAGAGGACCGCGCGCCGCAGCCGGCATGGTCCGCCATGCAGCCCCAGCCGGGCCGAGCGTGGTGTGCAGCCAGGCGATCACCAGCCAGCAGGAGATCAGCGAGGCAGACCGTCGACCAGACCTGCGAGCGGACGATCTGCGGGATCACCGCCTGGCCGTCCGCCGACGCCCCGGCGAAGCCGATCCGGGCGCCGAGGGCGGCGCAGAGTGGGCCCTCTCGGCGTAGGCCCGGATGCCGGCGCTCCATCAGCCGCGCCGTGCCCCGGTAGTTAGCCTCCTTGAGGTGAAGATCGACTGTCCGAGCATCCCGGTCGAGGCCCGTCGGCGATCACCTCCACGCCGCCGGCGCGTCCGCGGGCGTCGTCGAGCAGCTCCGATCGAAGCCGCGTTTCGGCCCGGTAGGGAGTCGCCGCGGCAGCCGCTTGGCGCCCGCCCCGCCGCCCTGCCAGAGGTTAGCAGGACGGTGGTCAGGTAACCGGGCACGCCGGGCCCAGCACGCCCCGCCGACCTCCGGGCGGGCTCGCCGGAACGATTCGAAGCTCAGCCGAGGCGCGTGCAGGCAGCCCGGGGTCGAGGAGGCCCGCGCATCGTTCCCGGCGTCCGGGAACGCGCTCGGCCGGCGGCCTCGGGCGTCACGTGGGCGAGGCGGTGATGGCGGCCCCCCGGGAGCTGGCGATCGATCCGGCTCGGCGGCCCGCCGGAAGGCCAGGCAGCCGCGGCGCGACGCCAGCCCATTGTCCTGGACGCTGGTGTCTGGAAGACCCCAGTCCCAGCGCGACGCTCACCGGCGCCGAGCGCCGGAGGCATCCCGGCGTGCGCGCTTCGGTGACCAGCGGGCCGAGCCAGCGCCACAGCGCCTGCCGCCGTCGGTCGGGGCGGACTCCCGCGCGCTCCAGCCAGCGGGCGGGGACGTAGGAGCGAGGCGTCGCCGGCACCACGGGAAGGTCAGAGGAGGGCGAGGGGGGGAGAGTCCGGCGTAGAGCCGAAGGCCCGGATCGGAGGCGATCGGCGAGGTCAGGAAGGAGAAGAGGCCGGCGACGGTGGTGAGCGAGACCAGGATGATCGCGCGGCGCCATCTCGCCGACCGCCTGGTGGACCGGCCCCCGGGGGCCGTCCGCCCCGCGCTCGCCGCAGTACCTTGCTGGTAGTGCCAGAGGAGGTGGATCTCGTCGGCGCAGCGGAGGCGAGTCAGGAGGACGACCGGCAGGGACGGCGGTCGTCAGGTAGACCGGCGTGCTGCGGTAGCCCTATGACGCCGAAGGTCAGACGATGCAGGCCCCGATCTTCGGCGGGGTGACCGCCAGGGCGGCGAGGCGCCGGCACCCCCACCAGCAGGCAAGGGCGACGGCGAGCAGGAGAGGGGGACGAGGGAGCGCCAGGTCCTTCCAGGATGTGGTGCTGCCGGAGGAGCGACTCGGCCGCCGGCGCCCGGCCACCGCGATATCGCGTTCCACGCGTCTTCGTACGGGGCGACGGTCAGGCGATCTGGCGGTAGAGCCCGGTCAGTCGTCCTTCCCGCCGCACCCTTCTTGCCGTCGAAGGCCGAGGGCGCCGACCAGTCGAGGTCAGCCTTGCGGTCGCGCGAGACCAGGGTGCCGGTCAGGAGGTCGGCCGCGTCGAGGTCCCCCTTCAGGGCCTCCATCCAGAACTCGTCCTCGAGGGAGCGGGTCGAGGAACGGACGGAAGTGGAGGTGCCTGGGTAGACCGGTCCCGCTTCTCGGTCGCCAGGCTGATCACGTTATCCGGTCCTACCCCGGGGAGCGCCGCCAGCTTGTGTCCGGGTCGCGGACCGCCCGCAGGGTCTTGAGGGAGTTGAAGATGCCCGCCGCGGGTCGTCGCGTCTCGATCAGGACGACGATCGGGTCGCGGATCTCGAGACCTTCCGCACTTCGGCGTCGAAGCGGACCACGGGTGGTCCGGCGGCATCAGGAGGCGTGGCCGTCGGTGCGGATCTGAGCCGGGAGGCCCGGGGCACCGCGAGGGTGAGGGCGACCAGCCGATCGAGCGCCAGGGGGCTGATCGACCGCTCCGCCAGACGGATCAGAGGGCGGGATCATCGCCAGCCCGCCGGCGACCGCGCGGGAAGGGGAAGGGCGCTCTTCGCCTCCGGCTGGACGTCTTCTTCATCTGCGTAGAAAGGAAAGGACAGCGAAGAACGGGTCGCTGGGAAGGATCGTGGGAAGCTTTCAGCCGGTGTGTTTGTTGAGGAAACGGAACCGAGCGGAGGCAGGAGAAGGAGCGACAGGCGATGGGGCCTCGTCTATTCGACCGGAGGCGGGGCGAATGCCCAGCGGGTGGCCCGCCGAGCGTTGCGCTCGTAGCCGATCGACCGGGGCGGGTGCTTCGCCTCCCGGCGATGGCGGTGCGAGTCGGACGGGAGACCAAGGGCGGAGCGGCAAAGGGGTCACCGTGATCACGGGCGTGCTGCTCGTCGGGGAGGATTCGCCAAGCTCGCCGCCGAGCTCAAGAAGCGCTGGTGGGTCGGGCGGCAATCAAGGATGGGCGATCGCGATCCAGGGCGACCATCGCGATCTCCTGACCGCAGAGCTCGCCCGGCGCGGCTGGACGGTCAAGCGGTCGGGCGGGCGGTGGGGTACGTGGCCCAGTCTGGCGTCGTGCCGCCTTTATCGCTTCTCGGCGATCAGCGCCAGGTTGTCGCGGTAAGCTGGCGAGCGCCCGCGAGTGCATCGAGACGAAGGCAACCCCGCCTCGCGAGCAGCGCCCAGAGGATCATCAGCCCCAGGGTGAGCAGAGGCATCCCGGAGGATCCTGGCAGCGCCCAGCGCCAGGGAGAAGCGATGGGGCAGCGCAGGCGAGGATCGCTGCCAGGGTCGAGATCAGGGCCGCTGCGCCAGGTGGCCCCCTTGGCGTCTCTAACTTGTTGAGGTCGGAGGCTTTGGGAAGGCCAGGGAGACGAGGGCCAGGAAGGTGCGCCAGGATCAGTAGACCTGATCGCCGGCGAGCCTGGCCGCCCAGAGGGCGCTAGATCCACCTGAGGACGAGGCGATCCCCTGCATGCAGAGCAGCAACCTCGTGAGCACGCCTCGCCGGCGAGCTTGCCGAGCAGCATCGCCGCGAACGGCGCGAGGAGCTCGCGCAGTCAGCCCTGCTCGGTCCACCGCGAACAGGTTCATGAGCGGCAGCGTCGTAGTCAACGCCATGGCAGGCGCCGCCCAGCAACGGTACGTGGTCGGCGAGGTAGCCCAGAGGAAGCCGCCGTGGACGCGCCGCACCAGTCCGATCATTGCCAACATAATCCGGTGCAGGGCAGCGCTTCCGAACTTCACCCTGCAACGGCACAGGTCGGATCTGCGTTAATGGCGCCCGGCCGCCGCGAGAAGCCGGGCCAAAGCGTCGGCGCCCGACGGCGCGCTGCCCTGCTGCGCCGCGAGCCCCTGGAAGTCGACGCTCCGTAGACGCGCCGACAGCGCAGCAGGAAGACTGTTCCCAGGCCAGTGGCAGTTCACCCGACGCGGCCAGGCTCGCTGCCTCTGATCCCGCGCCACCGCGCGCCGTAGAGCTCGGAAGGGAGTGAGCCGCGAGGCTTGGAGAGAGCGCTCGAAGTCCTCGCCGGATCCGCAGGTCGGTCTTCTCGCGTCGCCGCCTTCCGCTCGATCGTGATCCATCAGCGCCGGGAGCATTCCGGCGAACGAGGAGCGCCGAGGAACAGCAGCGCCGCGACCTGGCCTCGCCGCGCCGGCGCAGGAACCACTGCACCCCAGCGGGAAGCGCGAGCGAGCCGAGCGCGGCGATAATGAGCGTTGACCTGCACGCTGGCCGCCCAGCTGGCACTGGTGGCGGCCTTTGCCGCCAGCCGCGAGCCCGGCCGGTGGCAGCAGGAGCAAGAGCGGGATCACCGGCAAGATCCGCGATCGAGCAGTCCAGCACCCGCGCGAGATGCAGACGCCGCGCGGGATCGGGAGGAGCGCGAAGCGGTTCGAAAGCCCGCGGCTGGGCCGCATCGAACGGCCCAGGGGCGCCAAAACAGAGCGCGAGGAGGAGGAGCAGGAGAATGCGCGGTCATCAGCAGAGCCGGTCCCGCTTCGATCTCGCCTTCCCGATTCCCGCTCCATCGAGTCACAAGCGCGAGCCTGCCGAGCCCGACGGCGGCCGCGAGGAGAGCAGAGCAACAGGACGGCGACCGAGTGCCGCGCCCGCGACGAGCGCCCGAAATGCGCCGCCGGCTTCTCTGTGGGTGTGCGTTGGACCAGTCCGCCAGCGCAGCTGTGACGAAGGCGCAGGTAGTGCCGGTCATCCGGAGAGCCAATCCAGCGAGTGCGTGTCGCGGCACCGCTCGCTCCCACCAGCCTGAGGAAAGACCTCTCCAGAATCCCAGACTGACGCCGGCGCGCAGCTCGGCGAGCGATCTCTGGGGCGATCAGTTTCCCTTTGTGGATCACCCCGAGGTGGTCGTCGGCCATCCGCTCCACGATTCCGTGGGAGGTGAGGAAAACTGTCCCGCCACCGCGCACGAACTGGACCGAGGACCAGCAATACGTAACTGAACGAAGTAATACC
>ERZ1370068.1821-contig-11767_pt1 | contig 73484 bp, 126 predicted proteins | sample MGYA00561227_ERZ1370068 | MGnify/ENA primary metagenome ERZ1370068 (study PRJEB38410, sample SAMEA6850437) | metagenome | study: Metagenomic assessment of the ecological functions of the soil: analysis of the soil microbiota associated with the... | reverse complement strand
ATGTACTTCGTTCAGTTACGTATTGCTTGATCTTGCACGAGATCGGTCGTGATGGTGAGAATTCCACCGCCGACCATCGGCTTCGCGCGAGTTTTTTATCAGACTCGAAAGCATGCGCACGAAACGGGCGCGATCGATCTCGAGATTGCCGTCGTATCGAATGCGTTTGACGAAATGGATGTTCTTGCCCGGAAGCAGACGCAACGATTGCTGATTGAGCTCATCAAGCATTCCCCACACGGAAATGAGTTGTTTGTTCAGCTGAGTCGAGCCCCGCGCGTAATCGAGCAGTTCCTGCGTCATCGCCAGCATTCCGTCCACCGCGCCATCGAGCATGCTGGTCAGTTCGCGCAGGCGCGGATCGTTCGTTTCGCTTGCGATCAAATCGGAGCAGCAGCGCGCAATACAGATCGGGTTCTTGAGATCGTGAATGATCGAATTGGCCATCGAGCCGACGAGGCTGAGGCGTTCGCCGCGCATGATTTCGGTGATGAAATGTGAGTTCACACTCCGCATCCGCTCAGTGATCAAGCGCAGGAAGTTCATGTGCAGGCGGCTGGGAGCGAGTTCCAGAATATGCTGAAAGGTTTCTTCTTTACCGCGCCGAGCACAGTCGGTTCCGCTGCGCTTGCCATCGCCGAATGCGGTTGACCGCCCAGGAGCGCCACTTCGCCGAAAAAGTTTCCGGTTTGAATGTAATCGAGCACTTCCTGCCGCCCGCCGCGACCTTGCTTGGAGATTTTGATCGAGCCTTCGCCCTACCAGATAAAGCGAGTCGCCCAAGTCGCCCTCCTTAAAAACGACATCGCCGCGCTTGAGTTGCAGAATGTTGACGTCGGGCCTGATTCTTTCCAGCACCTTCGCGCCGATGCCCTCAAAGAGACGGTTTTGACACAACTGCGCGAAAGCTTTGCGGGCGCGGAAGTCATCGGTTTTTCAAACAGCAGCGGCGATACCGCTCGTGCCGCTTCCTTGGACTGTTCTGCTGCTGATATGACCGACGTGACAACCGCGAGAATCTCCACCGGAGCGAACGGTTTGCCCACAAATCCGCTCAACCTATTGTTCATCATTTTCTCGGAGACGACCGCTATCAACGAATCCCGCCATCAGCACCACGTTCACCGTGGGCGACATCTGGCGGAGCCGTTCGAAAGTTTCTTCGCCATCCATCAACGGCATCGACAAATCCGTCAGGATAAGATCAAAGGCATGTGTGTCGCGGCGGAACAGATCAAGGCATTCGAAACCCGATTGAGCGACAGCCACCTCATAGCCGGCATCGGTCAGAACGCCATGTAACAACTCCAGCGCCATGGGTTCATCATCCACCACCAGGATGGAGTGTTTGCGTTGGTTGGGGGCCCCAGCGATCAGGGCTTCGTCAAAACGTTGCTCAAGGTCCGAGGGCAGAAGCCTTTTGCGATTGGTCCCGCCAGCTTGTGCGACCAACTGGGCCGTCACTTGCTCAGCGCGCTCAATACTGGCGCGCAACATCTCGAAATACTTTTCCGAGCCGGGGCGTCCTTCCCAGATATTCTCGATCAAGGAGCTCGTTCCGGAGATTATCTGGATCAGGTTATTTAGTTCGCTCGCGACTTTGGAATTGTGGTTCTTTTCCTGCGATTTATTTCGATGGGATTCGCTCATTTAAATTAGGAGAACTGAGTTCAGGGGGTTATGCTGCACGAGGTTAAAGGCATCCCCTAAAGCGCGAGCGATTTAAGTGCCTAAACCGGGGCTCGGTCTCGAGAAATCCGCCGGCGCTGCCAGTTGGGCGCTTTCCACCTCAGCAAAAGCGGGTTATCGCGTCGTGTCTCGCTCCGGTAAAATCAGCTGCCGCTTTCCTCGCCAAACCGCGAAAGTGGCTATGTTTAATTCCCCTTTTATGCAGCAGCTGGAGATCAAAACTTACGCGTCGCCATTGGCGAGAGCGAGATCATCCGCGATCTCAGCCTCTCCGTTGGCCTGGGCGAGATGCATGCCGTCATGGGACCGAATGGCTCCGGCAAAAGCACTCTGGCCAAGGTGATTGCCGGACACCCCGATTACAAGGTGACGAGCGGCGAGGTGCTTATGGATGGCGAAAATCTCTTCGAGTTGGAGGCGGACGAGCGCGCCCGCAGAGGCCTGTTTCTCGCTTTCCAATATCCGAGTGAAGTTCCGGGCGTAACGATTGCAAATTTTTGCGCGCAGCCATGCAGGCGCGTTTGCCGGAAGGCGAGGAACTGGAAGCGACCGACTACTACGCCAAGCTTTACGAAAAAATGGATTTGCTGGAGATCGACCGCTCATTTACCTCGCGCGCGGTTAACGAAGGATTTTCCGGCGGCGAAAAAAGCGCGTGCGAGATTTTGCAAATGGCCATGCTCGATCCGCGCTATGCCGTTCTTGATGAAACCGACAGCGGCCTGGATATTGACGCCTTAAAGTGGTGGCGAGCGGCGTGAACTCTCTGCGCGGGCCCAACCTGGGCGTGCTTTTGATCACGCACTATCAACGTTTGTTGAACTACATCGTCCCCGATTTTGTCCATGTTATGGTAGGGGCGCATCGTGCGGCAGCGGCGGGAAAGAACTCGCGCTGGAATTGGAGGAAAAAGGCTACGACTTGATGCGCGACCACGCGGAGGAGCCAGTGGCGCGCGTAAATATTAGTAGAGATGAAAACGGACACTTCAGCCGTCAATATCGATCGCGACGTTGGCGACTTTCACTACAAGGTTGATTACGGCTACGACGCCGGGGTCGGTCTCGATGAGCGCGTCGTGAAATTATATCTCCGACGTGAGACAGGACCCGGATTGGGTCCGAGAATTTCGATTGAAGGCGTTGCAAACTTTCGAAAGCAAGCCGCTGCCCACGCACTGGGCGAGCAAGGATCTTGAAGCGATCGATTTCAGACAAGATTCGTTATTACCTGGCGCAGGGTCAGCGCGCGACGCGTTCGTGGGATGACGTGCCCGAAGATGTAAAGCGGACCTTCGAGCGCCTCGGCATTCCGGAACAGGAACGCAAATTTCTCGCCGGCGTGGAAGCGCAATTCGATAGCGAAGCGGTCTATTCCAACATCAAGAAAGCAGTCGGCGAGCAGGGCGTGATCTTTGTCGGCTCGACCGAAGGGTTGAAAGAACATCCGGAAATTTTCCGGCAATGGTTCGGCAAAGTCATCCCGACCGGCGACAACAAATTCAGCTGCGCTGAACTCCGCGGTCTTCAGCGGCGGCTCGTTCATTTACGTGCCGCCAGGCGTGAAGGTGAAACATCCGCTCCAAGCCTACTTCCGCATCAACGCGGAGAACTTCGGTCAGTTCGAGCGCACGCTCATCATTTGCGACGAAGGCTCCGAGCTGACCTACATGGAAGGCTGCACCGCGCCGAAATTCAACACCGCCACCTTGCACAGCGCGGTCGTCGAGCTCGTCGCGCTCAAAGGCGCGAAGCTCCAATACATCACCGTGCAAAACTGGTCGCCGAACGTTTTCAATCTCGTGACCAAGCGCGGCCTCGCGCACGAAGAATCGGAAGTCAAATGGATCGACTGCAACATCGGTTCGCGCCTAACCATGAAATATCCCGGCGTGGTCTTGAAAGGACGCAAGTCCCGCGGCGAAGTGCTTCTCGATCGCGCTGGCTAGGCGACGGCCAGCACCAGGATACGGGCGCGAAAATGATCCACGCTGCCGATGAAACGACATCGAACATCATTTCGAAATCGATCTCGATCGGCACCGGCCGCGCCACTTATCGCGGGCTTGTCCACGTGCCGAAACATCTCAAGAACTGCAAGAACAACACCGAGTGCGATGCCCTTGCTTATCAACGCCGACGTCGCGCACCGACACCTACCCCGCTATCACCGTCCGCGGCACCGGCAATTCTGTGCAACACGAAGCCAGCGTCTCGCAGGTTTCGTGCCGAGCAGATCTTTTACATGCAACAGCGCGGCCTGAGTGAAGCGCAAGCCATGAGCCTGAGCGTGAACGGATTTGTTAACGATCTCGTCCGCCAATTTCCGATGGAATATTCAGCGTCGAGCTCAAGCGGTTGATCGAGCTCGAAATGGAAGGCTCGGTCGGGTAATTCAGCTCACCGCGCATTTTCGGTCTCGCAAAATGAGCCACGGAACTGCTGTCCTTGAGGAAGTGACACAATCGCCGGCCGTAAATTCTACCATCACCTCCGCGCCGCAAACCGATGCGGGTAATCTCCCCCTGTGGTTTCGGCAACAACGGGAACAAGGATGGCGCGAATTTTCCTCGATGCGCAATCCGACGCGCAAAGATCAGGCGTGGGCGTTTTCCAACGATCGATGCGCTCGACCTTTCACCTTATCGATTCGGGGAATGCGCCGTCCGATGATGAACAGGCTGAAATCCTCGAACGATCGGCGGTGCTCAACGGCAAATCGGGGCGTCTGATTTTCGCAAACGATCAACTCCTCGAGCGCGACGCCCTTCCGGAATCGTTGCGCCGGGCCGGAGTGATTTTCAACCGCTCGAGCGAGCGCTGATCGAGCACGAAGATCGTCGCGCAAACATTTCATGGCCCAGCCAGCTGCCCTCGGTTCGGCAAAGTTTGCTGCGCTCCATCGTGCCCAGGTCCGGGCCGGCGCTTTCATTTATGTGCCGCGCGCCGTCGAACTCGATCTTGCCAATCGAAATTTTTCACTGGCTGGTTGATGAAAATGCGCGTGGTTTTTCCGCATTTGCTTCTGGTCGCGGATGAAATGTCGGAAAGTCACCGTGATCAGAACATTTCCGCTCGTTCGACAAAACCGCGCGCGGCTTTGCTTGCGGAGTGAAGATGATTTGATCGCCGGACGTGGTGCGACGGTGAAGTATGCATTAGCGTCACAGCGCTGGAACGAGAACGTGACCGCGTTGCAAATCAATGCGACCAGCGTGGAGCGCGACGCCTCGGCCATGAGTTTGAATCTGCATCTGGGCGGGAGTTATTCGCGCTTCGAAAGTTTGAGCCGCCTGGTTGGGAAGGGCGCGCGCAGCGGTTACTCGCGGTCGCCGTCGCTCATGGCAAACAGGAATTCGATGCCCGCACCTTGCAGGACCACGTCTCGCCCCACACGGCCAGCGATCTCCTTTACAAAACAGCACTCGACGATCGCGCCCGCACCACCTTTGGCGGATTGATTCGGGTCGAACCGCACGCCCATTTCACTGACGCCTATCAAAAGTCCGCAATCTTCTCTTGAGCGACGACGCCGAAGCCAACTCGATGCCCGGACTCGAAATTTTGGCCGACAACGTCCGTTGCAGCCACGGCGCCACCAGCGGCCAGATCGACGAGGACGAACTCTTCTATCTCCGCACCCGCGGTATCCCGGTAAAGTCGCCCAGCACCTCATCGTCACCGGTTTCCTGAACGAAGTCGTCCAGCGCCTCGATCAACCGCGCGATCACGCGCGCACTTGCATCAGTTGATTGAACGAAGTTTACTCTCGGACGTTGATTGATTTGTGGTTCGGATCGGCGGTGCTGGGTTTCCAGATGGAGAATTGCTTTGCATCGGTCTGGCGGGAATCTTAGGCTCGTTACCTTACGACACCTCTGGTTGTCGGTTTATGGATGAGGCGGAACAATTGGCGCGATCCTGAAGACCAAAGGGTTCGGAGATTTATTCTATCGCGCCGGACGCGTTGGTTTTCCGAAGCCATCGAAGATGATGGCCGCAAAAAACGTCGGCGCCTTGCTGGTGATCGCGGGGAGAAGAATTGCTTGGGATTATTTCCGAGCGCGATTACACCCGCAAAGTTTTTCTGCGCGGCAAGCGCTCGCGGGAAACGCGGGTGGAAGAAATCATGTCGCGCGATGTGACGATCACGACCTCGAACGAACCAGTGGAGAATTGCATGCGCCTGATGACGGAAAAGCGCATCCGGCATTTGCCGGTGGTCGATGACGGAAAACTGCGCCGGGGTTCTTTCTATCGGCGATCTGGTGAAACACATCATCTCGACCCAAAGCGCGACGATCAGAGCATCTCGAAAGCTACATCCACGGCGGCTATCGATAGTCGTATCCAAGCCATCGCGCAATAGGCCGTCATCCGCCTGCGTCCACTACGGCGAGACAGGTATACCGCCGCTACAGCCTTCTGTCATGTCGAGCGCAGTCGAGACATCTCTGACTATATAATTCGTCTTCTGGATAGCAGAGACTCCTCGGCTTCGCGCGGCATGACAAAGACCAGTTTCGCCGTCTAACGATCGTGCGGACCGCGCGCCCCTTCAGTTTCCAGCCATCAAACGGAGTATTGCGCGAGAGCGATTCCGGCTTGTTCTCAGCCGTCCATTCACATTTCTGGATCGGTCAGCGTGATGTCGGCGGCGTTCACACCCATCGACAACGTGCCCGCGTCAATTTTCAGCAACTTCGCCGGCTCCAGCGGCGTGAACATCTCGATCAGCCGGTTGATCGAAATCGCTTTCCGTTTGTGCACTAGAATATCGATGGAACAATCGAGCTCGGTTTCGAGCCCGACAATTCCGAACGGCGCCTGATCGAATTCAACTTCCTTTTCAAAGGCGGCGTGCGGCGCATGATCGCTGCAAAGAATCGTTAGGGTTCCGTCCGCAATTCCCTCGATAATCGCCTCAATGTCCGCTTGCGTCCGCAACGGCGGGTTCATCTTGCAATTGGTATCGAAATTCTGAATGGCGGCATCCGTCAAGCGCGATATGATGCGGACAAACCTCGCCGGAAATCTTCACTCCCGTGCCCGCGCTTCGCGAATTAGCCCGGACACTTCCCGCCGCGCTGATGTGCTGGCAGTGAATGCGATGATCGCAAAGCTCGGCCAGCAAAATATTGCGCATCACCATCGCTTCCTCGCCCGCGGCCGGCCAGCCTGATAATCCCAGGGCGTGCTCCATTCGCCCTCGTTGACCGCCATTGCCGACAAGATTGTAATCCTGACAGTGGTCCAGCACGGGCACCCCGACCATGCGAGCGTATCCACCGCGCGCCGCATCAATTCGTGATTTTGGACGCATTTGCCGTCGTCCGGTGATCGCGACCACTCCACTTTGGACGATGGAGGCGATGGGGGCCAACTCCAGGCCCTCGAGATTTTTGAAATCGCACCGGTGGGCGAGGACGCGCACGCTCGCGGTATCGCGCGCCGCGATCTCTGATCCAGGTGATGGTGCTCGGATTATCGGCCACCGGTAAAGTGTTGGGCATGCAAACTACGGTGGTGGGAATCCGCCCGCGGCCGCTGCTCGCGCGCCGGACGCAATCGTTTCCTTGTGAGCAAAGCCTGGCTCGCGCAGATGAACGTGCATGTCGATGAGACCGGGGGCGACGATGAGTCCACTCGCGTCGATTTCTTCGATTTCTGATTTTGGTTGCGGATTGCGGATTGATCAGCGACGCGGCCGTTTGCAATTACCAGGTCGCCGATTTCATCGCGGCGATTCACCGGATCGATGATGCGGCCATTCCGAATGACGGTCGTGCTCATCTTTGGGGAGCACAGGCTGCTAGCCTGTAGTTGGCGGCAGCTTGCCGCCAACATTTGTTGATCCTTCTATCTGAATTGCGCCGGAATGCACGTTCGGCAGGCTGCCGAATGCTGCAGGCTGGCAGCCTGCGCTCCCCAGAGTCCAGAATCTCACGCTCATGCGGCGATTCCTCCGCACAAATACAGGACCGCCATACGCACGGCCAGACCGTTGGTCACTTGATCGAGAATGACGCTTTGATTTCCGTCCGCCAGCTCGCTGTCGATCTCGACTCCGCGATTGATCGGCCCGGGATGCATGATCAAACAATCGGGCTTCAACAATTTCCCGCGCTCCTTGGTTAAACCGAAAAGCTTGATGTATTCGCCAATGCCGGGAAAATATTCCTTGCGCTGCCGTTCGTGTTGGATGCGCAGCAGGTTGACGACATCCGCCGTCGGCAAAACCTCATCGATGTCGTAGGAAATGGTGACGCCTAGTTTTTCGAAATCGCGCGGCAGCGAGGGTGCTGCGGGCCGACGAGAGTGACGCGCGCCCCGAAGCTTCGTTAGCGCGAAGATGTTGGAACGCGCGACCCGGCTAAACAAAATGTCGCCAATGATTGCGACGTTTAGTCCTTCGATCCGTTTTTCTTTTCCCGAATGGTATAGGTGTCGAGCAAACCCTGGGTGGGATGTTCATGCGCGCCGTCGCCGGCATTGATCACACTCGAGCGTAAACGCTCCGCCAGGAATTGGGGCGCGCCCGCCGAACTGTGACGCAGGACAATAATATCGACATGATTTGCTTCGAGAATCTTGGCGGTGTCTTTCAAGGTCTCGCCTTTGCTCAAGCTCGAAGTCGCGGCGGAGATATTGATCACGTCGGCGCTCAATCGAACCGCCGCCAGCTCGAAGGAAGTGCGGGTGCGGAGTAGCTGGTTCGACAAAAAAATTTACCAGCGTTTTCCCACGCAGCGCCGGCAAGCTTCTGATTTCGCGTGTGCCGACTTGCTTGAAGGCGTCGGCGGTGTCGAGGACGAGGTTGATTTCGTCGGCTGATAATTCACGCAGCCCGAGCAAATCTTTGCGGTTCCAGCGCGTGGTCATTGCGGATGTTGGGGAGCACTGGGCTGCCAGCCTGTAGTTGGCGGCAGCCTGCCGCCAACGCTTGAGTATGAATGGGGAAGATGTGTGCAGATGCGTTCGGCAAGCTGCCGAACGCGGCGAGGCTGGCAGCCTGCGCTCCCCAGAAGCGAGTAGCGACGGTTTCTTTGTAATCCGCGCGCCCCGCCGAAAACGGTGTTCTTGTCGCGAAACGCCGACGCTGCAGCACACGGACGCGTGCGCTACCCGAACTCCCGAGGCGATGCCCGATCTTGAAATTCGGGCGCGCTCATTCTTTCACCAGCCAAACGCCTTCCGTTCGACTCCTCTTCTCCCAGCCGCAGCCGTAAGCTTTTTCGTCCGGCGCGGTCGGTAAACTTTTCCCGACGTAATCCGCCCGAATCGGCAATTCGCGATGGCCGCGATCGATTAGGACGGCGAGCTGGATTTTCGCCGGCCGACCAAAGGACGTAATTGCGTCCATCGCCGCGCGGACGGTGCGGCCAGTGAAAAGGACGTCGTCAACGATAATGACAGTGCGTTTTTCCAGCGGAAGCGGGAGAGTGGACGCGCGCACGACGGGCAGTTCCGTCCGCGTCCCAACATCATCGCGGTGCATCGCCACATCAATTGTTCCAACCGGGACGGCAACTTTCTCAATCGCGGAAATGGTAGTCAGCAATGCGGCGCGCGATCTCATTTCCGCGCGACGGAATACCAGCGAGGACGATTTGCGTTTAGATCGGGGTTACGCTCGACGATTTCGTGCGCGATTCGCCGCAGCGCGCGTCGAATGGCTGCCGCGTCCATCACCAAGATGGACCTATCCGACGAAGTATTTGTCTTCTTTTCGTTCATGCCTTCCTTCGCGACCTCGCAGGATCGCCTTAAAGGAGGAAACTGAAAATAATCAGGCCGATAGCTTGCACCGGACCCCGGCCTTCTTTCAAGCGTTTTTGTCGCCAGTTCGAACGGTGCCTAACAATCCAATCGAGCAGCGCTTTTTCGAAGCCGATATCGGATCCGGCTTTCTCGCTCTCGATCCACTTGTGTTTCAAAATCTCTTCGCGCTCCGCCAGGAACTCCTTGTAAAGAACGGAGTTCTTAACGAACTGCGGCTGATCTTCTGCGGAAACTCGCATCGGAAGGTCTTTGTTCATAAGAAAGGAAAAGGGACTTTTGGTCAATCTCATTAATCATAGACGTAGCACAGGCCATACCTATTGACCTCTTCTCACAAGTGCCAGCGAATCAACAGGTTGAATAGAACTTGCTGGCCCGCCAATCCCTCTTTCAAAAGTCCTGCGTATTGAAAATGCGAAAACCGCGTCCCGATCCGCGGCCGGCTAATTCAACTTTGCTAACAACTCACGGGCGATCCGGTTGAATTCCGCCCCAACGACCGAATTCGGTTCCTCCGCTGCAATCGGCATTCCGCGATCACCCGCTTCGCGTGTCGCGATATCGATCGGAATTTGTCCGAGCAGCGGCACTCGCAACCGCTTTGCTTCCCGTTCGCCGCCGCCGCTTCCAAAAATCTCGTAACGCTGCTGATCGCTCGGCGAAACGAAGTAGCTCATGTTTTCGATCAGAGCCGATCACGGTCACGTTTACCTTTTCGAACATGGTTGCGGCCTTGCGCGCGTCGATCCAGTGCCACCTCTTTGCGGCGTGGTTACGACAATCGCGCCCGCCAGAGCAACGGTTTGGACGATGGTAAAGTTGAATATCGCCGGTGCCAGGGCGGCAAATCGAGGACGAGCACATCGAGTTCGCCCATTCCACCTGCCGCAGGAATTGCTGGGTGTAGCGCGTTACCATCGGCCCGCGCAAAATCGCCGGTGAGCTGTCATCGAGCAGAAATCCCATCGACATTAACTTCAATCCGTATTGTTCGATCGGCAGAATGCGGTTTTCTTCCGTCGCCATCGGTTGCTCGCGCGAACCGAACATGAGCGAAATACTGGGGCCATAAATGTCGCAATCGCAGATACCGACGCGCGCCCCGGCATTTTGTAATGCAACCGCCAGGTTCGCCGCCACGGTCGATTTTCCCACTCCGCCTTTCCCGCTGGCGATGGCGATGATGTGTTTGATTCCCGGAATCCGGGTCGCGCCGACTCCCGAGCTGCCGACACCGCCCGGCGGCGCGTGAATGTCGATCAAGACTTTCGGTTCGGGCAAGCCCAGGCCGCGCAATACATTCTCGGCATCGGCTTTGATTGCACGCGGCACGGCCGGGTCATTCGTTGTCAGCACAAGTTGAACGCGTGTTTCGGCGTCGGTTGAAACAATCTCTTTGACCAAGCCGAATGAGACGATGTCCCGACTGAATCCGGGATACTTTACCGACTTCAGTGCGTTTTTGATTTGTTCCTGGGTAACGGCCATTGGTCAACCTACTTTACGCAGGAGCGACGGCAAAGCTGCAGGCGTTTCGCATCGCGAAATACGGTTGACGCGATACAAGCACTATGAGCGCTGCGAAGGAATCTGGGGAGCGCACGCGCCTCGCGTGCTGGCGATGGCGCCTCGCCATCGCGAGACTCTTCCGTCCGGAAGCATTGCGGCGGGCGCCGCAATGACGCGAGACCGATGCGCTCCCAGAGGATGGTCCGGCGGCGGTGGATCACTTGCCGCCACAGCGATGTCGTGCTTAGGGATGCGCCGGTGATGCCGCTCTGGCAGGCAACGGCAGTGTATTCAAAATCGATCCGTTCCCCAGTCTTTTCAATTTTCACTACCATCGTTTGAAAGACCCAGATGTCCGCAGATTTCATCGCCTCGACATAAAGCGTAGCTTTGCCTTTCGGGCCGCTCAGCGGAATCGATAGGCTCGCTTGGCCGGTTGGTCCGGTTACGTTGCTGTTGCCCGATACGATTCCTGTTTGCGAAATCGGTGAGCCGATCGCTTCGATCACAGCCGGGTTCGCTTGCGCGCGGGCGAGCGCGATTTTGTAAGCATCCGATTGTTTCATTATGCCGGTTGCAAACAAGAATACCAGGAGGCCGCATCCACCCACGAAAAGCACGGGCAAAAGACAACCGAGCGTGCGACCCATTTCAATTTCGTCCGAACCAATTCGGCCGCGGCATGGGCGGCGGCAGGGAGTTGGTTCCATGAGTGAGACGGAAGCTGGTATTTGTCATGTCGAGCGAAAGTCGAGAGACATCTCTAACTCATTCTCTTCGCAAAAATTAGAGATTCCTCGACTCCGCTCCGGAATGACAGATAGGCCTGCCGGAGTGTAATTGTAGAACGTCAGTGTCAGACACCGGTCTAATTGATTCGGCGTTTCACAGAAACGCGCTACAACTCATCGCGGCAGCGATTGCTCGGCATTCGCCACGGCGTAGGCGGCGACGGCAACGACCGCGGCATTTTCCTGCAATTCGCGCGGAACAATTTTGTCCAGCGTGTCAGCGGGGTGTGATGATAGTTAAAATAAAAACGGCTGTCCTGCATGGGACTGAAGGCTGGCACACCGGCCTTTTCCATCGGCTCGATGTCAGCGCCGATGTGCTCGGACAGATTCAAAGTACCGGCGCCGATTTCTTGTAAAATCTTCGCGACCGGCTCGAAGATTTTTTACCTCCGGTTTCGCCTTCAAGTTGAGCCCGATCGGATGACCCGCACCACCATCGGTTTCGTTAACGGCAAAATGATTGGCAAACTCGCTCGCGTGATCCTTCGCGTATTGCTTCGATCCGCGGCTGCCGTTCTCTTCAGTTCATCCACGCAATCACGCGGATGGTTCGTTTCGGTTTGAGATGAAGTTGCCGAACCAGATGCGCTGTTTCCATCGCCACCGCCACGCCCGCACCATCATCGATCGCGCCCGTCCCCAGATCCCACGAATCGAGATGACCTGAGACGATTACTACTTGCTCGGGATGTTCGCTGCCCTTGATGTCGGCGATGACATTGGCGCTTTCGACATCGGGCAATGTCTGTGGAGTGAGAACGAGGTGCATGCGTGTCTCTCCCTGCCGCCGCGAGGTAGGCGATTAAATCGGCATCTTCCGCCGTGACCGCCGCCGCTGGAATTTTGGGAACGCCATCCTCGTAATTCGTCTGACCAGTATGCGGAATACGATAGTCCGCTCCGCCGACCGAACGAATCAAACAGGCGGCCGCACCGAGTTTCGCCGCCGCCACCGGACCATCACTTCGATAAACCACGGCCTGCCCGTAGGCTTCACCACCATGACCTTGCGCCGCCATTTGTTTGTCGAACGAATGATTAAACAACACAATTTTCCCGTTCACTTTCTCGCGCGGCAGCGATTTCAACTCCTCAAAATCGCGCACGCAGACGGGTATCGGCATCGATTCCCTCCGGCGGAGTGGCGACGCTTCCGCCAGGGCGCAGAGCACGATTTTTGCGTGGTGCCGGCGGCTTGTCCGAGAATTGCGTGAGCTCTGCTGTCTCGACGCCACGCACCCAATGCGGCACCATCACTTTTCCAGCTGCACGTCGCAGCCGAGCGCTTTCATTTCGTCGGCCACGTATTCGACTGCCTTCGCCGCCTGAACGGAACCGGTTAGTCGTGGACCGATGTTGTTCGCCAGATGTGCAACTTGTTTGAATGCATAATCGCTCGCCAACGCCGCTTGTCGCAGTTGCTTCAGATCAGCCAGCGTTTGGTCCGCGAAAAAATTGGGGTTGCGCTCGGACTGGCCGATGGGGTTGAGCTGGCTTCCGGTTGCGCCGGTTGAGCAAGGCGCTGAAACTCGCCCGATGAGACTTCAACGAGGCCGAGCAACAGCGCGGTTCTTGGGAATAGGGAAAGGCATTTCCGAGTCTCGCGCGAGTTGGCGCGGCGGCAAATTCGTCTCAACTGGAGGGACGCGCGCTGTCGCGTCCTAAATTTGGGGACGACTGGCCGTCCCTCAACTAAGAGGGTTTCGCCTCCTGTCCAAAACCCAGCGCCGATGCGTGACGCGCAGTTCCGCAATATCCTTCGCGTCGAACGGGACGTGGGAATGGCCGCGCACCGCCGCTACCAGTGAGCAATGCGAGATCGCGACATCTTCAAAGACGCGACCATCCTTCAAGATCACCGAGACGACATGCAGGTCGTCCGTGGTCTCGGGTTGATCGAGAAGAAACTGTCTTAACTTCTGCGGCAGCGTGTTCAAACCCCATCGCCCATCGAACATCTAAAAATGCGGCTATTCCCGGTTTAATCAAGGTCCGCGCAATGTTACGACCAAGCCAATCGCTACCAGCGAAACCATTTTTGCTATGCCAGAACAAGAAACAATTGAACGAGCCCGGGAAGATGCGCGTGAAGGAAAGTCGCCATCGACCCAAGCGGGCGAATTTGTGCGGGAAGAGATGGAGCATATTCGCGAGGGAAACATGGCGCGCGTTCCGCCAAGCAAGCTGATCGCCATTGGATTGTCAAAGGCACGACGAGCCGGAGTAAAACTTCCGCCGCCGAAACGAGGGTCGGCCAGGACGAAGAAACAGGCAGCGCGCGATTCACGAAAGCGAGGGTCGCGGCGTCAAGCCGTCGCGGACACGGTCCCGCGCGGTGCGTAAGGCGCTGAAACGCGAACCGCGCCGGGCTGCATCGCACGTGGCGCTATCGCGTCAGGCACGTTCGGCCGCACGGCGACGCCCGAAGCTGAGTCGTTCCAGCGCCGCCAGAAAAGCTGCGCGCACGCGCAAGCGAAACCGTTAAACCGACTTCTTACTTCGCACTGATCACCCGTCACTACTTCCCTCCGCCCTTCCTCGTAGTCGAACAGATCGCTCATGGTTTGAATATCGGCGCGATCAGAAATACCCAGCGCTTTTTTCCGGCGCTCCAACGTCGGTGTCGCAAAATCGTTCCAGCCGAACTTCGAACTGAAGTTATTCCAAACCAAAATGTCGCCTTCGTTTAACCGTCGCCCGTTTTGGTAACACCATTCCAGAATCTCCTCGTCGCTCCCGCCTTCCAGCACACGTTGGCGCAGCTGCTCGTAGTCGATCCGCGAGAAAGTTGCACATCACCCCATCCAGTGCTTTTCGATGCCCCAAATTTGCATGATAGTCCGAATGTAAGTCGCCGCGCGCACGGAGACCGGATTTTATCGAGCATGCGGCCGAAATAACGCAAGCCGCCAACCATCTCTGACGGACTTTTGGGGAAGATCTCCATGCCACCGCGCATGTCTGACCGCGATTCAGATCGCGGCCGTTTCTGCCAATTCCATCGTGCCCTTAAACTTGGGCGGGTCCTCTTCGATGCCGAAATTCTCGGCGTAAAGTTCCGCGATGCGTTCCATATCGTCGCTGGTGAGCGGCGGCGTATTCCGGCGCCTTGGCGAATTCGATCAGCTGTTCTTCGTTATAAATGTTCGGCAGAGTGGAAGCGACGCGATCGTCAGCGAGTAACCATTGCAGCGCCGCCTGACCCAAGCGTGCGATCGGCATTTTCGAGAAACGCAGTTGCTCGATCTTTTTCACGCCGTTGAGCAGCCAACTGCGCGGCCGGTGACGCGCGATGATCGCTCGGCGGGAAAACCGTCTCGGCATTGTATTTTCCCTCAAGCATTCCGGATGAATGCGGCACGCGAATGAGAAACATCGTCTCCTTCCCGTCTCGGTCGCGGCGTCGTGGATGGCGCGTCCGGGATGTTGCTCGAGCATATTGTAGATGTGTTGCATGCTCGTGATCTCGCGTTCGCGAATGCACGTTGATGCCTTCGTACATCCAGCCGATGGCGGGTCGAGCGCGATGCCGTAGTAACGAATTTTGCCGGCGCCTTTGAGTTGCTCGAGCGTTTTCCAAACTGCGTCATCGTCGACCTGCTCCATCCGAATGTTGTGCAGTTGCAGCAGATCGATCCGATCCGTTTTCAATCGCTTCAGCGCCGCCTCCGTCGCGCGCACGATCGCGTCCGGCGAAAAATCCTGCGGAATTTCGCGCTGCCCGCGTCCGCGCGCTTCGCCATGGGTGACGAAATCGTAGCCGACCTTGGTCGCGATCACGATCTCATCGCGCTTGTTCGGGAACGCTTTCGCGATCAATTCCTCGCTCAAGCCATTGCCGTAAGTATCGGCGGCATCGAATAAGCGTGACGCCGAGATCGAACGCTTTGTGCATGAGCGCGAGCGCCTCGCCTTCGGTGTAATTTCACCAGCCGGTCGAGATCACAGTCCGAAGCCGACTTCGCTCACTTCAAATCTGTGAACCTTTATACGTGCGAAGGCATTTCGCATCAACTTAGCTAATCGAAAAGAAAACGTCCAACGCTCAACGCCATCCTTCTTAATATTAAAAGCGCGGCGAATTTTTCAGAGAGCACCGATGAAGTCGTTTCACCGTCTGGCCGGGCCACGGAAGGCGACTTTTTCTTCAGGCCACCTTCGTGCCCAGAGCTGCCTCAATCAAGAGGTTGGAAGTAGTGCTCGACCACGTAGCGGCTGACTTCCCGCCCGAGGTTCGATAGCCGCCGCGTTGAAACTCTGTCGGGCGAGGAGATGGCCACCGATTCCGATCGAAGAGGCGCGTCGGGGATTGGTCCCGAGCGGTCGAGATCCTCGCCAGGTAGCCGCGCGCATGGGAGCCCGACCGCGCCATTGCTGCCTTACAGAAACTGCTCTCGATGCCGTATGAGAGGGCGCACTGCCTCCGGGCAACGCGCCGCTTCACTCCTGCGCTGCTCCGGCTCGACCCGATGTTCGACTCGCTTCGGAACGATTCGCGTTTCAAAAACTCGTCGCTGCGCTCGGACCGAAATCGGCGAACAAAATAACTGGCAACCTTACGGGCGGGCGATGAATAAGCGACGAGGGCGACTTTGCGCGCTTCGCGCTGGAGCAACTCGAAATTGTCGCGACGATTCCACGTCGGCGCGGGAAATTCCTGCGGGATTGGGACCTACGGCGATCTCCCGCTTCAATCCGTGCTGGGATGATTTGCGCGGTGATCCGCGCTTCGACCGATCGTCGCGCAGCCAAGGCTGCCAGCAGATATTCGATTCCGCATTGGACGCTGAGCATTCGGCGTTCGACGTTTTCTCGTCTGAATGAGTTTGAAAGATAAAACCGCACTTCTTATCGTCGGCCACGGTTCGACCGTGAATCCGGACTCGAGCGCACCGACTTGGACTCACGCGCGCGAAATTCAACGACGAAAGATTTTTGCCGGTGTCGATGCGCCTTTTGGAAAGAGGAACCGAGCTTGCCGCGACGCGCGATTTTTTCGCCGGACGAGAAACGATGCGTGATGTTTTCGTCGTCCCGAATTTTATCAGCGAAGGCTATTTCACCCAGACGGTAATTCCGCGAGAACTGGAGTTAGACGGCCCGGTTACGACCCGCGCGAACGGCCAGACTTGGATCTATTGCGAACCGGTGGGCAACAATCCGCTCGTAACCGAGTTACTGCTGGCGCGCGCCCACGAAATCGCGCCCAACGCCGAGCCGACCGAGACTGCGCTGCTCATTGTCGCGCATGGAACGGAATTAAACGACAACAGCGCTGATAGCAGCCAAACGCGAAGCGGAACGAATTCGCGCGCGCGGCGAATTCGCCACCGTCGGGAACGCCTACATGGAAGAACCGCCATTGATCGCGGAGTGGGACCAACTCGCCAATGCGCCAAATGTAATCGTCGTTCCATTTTTTATCGCGGACGGCTTGCACAGTTATGAGGACATACCGAAATTGCTCGGAATCGAGTGCACTGGAATGGACGTCTTCCGCAAGAATCCGCATCGAGTTCAGGGGGCGCTCGCTTGTATTACGGGAAGGCGATCGGGACGGATCCGCGATTTGCCGATATCATCATTGAGCAGACACTAAATGCGCGTAGCGTCACCCATGCCGGCTAGGAAAAAGCGAAGTCGCGTCGAACGCCGGAGAAGCCGTTCCGGCACGATCGCAAAGGCCGGGCGCTTCAGGAAATCGGCGCGACCATCGTCGCTGGCGGGAAGGGCCACGACGTGGTGGAAGAGATCGCCACAGTTGGTGCAACGCACCTGCAAATACCGCTGGGTCGGCGTTTACAAAATCAAACGAAACGATTTTGTGATCGAAGCCGCCACCAACAAAATGAAACCGGCGTGCCGCGCGATTCCGGTCAAGCAGGTTGAGCGCGCAAGGCGCTGGAAGGAGCGCCGCACCGTGATGGTCCCCGATGTCGAGCAAGTGAACCGTGCTTCCTGCCGAATTTCTGGTCCACAAAATCGGAGGTGGTCGTGCCCGATCATCGATGATGAACACGATCGCGTTCTGGGCGTGATTAACGTGGAAAGCGCGAAGGCCAACGCCTTCGGCAAATCGGATCGCGATTTTCTCGAAGGTGTCGCCCGGATCATCTGGCGCGCTCTTCGGTGAAGGAATCCCAGCAGCTGCTCAAGCGCTGGCGGCGGAGAAAGTTTCGCGGATCGGGCAACTGGAAATCGCGGCGTCTGAGGAGGCTTTGTCCTCTGTCATCGCGACGACGCCGGGCGGAGACGATGCTCCGGCGAGCATCGAGATCGACGATGTCGAGATTGCGAGAGTTCTGACGATGCCGGAAATTATCGGCCGCTGAAGACGGCGCCGACCTTGCGGCATGGCTGGAAGATTTTCGCGCGCGACCTGTTGCAGGTCGAACAAGTGATCGATGCGATTTATCCGGGCCGACTGGCAATGCTGCGCGCGCTCAAATCGGGCGAAGCTCACCACGACTTCGTTGCGCGAGACCTTGAACTCGCCAGAGTGGAATGTATCGCGTCGCCGCAAAATTTCCGACGAACAGATCGATGACCTGTTGGAGATTTTTGCCGGTCCGATGGCGGATGTTTGCGCACAATTTTGTGGAAACGGGATGACCATGCGACAAAGATCCATCGTCAAAACTACCGCCGGAGAAATTCGACCCGGCGGTGGATCAGTATCTGAGTGCGAAAAGGCCGCGGTCGGCGACCGCGGCTACAGAATCGCATTCCGCTGCTGTGCCAGGAAGCGTGTAACCTTTGGTGGCTGCCTGCCGCGACGACTGTGAAGGAGGCGCGGCGCCGTCGCGCCCAAAGCTTGGGACATAAGGACACGACACTGGCTCGACAGATTCTCGCCCTACCAAAGTGAGGAACACAGGCTTGCAGCCTGTGCGCCCAGCGAGTTGCACTCCGGCTGCGACTCAGTGCGAAGGGCAAGACGACAACTAAAAGCGGGCAATATGCCTGCTTCGCGCATGCCACAGGCCTGTGTTCCTCGCGGAGCTCCGCGATGTTTGCGGCGATCATAGACCGCCGCTACAGCAGGAAAATGATCATTCGCGCGCGCAGTGTCGTCACGATGGACGGCGCGCCGATTGAAGACGGCGCGGTGCGGGTCACTGGCAATCGCATCGGTGAGGTAGGGAATTTCGAAGTTTGCCTCTGACAACGATGAAATCCTAGATCTCGGCGAGTGCATTCTCCTGCCGGGTTTAATCAACGCCCATTGTCATCTCGATTACACCTGTTTGCGCGGCAAAATTCCACGACAGAAATCATTCACCAATTGGATCCGCGCGATCAACGCAGAGAAGGCAGGACTGACAGCCCAAGATTATGTCGCCTCCATCAACGCCGGATTAGCGGAAGCGTATCGATTTGGAACGACAACGATCGCGAATTTAACCGCTTTTCCTGAGCTGATTGCAGGTATAGATGAGGCAGTTCGAACCTGGTGGTTTGCTGAGCTAATCGACGTGCGCGAACCGAAACGCGCAAATGAGATCGTTGATACCGCGGTTGAGTCGTTGGAAACCCACAAACAATTGGGGCTTGGCGCCGCACGCGCCATTTACCGCGTCCACGAATCTGTTCCGCCGCTGCCACGAAATTGCCCTGCGGGAAAATATTCTGCTGACAACGCATTTGGCGGAATCGCGCGAGAGAGATGCAAATGTTTCGCGACCGTTCCGGCCCATTGTTTGAATTTCTGCAAAGTTCGGGGCGGTCGATGGACGATTGCGGCGGGACAACGCCGCTGGAAACGTTTTTGCGTGGCCTTCAACTTTCGCGAGGGGATCCCTCAATCCAGCCGGATGGGCAGTATCACTCCAGAAGACGGCGCCGTGGATCATCGCGCATTTGAATGAACTGACGCGAAAGCGATTTCGATTTGCTGTCGGAAATTCGACGAAAATTTTCAATCGCGCATTGTCCTCGCAGCCACGCCTACTTTGGGCACAGCGATTTCCAATTCCCAAGATTGCAGCGACTCGGATTCAACATTTGTCTGGGCACGGACAGTCTCGCGAGCAACGATGATCTGAGCTTGTTCGCGGAAATGAGAGCGTTTCATAAAAGTTTCCTGCTCTTAAGCCGGAGAAAACCTGGAGATGGTGACGGTTAACTCCTGCGCGGGCGTTGCGGCGAGAGCATGAGCTCGGAAAAATAAGCGCAAAATTTTCTGGCAGATATGATTGCGTATACCTTTTAGAGACTCGGCCGCCGTTTACGAAACAATTCTCAATTTTGTCGGCAAAGTTCCATGGATCATGCTCCATGGTAAAATCACCGACACTCATTAAGTTTTTCCGTGTTTCCTCTTTCTTTTTCTCAAAACTGAAATATTCTCCGCGCTGCGATATGGCTAAGATCGTAATCATCGATGACGAGCCGGCAATGGTCGAGGTCATCGTGACACTTTGCCGGGAAAAAGGTCACCAGGTTTTCCCTTTCAATGCCGCGCCAAAAGCGGTCGAACAGATGGATTCGATTCAGCCCCACGTCGTCATCGCCGATATTCGAGATGGAAACGATGACCGGGTTCGATGTCCTGCGCCACGTCCGCGAGCATCATCCGGCAAACCGCGGTGATTTTGATCACCGCTTACGCCTCGGTCGAAACCGCGGTCGAAGCGATGAAGATGGGCGCTTACGATTACGTAACCAAGCCGTTCAAGATCGACGAGCTGCAAATGACGGTGCAGCGGCGCTCTGATTATCAGGCGGCCTCTGCGGGAGAACGTCTTATCTCCGCAAGGAGCTCAAGAATAAATACAAATTTGAGAACATCATCGGAACGAGCCGAAAAATGCAGCTCGTTTATAGCCTGATTAACAAGGTCGCCGACACCGACAGCACCGTTTTGATCCAGGGCGAAAGCGGGACCGGCAAGGAATTGGTCGCGCGCGGCTTGCATTTCAACAGCAACCGCCAGCATCATCCTTTTGTCGCGATCAATTGCAGCGCGCTTACCGGAGAACTTGCTCGAGTCGGAATTGTTCGGTCACAAGAAGGGCGCGTTCACCGGCGCAGTCGCGGACAAGCGGGGATTGTTTGAAGAGGCGAATCTGGGCACGATTTTTCTCGATGAAGTCAATTCCATGGCGCCGCAGTTGCAGACAAAGCTGCTGCGCGTTCTGCAGGAGCGAGAAGTCCGTCGCGTCGGCGACAATAAGAGCTCGCCGGTAAACGTCCGCGTGGTGGGCGCGACGAACGAGGCCCTTTGCCGAAGCTGAAAGACGGGACCTTTCGCGAAGATCTTTACTATCGTTTGGCGGTTATTCCGATCGAGATTCCACCGTTGCGCGAACGTCTGGAAGACGTGCCTCTGTTGGTGAACCATTTTTGCAGAAGCAAGCCTCAGCCGCCACCGGTGAGAACCAAGAAGATTGATCCCAAAGCCGTCGATATTCTTTGCCACTACGATTATCCAGGCAATGTGCGCGAACTGGAGAACGCGATCGAGCGCGCCTGCGCTTTGTGCGAGAACGACATGATTCTGCCGGCGGATTTGCCGCCGAACATCGTCGCCACGCGCGCTGGGCGAAAAAGCCGAGCAGGCGATGCGGCCCGATGCCGGTCGGGCAAACCACTGGACGATTTCATTCAGCAACAAGAGCGCGGCTATATCGAGGCCACGCTGGCGCATTGTGGCGGCTCGCGCGAAAGGCCGCAAGCCATGCTCGGGATCAGCATGGCGACGCTTTACCGCAAGGTTGAGTCCAAGAAAAAGTAGCTGCCTTTCCGATAGCCTAGCCGCGTTTGCTGTAAATGCGCATTTGGTCGGCCTCTTTCTTGCAAGTCATCAAGAGCATCGAGCGCGGCTTGCTGCTGTTTTAAAATCTCATCATTCTGCACTTTCAGTTCCTGGAGCTCCTTGATGTTCTCCGCCATCTCCGCCTGCTGTTTCGCGTCTGGCACGAGAGCGGGCGTTGCTGCTCTGCATCGGGGCCGGTGCCGGTTCGGAGAGTTTGGGCAACACCAATGACAGCACCGATAAGTATTGCCGCGGTGATTATGAATATTCGCACTTTTTGCATCATCGGCCTCCGCGACTGGAATAAATTCGCGCGACCCGAATAGTTTCGGCCAGGGTGGCGAGTTTTTCGTTGATCTTGGCCTGATTGGCCGCAATAGCGGCTTGTTGCGCACGAACTTCCTTTATCAGGGCAGTCAGTTCCTCGTGCGCGGGATCACGCTGTGGAGACTGCGCCGGCGCGGCAGCGACGAGCATAATAAGCGCGCAAAACGCGAACAGGAGCGTCGGTTTCATAGACAGTGCGATGCTCAAGAGCAATTCGCGTTCCCGTAATTCGTAAGTAGTTCAGCCGGGCGCTTCTCCTGAATCTGCGGCGTGGAAATTGCTTGCGAGTGCGCTACAAGACCCATATTCTTTTCACAATGGCCGCGCAGGGATGCATCAATCGCAGAATCTTCTCTGCAGCAGGTTCTCGCGCCACAACTCCAGCAAAGTCTCCTGATTCTTCAAGCGCCGTTGCTCGAACTGCGCAACCTGGTGCAGCAGGAAATGGAAACCAATCCAGTATTGGAAGAACTCGCGACCGATCCAGATTCTCCTTCTACTACCGAGTCGGCGGCGAGCGATCAGGAGTTCAAGGAAGAATTCGATAAACTGGCCAAGCTCGATGAGGAATGGCGCGATTACATGGCGCAATCGGGCAGCTACAGCGCCCGCGCCCACGAGGACGAAGAGAAACGCCAGTTCTTTTTCGATTCCATTGCCACCACCGAGACGTTGCAACAGCACCTGATGTCGCAACTCAATCAGACAGGTCCTGAATGCGAACGATCGCAAAACGGCCGAGCTCATTATCGGCAACATCGACGACAATGGTTTTCTCCAGACGACGCCGGAAGAAATGGCGCTCAACACCGGCATTGCCCAGGACGATTTCGAGCACATGCTCACGCTCATCCAGAGCTTTTACCCACCGGGCGTGGGCGCGCGCGATTTGCGCGAATGCCTTCTCATTCAACTGAAGCGCGACGGCAAAGAGAGCAGCTTGGAATACAAAATCATCTCCGAGCACATGCAGGATCTAGGCAAGCGGCGCTTCCTCGAAATCGCGCGCCGCATGGGTATCAGCGTGGAGCAGGTGCAGAAATGCGCCAATAACATTGCACAACTGGAGCCGCGGCCGGGCGCGATTTTCGCCGAGGCGCCGCAAAACTATGTCGTGCCTGATGTGACCGTGGAAAAAGTGAACGGCGAATACCAGGTCATTCTCAACGGCGACCAGATTCCGCATCTGCGCATCAGCAATACTTACAAGGACATCATGGCGCAGGATGGAAATGGAAACGAAGTAAAGGATTACATTCGCGATAAAATCCGAAGCGGAAAATTCCTGATCAAGTCGATCCACCAGCGCCAGCAAACGATTTCCAACATTGCGCATCAGATTGTTTCGCGGCAGCGCGAGTTTTTCGACAAAGGTTCCTCGCAATTGAAACCGATGACGATGGTGCAAATCGCAGACGCGGTCGGGGTGCACGAGACCACCGTCAGCCGCGCCATCAGCGGCAAATACATGGCACACACCGCAGGGCGTTTACGAGATGAAATACTTTTTCACGCCCGGTTACCAGACCGCCACCGGCGAATCGATGAGCAACACCAGCGTGAAAGAAGCCATCCTTGAACTGGTGAAAAATGAAGACGGCAACGCGCCGCTGAGCGACAAGGAGATCGTCGAGATTTTGAGCAACCGCGGCATCCCCATCGCGCGGCGCACGGTCGGCGAAATATCGCACCGAGCTCAATATTCTGCCGAGCAACATGCGGCGGAAGTATTGAGCGCTGCGCGCGCGTTGAAGCGTTAAAGCGGTTGAAGCGATAAAGCGTTGACGGCGCTCTGTTCTTTTCCGACGCTTCAACGCTTCAACCCTTCAACGCTCCGTGACACCCTGCCCTCCGCGCCGCCGTCATTCAGGAATGGCGCGGCTTGCCTGAGAAGAAGATCGCGATCGGATCATTGGGAAACGCCAGGCATTTTGCTGCCGAAGCTAATGCAAAAGCTCGGCTTGAAAGAGCGATTGCGCGAAAGCGAAGGTGATCGACGCCTGGTCATCGATCGTCGGAGAATTCATCGCCGCCCACTCCGCGCCGGTTGCTTTGCGCGATGGCGTTCTCTACGTCCGCGTCCTCCAGCCATCGCTTCCACATGAACTCGAACGCGCGTCGCGAAGATGCAAGTTTTGCGCAAGCTTAAGCTGCCGTTTCGAAGTGGCAAAACCATCTATGATATCTGTTTTCGACTTGATGAGTCTGTGTTGAAATCATCGCTGGGAAAGTAGGGTCAGGTCTCTTCCCTACAAGATCATTTTAACCTTGTATTATGGCTGTCAAAGTTTCGGGAAAAGGGCCATCTATGAAAATATGCCCTATCCAGGTATCCTCCGCTGTTTCATTAGCGTCTTTGCTGACTTAAAAGGTGGATCCGTTAGCGTCACAATGGGGAAGATCAATCGCCAACACTCCTCCGCCACAGCCCGTCAGCAACAGCGTCAGCGTCCCCGCCGAGAGAGGAGGTGACGCGCGTAACCGCGCCATTGGAACCCGAAGTTTATAGCTTCATGGCGCAAGAATGTCGCTGAAAAGGTTCACGGTCTGCCAATACAAAGCTCTTCCGAGCACGGGAGCGTTCGTGCAAATCACCTGCTGAGAGGGGCCTGGGCGCAGGTTAAGATGTTCACCGAACCCGTGTGGAAAAGATGGCACTTTCATTTGTAACAGAGTGGAAGAAAGACACTTCTCGCCTCGCTTGTGCGATCGACAAGGCACCATGGCGAATGTGCTGGGGCGTTAACCGTGTGGTAAGATGAAGGCCGCCATCGTCAAAGCGCTCCAATATGTGGAAGTTTCTCCGAACTCGGTTGCCGCCCCTGAAACACCTGCAGCAGCGTTCGGTCACCCATCAAAGGCCAAAGGCGATTTGGCTTTAAAAGCGAGGTAACAGTAGCCCGGCGTTAGCCTCGAAGTGCGTTTCGCACACGTGCTAATTGCGCCCAATTCAATCACCGGGGATCGCTGTTACTGACGGGTTAGACGGTTCCACCGGCCCGGCCAAAAGTTCACTTCGGCGCGGCGAAGCGAGGGAGCTTTGAAACCGCGGATCATTTCGTTGCGGTCGAACATTGATCGAGCGAGCAGCAGGAGTGAGCGGCAGGTCTTGAGTAGCAAGCGACCTGCGAAGTGTAGATCGAAAGTAGCTTCCCTCCAAAAGCGGCCAAGGCCCGTTCAGGCTCCCTGGTTCGGGCCGCCACCCGGGCAAGAATCGGTTAATCGGAGCCGGACCAGGCAGATTGCTGCGTCTTTCTCGATCGATCTTCGCGGCCATCGTGCGCGTTCTGCCATGGTTAATGCGGCGGTTTTGTCACCGAGACCATATTGGTCAGCGCTGAGATCTCCTATCACACATAATTGTCGGGTTGTTCCGAGGAAAGCAGTTCCAGCTCGGTGCGGGCTTGCCGCAGAGTTTCACGCCGCGATTTATCAACATCTCCTGGCCCAGCCAACCAGAAACGTAACTCGCCATTATAATAACCCAACGTAGAATAATCGTGGCTTCAGCTGGACAGCACATCGTTCAATCTCGGAATAACTTCTTTCTTTGCGTTCCGTTCCAGAATGCCTTGGTAGATCTTCTGTGTTTCAAGCCGCGCCGCTTGCCGCAGCAGGATGGAGTGGAGCAAGCAGGGCGAAGCGTTTTTGCAGATCTCTGGCTTGGGCAATGGCCGCCTTGAGCGCCGAGCCGTATCAACGTCATTTGGCGTGGATCTCAAGAACCTGATCAAACTTTCGCAGCGCAGCATCGGGAAACCGGCGCACCGCACATAAAGTCCATGCTGGGTCAGGAGGAACGTTCCGCGTGATCGAGTCGCGCGGCCCCGCCGTTGAAATGCTGCCTGGCGCGATCCCACTGGCCTTTCCGCGCGCTACATAGGCAAGCGATTCAGAACCCGGCTGCTATTTGGCAGAAGCTGACGCCTCCTGAAGTAACGGACGGCCGTATCGTAAATCTTCTCGGTGGCATAAAGTGACATTGGCCTTTGCCAAAACAGCCTCGCCAAGATTCGGCTGGAAGGTCAGAGCGGTCTCGGCTGCCTGCCGTGCCTCTTCCCTGAGGGAAATTAAAGTTGGCTGCAGGTAGAGGGGAGATATGATCCTTCCGGGCATCTACGTATGACAACAGCGCCCAACTAGCGGCGAACTTTTGGGTCCAACTGCACTGCCTCTCGGAAATATTTTTGCGCCGTTAAGGGCGTTCTCGGGCGTGTCTACCGCTTCAACATGGAACTAAGACCATGGAGAGTTAAGCGCTGCGTCGCCGGGTTGTCGGTTGGCCCGGCGGCGATGATCTGCTCTTCTGACCGGTTAGGCGGACCCGGATGATCTGCGACGTCTTTGACATTTCGCCGCTCCTCGACCAGAAAAAATGCTGGGTCAATTTGCGATCAAACGTCAGCCTAAAATGTGGGCGTCCGTCGCGGCTTTGATCAACTGCACGTTGACTCGACCGAGTCACCGCTTTTTTGACGGCACCTTCGAGAATGTGGGCGACGCCGAGCCGATGCGTGCGATCTCAGGAAGATTCTCCGGCGCGCTTTTGTAATGCCGCAGTCGATGTCCTGAAATGACTTTGAGATCGGAAATCTTAGACAGGCGCGTCAGGATCTCGTCCTGGATGCCATCGGCCACGTAAGCATTAGCTTCTTTTTCTTCGCTGCGGCTTCGAACGGCAACACCGCGATGCTTTTCAGTAACCTTTCCGTTGGGCAATGTCCCGGAATATTTTTGCGACATCCCCGAACTAAATGCTTGGATGGCGTCCACGAAAATGCTTAAAAGACCGCACGTGCAATGTTAGCTAACTGGAAAAGGAACATACCTTATGGCCGAATCAGAAGAAAGAACCACCGCCCAAAAATATTAGTTCGCGCAGCGAACGGCGACTCTGTGGCTCATTAGTAAAGGCGGGACCCCTGAGGAAAGTGCATTCATCGAGCTGACCCGGCAGCCCAAGGACCCAGACTTGGTGCAAATCCTCATGGACTACGAACACCAACTAGCAACGTCATTTCCGTTTCGGCGAACCCCGGCGTGAAGCTCGGAATCACCGTAGTGGATTTCGACGCACCGTACCTTGAAGAATGTTGCGACCGGCCCAAGCCCGTTCGGAAGCGGATTTTGATGGGCGTGACACTGAAGGTCTTGCGTCGAGGCACGCACCGATCGGCCAGCCTTGACGACACACTGAAGCGCGCGCTGCGTCTGGCCCCGGTAATGGGGATCACGCGCGTCGCTAACGTCACCGGGTTGGACTCGGTCGGCATCCCGGTGGTGATGGTATGCCGGCCCAACTCACGGTCTGTGGCCGTGTCGCAAGGAAAAGGAATTGATCTCGCAAGCGCGCGTGCGTCGGGATTGATGGAGGCAGTTGAGCTATACCACGCCGAAACCATCACTCTTGCCGCTGCGCTTAGCCACTTACGAGGAACTTCGCTATCAGCACAACGTAGTCGAAGTTGACGATCTTCCACGCGGCTTCGAATCCCGTTTTCATCCATTTTTGCGCCTGCTCTGGTGCGAAGGAAGCGATCTCTTGAGCGGCGAAGAGACGTGCTTAGTGCCTTACGAGACTGGTTCACACACGAATTACACGGTGCCATTGCCGGATGGCCATGGTTGTTTCGCAGCCAGCTCAAATGGGTTAGCTTCCGGAAACACTCGAATCGAAGCTATCAGCCAGGGAATCTGCGAAGTCATCGAACGGCACGCTACGAGCCTGTGGAAGCGTCGGCAGGGATTCGACGAGGACCGCCTCGACTTAACGAGCATAGACGACCCGATTTCGCAGGAGATTATTGGGAAATTTGAGTCGGCTGGACTGCTCGTAGCTATCTGGGACATTACAACCGACATCAAAATTGCTGCGTTTAATTGCTTAATAATGCCACGGAATGAGGGACATGTGGCATTGTGCGGCAGCTGCGGGTTACGGATGCCATCCGGCTCGTCAGATCGCATTGCTGAGAGCTTTGACCGAGGCTGCGCAAACTCGGCTAACTGTGATATCCGGATTGCGCGATGATTTCCGCGGCGATACGTATGAACAATTGCAGGACCTGGAAGTGGTGGGGGCAATTCGGGATCACATCACCGCCTCGAGAGCGACACGCCGCTTTTCTGATGTCCCCAACTGGGACGCAGACACGTTTGAAGATGATGTGGAATGGGAACTGAAGTGTCTCAGGCAGGCTGGCGTTCGGCGAGTCGTCGCGGTCGATCTCACGAAGCCGGAATTTGATTTGCCGTCGTTCGCATCATCATACCTGGGCTCGAGCCGATGCTTGAATCGGGCTGTGTTCCAAGCGCGGCAGCGCAATCGGCAATTGCGGGCAGGCCGTGAACGTGTTCATCTTCACGGGACCTACGATTTCCCCCGCAGAAGCGAGTGCGGAACTAAAGGCAGTATATCTACCGCCTGCCGCTGAAGGCGACGTATATCGCGTGGCGCTGCATCGCCCGCAGGCGATCGGAATTATCGATGGCTATTTCCAGTCGGTGCCCACCGTGCGACATAAGGAGATCCTATGGGCAATGAGTTGCGGAATCCACGTATTCGGTAGCGCCAGTATAGGAGCGCTTCGTGCAGCCGAATTACTTCCCTTTGGAATGGAAGGTGTAGGCGCTGTGTTTGAACTCTACCGCGATGGAATTTTCGAAGACGATGACGAGGTTGCTGTGGCTCATGGGCCTGCCGAAACGGGATTTGTGTCTGCATCCGAAGCCATGGTTAACATTCGGCAAACTCTGCGAAAAGCGGAGCGACTCGGTATTATTTCAACAGAGTTGCGCGTGAGCCTGGAAAGCATCGGAAAAGAACTGTTTTATCCCGACCGCAACTATTCAATGGTGCTCCGGCACGCGTTGGAGAACGGATCATCGCAAGCCGAATTAACGAGGTTGCAACAATGGTTGCCAAACCATCGCGTAAATCAAAAACGCGATGATGCTCTTCTTATGCTCCGGGTTATCCGCCGCCGACTTCGAACAAGGGCTGCGCCAGAAGAACCGTTTCATACTCTTTTGAGCAGACTGTCGTGTGGCAGTCTGCCCAGTCGTCAAGCCGGCGAACTTCGGTTCGATTCAAATGGACACGGCGACTCCAGTAACACTGGAGTCGCTGCTAGATGAGCTCAGACTCGAAGGACCCAAATACAAAGAGCACCGCAACGAGGCGCTCCGACGGTTTTTCGCCCTGCGAGAGGCGGAGCGCCTCCGATTGAATGTGGATGACCAGCGTAAAAGGACAACCGAGGCTGGAATTTCGTCAGGAGCGCGATCTGGTGGACACCGCTGCGTTCGAAGCATTGGATGACTGACAATGATTTAAGCTGCCATCAGTTCGACTGCATTGATGATCGACGAGGCGCGCGTGAAATGGGTTCAGAAGCTCGCTGAAGTTGCAGCGCGCACTCGCCTGCCTGAACAACTCCGGCTTTCCGGCGACTATCCGCGGTTAGTCGCTCGCGCCGCTCATAAAAACGGCCTGCTGCACTCACATGCGGATGCGAAATCCGCGTCTTGAAAGTGTCGGCCTGACTTACGGAGAACTATTACGGTGGTATTTCAGAAAGTTCTGGGTCACACGGTGCCTGCCGATATCGACAAAGCTACAGCACGAGATCTGGGATTTGCCAGCCCTGATGCTTTCCGCCGCGCCTTGCTGAAGGAATATCTTGTACCAGCGATATGAGCGCCGCAATGAGACTTCGGCCGAGCGATTCGGATGAGCAAAGCGTCTTCACGTTGCTCCCGAGGTAATCCTCGGTTCGCTGTCCGGCGTCGGCTGGCTCACTCGTTGCGGGGTGCGCGCCCGCGAGTTTTTGAACCGCGGATCATTTCTGAAGCCCATCGAACATTGGATCGAGCCGAAGAAGCGCGGGCGTGAGCGGCATGCCTGACAGCGAGCGCCCCAGTATGCGGTATCGACAAGAGTTTCTGCAACGCGGCGATCGCGCGATCGCGATCTCCCGTGCGCGCTGGCACGCGCGACAAGGATCTCGATCGCGGATGCGGTCCATCTATTGCGTCTTTCTCGAGTTGGAATCGCGGCCATCGCCCGCTCCGCAAGAGCCAACGCAGCGGCATTGATCGCCGAGGCCCAGATTGGTCCAGCGCGAGATCTCCAATGAGGCTAATAGTTTTCCGGCTGTTCTATTGAGAAAGGATTCCAGTTCGCTGCGTGCCTGCCGCCAACTTTGCTGTGCAGCGGCTTTGTCCCCTGCAACTTCCTGCGCCCAGCCTAACCAAAAGCGGAGTTCGCCGTTGATAGCCCAGTGCTGGGTCGGGCTTGGTAAATTTCCGTTGAAGTACGTCCTCATCGTTGAGATAGACGTTGACGAAGCGCCGCAGCCCGGAGCCGTCCACCAGGCGCTCGCGCAGCCCGCTGTGCCGGGAGTCAAGGTCGCCGAGGAGCTCGGCGAGGGTGGCACCGGAACCCTCGACCGACTTGGCGCCACCGGTGTAGGTACGCAGGATGGTCGGGATACGGACCTCGATGGCCATGAACGTCGCTCCTGGGTGTCAGCTCTCGCCCGGCCGGTGCGGGCGGTGGCGGTTCTCTGGTAGCTCCAACCGGTCGCCCGGGGATCATTCCGTTCAGCCGGCTCAGTCCGCCACGGCGATCGGACCTCCTCCTCGGTCACCATGCCGTCGGCGATCCGGAACGAGCGGAACTCGTCCACGTCCGGGTCGCGGGTGGAGACCAGCACGTAGTGCGCGCCCGGCTCGCTCGCGTAGGAGATGTCGGTGCGGGACGGGTAGGCCTCGGTGGCGGTGTGCGAGTGGTAGATGACGACCGGTTCCTCGTCCCGCTCGTCCATCTCCCGCCAGACCCGGAACTGCTCGATCGAGTCGAAGCGGTAGAAGGTGGGCGACCGCTCGGCGTTGAGCATCAGGGATGAACCGCTCGGGCCGGTCGCTCCCGGCCGGGTCGGCGATGACCCGCAGGCCTCGTCCGGGTGGTCCGCGCGGGCGTGCGCGATGATCTTCGTCGCGCAGCCCGGGCGCGATCGTCAGCATGGATGCGAGCGTAACGCGGGCGTCACCACAGCGCCTGCACCAGGGAGTCCTGGAGGTAGCCGAGCCAGTGATAGACCTCGAGATAGGCCGAACGGCGGGTCGGCCCAGCTTGGCCGCCTCCATCTCGTCCTCGTAGTCCTCGGTGATGCCGAGCACCGTCCCGATGCGCGAGCCGGACGTCGTTCAGCGCCGCAGCCACGCCTGCGCTGTCCTCGGGCCCGAGCCGGACGCGGCCGCCCCGGCGGGCAGCGTGTCGAGCACCGTCTGGGCCGCGGCTGACGCTTGCCCTGACCGCAGGCCTGCTCGGTGTACCGGCGGAACTCCCCGCCGCCTCCGGGTCGTCGCGGTAGCCGTCGGGCAGCAGCCGCGCGAGCACCGGGTCCTCCGGCGGGAGGTCGCGCCCCGCTGGCGCCGATCGCCTCCGCCAGCTCATCGAGGACGGCCGGCTCGCCCGGCTCTCCGGCCCAGCGCCGCCGGGGCCTGGCTAGCCGGACCGGCTGCGCCGGGATCCGCCCCGGTGCCATCAGCTCGGCCACCTGGCTGACCAGGTTGCGCAGTATCACCGCCTGGGCGGCGGTGAAGCGCGCGGACACCCGGCCCCGCGAACGCCGGAAAGCTCCCGTGGTCTCCTCCTCATCCGGCGCGCAGCCGCCGGGGCGTCGCTCACCGGTCGTGGCTCACCGTGGCCCACAGGCCGTAACCGTGCAGGATCTCGGCGTCTTTCTCCATCGCCTCGCGGGTGCCGTTGGACACCACCGCCTTGCCCCTGTGATGCACGTCGAGCATGAGCTTCTCGGCCTTGGGCTCGGCGTAGCCGAACACGCTTCTGGAACACGTAGGTGACGTAGGACATGAGGTTGATCGGGTCGTTCCAGACGATGGTGACCCACGGCGTGTCGGGCACCGGCATCGAGCCGCGGCCTCCTCGCGCTCAACCTCGGCGGGTGCCACGCTCATAGCTCATCACCTCCCTGAGCAGACCATTCCACTCTGCCAGGGGATCGGCGCGAGCGCGAACCGGTCCCGTGGCCGGAACATGCCGCCGGTAACGGCGTGCAGGCACGCGCCGCCGCCCGGGCCCGGGCGCCACGCGTGGTCAGCGGCTAGCCCGTAGGCTTCCACATGTGGCAGACGACCCGGGACGGACCAGCGGGTGGGCGGGCGGCACCGGTCTGCTCACCGACCACTACGAGCTGACCATGCTGGCCGGGGCGCTGCGCAGCGGCGTGGCCACCCGGCGGGCGGTGTTCGAGGTGTTCGCCCGGCACCTGCCGCACGGCCGCCGGTACGGGGTGGTGGCGGGCACCGGGCGGCTGCTGGACGCGCTGGAAGAGTTCCGGTTCGGGCCGGACGACATCGGCTTCCTGCGCGAGACGCAGGTCACCGGACGAGGCGGCGCTGCGGTACCTGGAGTCGTACGCGTTCACCGGCGACATCTGGGGCTACGCCGAGGGTGACTGCTACTTCCCCGGCTCACCGATCCTGGTGGTGGAGGCGACGTTCGCCGAGGCGGTGGTGCTGGAGACGCTGGTGCTGTCCATCCTGAACCACGACAGCGCGATCGCGTCGGCCGCGTCCCGGATGGTGACCGCGGCGGGCGGGCGCCCGCTGATCGAGATGGGCTCGCGGCGCACCCACGAGCTGGCCGCGGTGGCCAGCGCCCGGGCGGCCTACATCAGCGGCTTCGCCACGACGTCGAACCTGCGGGCCGGCCGTGACTACGGGTGCCCGACCCGGGGCACCAGCGCGCACGCGTTCACGCTGGTGCACGACAGCGAGCGGCAGGCATTCCGCGCCCAGCTCGCCACCCTGGGCACGGGCACCACGCTTGCTGGTGGACACGTTCGACGTGGCGCGGGCGGTGCGCGCCGCGGTCGAGCTGGCCGGGCCGTGACCTCGGCGCGGTCCGCATCGACAGCGGCGACCTGGCGGCCACGGCGCGGCAGGTGCGGATGCTGCTGGACGAGCTGGGCGCGCACAAGACCCGGATCGTGCTCACCGGGGACCTGGACGAGTATTCGATCGCCGCGCTGGCCACCGCCCCGGTCGACGGCTACGGGGTGGGGACCGCGCTGGTCACCGGCTCCGGGGCGCCCACCGCCGCGCTCGTCTACAAGCTGGTGGCCAGGTCGCTCGGCCCCGGGCCGGGCGCCCGGCTGCTGCCGGTGGCCAAGCGCTCGGTGGGCAAGCCGAGCCGGGGCGGCCGCAAGTGGGCGGTCCGCCAGCTGGATTCCAGCACGGCACGGCGGTAGCCGAACGGGTCAGCGTGGAACCGCCCGATCCGTCACCGCGGCGGCCGGGTGCTGCTGCAGCCGCTGGTCAGGCGGGGCGAGATCGTCGGCCGGTGGACGCTGGAGCAGGCGCGCCAGCATCACCGGGACGCGCTCGCCGAGCTGCCGGTGCACGCGCTGCAGCTTCCCGCGGCTACCCGGCGGTCCCGACGTGATGGACCCCGACGGGTAGCCCAGGGCCGCATGCGGTCGGCGCGGAACGCGCGCCGGTAGGCCTGCGGTGCCGTCACTTACCCTGACCGCCGCGCATGAGCGATGCTGGAGGCATGACATCCACGGATCGCGCCTCGGCCGCCCATCTGGCGGGCGGCGCGCCGGCCGCCCGGCGCGTGGCCGATGTGGTCGAGGAGTGCAACTACGCCCAGCAGAGGCTCCACTGAGCTGCGCCTCGATCCCGAGCGGTACGCCCTCGACGGCGACCGGGCGCCTCGCCACCTACGGTGAGTTCCTGTTCCGCAGCTTCGGCCCGCCGTGGCGGGAGCCCACAGCGCGGCGAGCGGGCCGCCGGGGCGCAGGTGCGTTCGGTAGCCTCAGGGGATGCATTCAAGCGCCACATACGTCGCTGACGTGCTCGCCGGGACTGGGCGTCACCGGGCAGGTCGAGGGAGCTGCCCGACCCCGCCCCCGACCGCCGCCACCGCCGCCGCGCAGCTGGGCTGCGAGGTCGGGGCGATCGCCAACAGCCTGGTCTTCAGCGCCGACGGCGCCCCGCTGCTCGTGCTGACCAGCGGGGCGCACCGGGTGGACACGGCCAAGGTCGCCGACCTGGTCGGCGCGGGCCGGGTGAGGCGGGCCGATCCGGAGTTCGTGCGCGAGGCCACCGGCCAGGCCATCGGCGGGGTGGCGCCGGTCGGCCACCCGCGCCGCTGCGCACGCTGGTCGACCGGTGGCTGGACGGCTACGACGGTGGTCTGGGCCGCCGCCGGGCACCCGCACACGGTGTTCCCCACCTCGTTCGCCGAGCTGGTGCGCATCACCGGCGGTAGCCCGGCCGACGTGGGTGCTTGACGGCCCGGCGGACTGCCCCGCCGCCCGCTGACCCCGGGCACGCGATGATGCCTTACCCTCGGGCTGTGCGCGCGCTGGTGATCGTGGACGTGCAGAACGACTTCTGCGAAGGTGGCTCTGCTGGAGGTCGAAGGCGGGCGGCGGCGGCGGCAGCCATCAGCCGGTACCTGGCCGCGGAGGGCGAGGAGCTACCCGCACGTGGTCGCCTCCACGGGACTACCACGTGGACCCCGGCGACCACTTCTCCGCGCAGCCCGACTTCAGCACGCTCCTGGCCGCCGCACTGCGTGGCCGGCACCGCTGGCGCGAGTTCCACCCCGATTTCGACACCGGCCGGGTCGAGACCGTGTTCAGCAAGGGCGCCCATGCGGCCGCCTACAGCGGCTTCGAGGGCACCGATGAGGCGGGCCAGCCACTGGGCACCTGGCTGCGCGAGCGCGGCGTGGACAGCCTGGATGTGACCGGCATCGCCACCGACTACTGCGTGCGGGCGACCGCCCTGGACGCCGCCGCGGCAGGGTTTCCGCACCCGGGTGCTGCTCGGCTTCACCGCCGGGTCGTCGACCCGGTCACCATCGCCGACGCCCTCGACGAGATGCGGGCCGCCGGGTGGAACTCGCCGGGCACCACTGCTCGTCGGAGGACTCCCCGGCCAGCGCGCGTGAGGCGGGAGTAGCTGCCCAGGTCGCCGCCGGTCAGGCGTCTTCGGGCAGCGACTCGTAGATCCGCTTGCAGTCGGGGCACACCGGAACCGCTTGGGTCCCGGCTCGGCACCCATTTCTTGCCGCAGAGCGCGACCACCGGGATGCCCAGGACCGCGCTGTCCACGATCTTGTCCTTCAGGACGTAGTGGGCGAAACGCTCATGGTCGCCGTCACCGGTGGACGGGTCCGGCCGGACGCTGGTCTCCTCCGTGGTCCCCTGCTGGGGAACGACTTCGGTGCTCACGGTGGACGAGTCTACCCGCACCTCAGTTGAGCGCCGGGTCATCCGGATACGTCGCCACCAGGGCCAGGGTGCCCGGCCCGGCGCAGCACCGTCTGCCAGAGCCGCTCCGGCTCGGCGGCGAAGGCGTCGGCGGGCTCGGCTTAGCAGCACGCACCAGGCCCCTCCTCGATCTCCGCCTGCACCTGGCCCGGGCCCCAGCCCGCGTAACCCGCGAAGACGCGCAGGGACGCGATCCCCCTCCAGCAGCTGCGGCGGGGCGTCCAGGTCGACCAGGCCGATGCGGGAGCGCAACGTCATCCCGTCCAGCGCCCGCCACCCCACCGGCTCGTCCTCGCCCGGCACGATGGCCAGCCCCAGCGCGCTGTTCGGGAGACGGGCCGCCCCGGAACACCACCGAGGGCTGGGTCACCAGGTCGGTCCAGGATTCCAGCACCTGCTCCACCGGGGTCTCGGTCGGCCTGTTCAGCACCACCCCGAGAGTGCCCTCGCCCGGCTCGTCCTCCACCACCAGGACCACGGACCGCCGGAAGTTGGGGTCGCCCAGCAGCGGGGTGGCGACCAGCAGCCGCCCCGCCAGGATCTCCTCCACGTACCCATTCTCGCTGACGGGCGCGGGCACCTCGCGCCGCGAGGACGCCAGCCGGCTGAGCCGTGCGGTGCCGCGCTTGACGCGCGCGGAAGCCGAGGCCAGCGCACGTACCCTGCAAGGGTGCATGGAAGCAGCACGACCGGCAGCCGCCCCGGCGTCGCACCGCCCACGGCGCCGTCCCGGCTTACCGCGTCCGATCCCGCCATCGACGTGGCCCGGCTGCGGGTGGCGTATCGCCCGCCTGTCACGGCGGCTCCGCCGCCACGAGCTGGCCGGGCTGACGCCCACCAGCTCTCCGGCCCTGGCCACGGTGGAGCGGGCGGGCCCGCTGCGGCTCGGCGACCTCGCCGCCGCCGAGGGAATCGCGCCCTCCACCCTGACCAGGCTGGTCACCGCGCTCGAAGAGCGCGGCTACGTCGACTCGCCGCCCGGTCCCGGGGATGCGCGGGCCAGCACGCTGGCCATCGCCCCGGCCGGCCGGGCCGTCCTGGAACGGATCCGCCAGGAGAGCACGACCGTCCTCGCCGACAGCCTGCGCACGCTGCACCGGCGAGCAGGTCGCCGCGCTCGCGGCGGCCCTGCCCGCGCTGGAGCAGCTGGGCGACGCGGACCCGCGCGACCCCGGTCCCGCTGAGCGGCCGCGGCGCGGCGGCGGCTCCGGCGCTGCCTAGGCGGCCGCCGCGTGTCAGCCTAGGTCATGCTGGCCCGCGCGGGTCGGCCCGGGTCAGAAGAGCAGGGTGGAGAGGGTGGCCCGCGCCTTGGCGACCCGGGGGTCCCTGGGCGGGAAGATGTCGAACAGGCCGATCAGGTGCCGCCGGGCCTGGTCCCGGTCCTCACCGGAGGTCCGCCGGACGACGCCGAGCAGCCGGTCGAAGGCGTCGTCCACCCGGCCGTTGGCCAGGTCGAGGTCGGCGACCTTGCTCTGCGCGTCCACATCGTCGGGGCTGGCCGCCGCGCGCGCCGCGCCGCGGCCTCGTCGTAGGAGTTCACCCGCCGGAAGAGGTTGACCTGGGCCAGGCCCTGGGCGGCTATCGGGTGATCGGGATCCGCCTCGAGCATCCGCTCGAAGGCGGCGGCCGCACCGTCGAGGTCGCCGCGTTCCATGGCCTGCTGGGCCTCGGCCAGCCCCGGGTCCCGGTACTCCCGCCCCAGCCGCCGCTTCCGGCGCCTAGCGGGCCCGTCGCCGGGCTCCGGCCTGATCGTCGGCCGCGGCTCGACGGCATCCCCAGCTGCTGGACCATCTGCATGAGCTGGCCGAGCCACTGGCGCACCTGGGCCTCGGGCAGCGCGCCGAGGAACCCGGGCACCAGCTGCCCGCCGACCACGGCCACCACCATCGGGATGCTCTGCACCTGGAGCGCGGCGCTGAGCTGCGGGTTGGCGTCCACGTCCACCTTGGCCAGCACCCAGGCGCCGTCCGCCTCCGCGGCGAGCTTCTCCAGCACGGGGCTCAGCTGCTTGCACGGGCCGCACCACTCCGCCCACAGGTCCATCACGACCGGGACGGTGCGCGAGCGCTCGAAGAACGTCGGCCTCGAAGGTGGCCTCGGTCACGTCGAACACATGGCCGTTGGCCGTGCCCGTTCCATCGGGGCCGCATAGCCTCGGGACGCCTCGCTGGGCGCGCTGCGCGGCAGGCCTTCCGCGCACCCAGGTCAACGGCGCCGTAGAGCGAGAAATCCCGCGGCTGCGTCATGACTCCATCCTGCCGCATCCCGGGCGCGACTCGACCGCCTGCCCGGCCACTCTGCTGCCGCCCTGCCAGCCCGCAGCCCGGCCGGCGGCGGCGGGCACCGGCCTGAGGTCAGAAGGCGGGGGTCTCGGAGTAGGTGCCCCACTCCTCCCGCAGCGCCCCCGCAGATCTCGCCCAGGGTCGCCTCGGCCTGGGCCGCCCGCAGCATCGGCGGGATCATGTTCTCCCCGACCTGGCCGCGGCGATCATGGCCGCCAGCGCCGCGTCCACGGCCGCCTGGTCGCGCCCGCGCCGGCGCCGGGCCAGCTCGGCCACCTGGTCCCGTTCCACCTCATGGCTGACCCGCAGGATCTCGACCGGCTGGCCGACCGAGCCCGGTGTAGCAGTTCACGCCGACCACCTTCTTCTCGCCCTTCTCCAGCTTCTGGTGGTAGGCGAAGGAGGCCTCGGCGATCTCCCGAGGAGAACCAGCCGTCCTCGATGCCGCGCAGGATCCCGCCGGTCATCGTCCCGTCGGGCTCATGGCGCGGATCCGGGCGAAGATCTCCTCCGCCTCGGCCTCCAGCCGGTCGGTGAGCGCCTCCAGGTACCACGACCCGCCCGAGCGGGTCGGCGACGTTGACGACGCCCGACTCCTCCATGATCACTTGCTGGGTCCGCAGCGCGATCTCGGCCGCCCGCTCGCTCGGCAGCGCCAGCACCTCGTCGAGGCGCGTTGGTGTGCAGCGAGTTGGTGCCGCCCAGCACGGCGGCCAGCGCCTCGATCGCGGTCCGCACCACGTTGTTGTCGGGCTGCTGCGCGGTCAGCGACACCCCGGCCGTCTGGGTGTGGAACCGCAGCCACTGGGCCCGCTCGGTCGCGCGCCGTAGACGTCGCGCAGCCACCGGGCCCAGATCCGGCGGGCGGCCCGGAACTTGGCGATCTCCTCGAAGAAGTCGATGTGGGCGTCGAAGAAGAACGACAGGCCGGGGGCGAACGAGTCCACGTCGAGGCCGCGGGACAGGCCGAGCTCCACGTAGCCGAACCCGTCCGCCAGCGTGAACGCCAGTTCCTGCGCGGCGGTGGAGCCAGCCTCCCTGATGTGGTAGCCGGAGACCGACAGCGGCTTGTAGGCGGGGATGTGCCCGGCGCAGTACTCCATCAGGTCGCCGATGAGCCGCAGGTGCGGCTGCGGCTGGAACAGCCATTCCTTCTGCGCGATGTACTCCTTGAAGATGTCGGTCTGCAGCGTGCCGTCGAGGGTGGCGATGTCGGCCCCTGGCGCTCGGCGGCCGCCAGGTACATGCAGAAGACCGGGACCGCCGGGCCCGCTGATCGTCATCGAGGTGGTGACGTCGGCGAGCGGGATGCCGGAGAACAGGACGTCCATGTCCGCCGCCGAGTCGATCGCCACCCCGCAGTGCCCGACCTCGCCGAGCGACCGCGGGTCGTCGGAGTCGCGGCCCATGAGCGTCGGCATGTCGAAGGCGACCGAGAGCCCGGTGCCGCCGGCGGCCCAGCAGCATCTTGTAGCGCTCGTTGGTCTGGCGCGCGTTGCCGAACCCGGAGAACTGGCGGATCGTCCAGGCGCGTCCCCGGTACCCGGCCGGGTAGAGGCCGCGGGTGAAGGGATACTCACCCGGCCAGCCGATCCGCTCGAATCCCGGCACCACGGCGCCCGGCGGCGGCCCGTACACCGGATCCACCTCCAGGCCGGACAGGGTGGTGAAATCGGCGTCGCGGATGCGCGCCTGCTCGTAGCGGCGCTGCCAGCGCAGCCTGCCGGGCGTGCCGGCCTCGGCCTGGTCGGCCATGGCGGCCCTCCTTCCGTGCACAGCCCCTTGGGGCAAATAGTAGGACGTCCTACTATCTTGTGGATTCCCCAGTTTAGCCCGGCTCATGCCGCCCGCCACGCCGCGCCGGGCAATCCGCGGGCGGGTCGGGCGCAACCGGCACGGCCCGCCTAGCCGTTCAGGTAGTGCCGGGACGCCACGCACGGCGCGTCCCGGCCGCCCGCCGCCCGGCAGAAGGTGTGGTACAACCTGTGCAATCTCGATCCACTGACGCCGCCACCCCGGCCGGGGGCAGCGCCGCGATGCTGCTGGGAACGTGGAGCGCTCCAGCGGGGACCGCCACCCGAGGTGATGCTGTGGAGAAGTTCCGCACCACCGACCGGGCGGCGGCCGAGGATCTGTTCAACGCGTGCTATCCCCGCCTCGCTGGCTGGGTGCGCTAGGCTGGTGGATGATGACGACACCGCACACGAGATCGCGGCCGAGGCGTTCACCCGGCTGCTCGCCCGGTGGTCTTCGCTGGACAACCCGCAGAGCTACCTGTACATGATCGCGACCAACCTGGTCCGCGACCACTGGCGCAGGGCGGGGCGGGAGCGCCGCGCGCTGCGCGCGGTGAGCGCGGCCAGCCACGGCGACCCGGTGCATCACCCGTCGCAGGACGTGGACGTGCGCGCCCTCATCCAGTCGCTGCCTGACCGGCTCCGCCAGCCGTTCCTGCTCCACTACTACGCGGGGTTCGGTGTCCGGGAGGTGGCCGCCATGCTCGGCTCTACCGGAGGGCACGGTCAAGGCCGACCTGCATCAGGCCCGGTCCCGGCTCCGGGCGGCGCTGGGGGAATCGCGGTGCCTGAGCCGCGCGACGAACTCGACACCTGGCTGGGCGGGCCCGTGCCGCCGCTGCTGCCGCCGCCGGCACGTTCCGAGCGCGTCAGCAGGCAGGCGCGCAGGCTCCGCACCAGGCGGGTGGTGCTGGCGGCGGCTAGCGCCCTCGCCGGTCGCCGGGATCGCCGCCGTCGCGGTCCCGCCGGCTGGTGGTCCCCGCCCCAGGGACGCGGTCAGGCGAACGGCACCACCGCGCTGTCCGCCGCCCCCGCCCCGCCGCAGCATCCGGCCACCGGGGTGGCCGGATCCGCCCGCCCCGGCCTCGGCCGGGCCGCCTGTCCCGGCGGTGGCCACCGCTCCCCCGCCGCTGTCGGTCACGTTCGTCGGCGCCGCCACCGGCTGGGTGATGGGCCAGTCGCTGCCCGCCGGGCAATGCGACCAGCCTACCGCGCCCGCCTGCATCGTGCTGCAGGCGCACCGACTCCGGCGGCGCCAGCTGGCGCACCGTCCACGCGCCGCCCGCCCACGGCCCGAACGGCCCCACCGGGGTGAGCCAGATCCGGTTCCTGACCCGCAGCGACGGCTGGGCGTTCGGTCCGCAGCTGTGGGCCACCCACAACGCGGGCTGGACCTGGACACAGATCGCGACCGGCGGCCTGCGGGTGACCGCGCTGGAGGCCAGGGGCTACGGGTGTTCGCGGTCTGGGCCCGCTGCACCGGGACCGGGCGACCTTCGCGTCGCTCTGCACCGCCTTCACCGTCTACTCCAGCCCCGCGGGCAGCGACGCCTGGGCACCGGCGCTCACCGCCCCGGCCACCGTGCCCGGCCCGGGCGGCGGCGCCGCGTCGCTGCTGCTGACCGGGACCACCGCGTACCTGCTCTCCCGGCGGGAAGCCTGCTGCGCTAGCCGCTGACCGGCGCGAGCCTGCAGCCCGTCCAGCAGGTCACCGGCATGGAGGGCGGACGGCCCGCGTCATGCCCGGCGGGCCCCGCCCAGCCCGGCGGCCAGCCGTCGGGCGCCCTGCTCGCCAGCGAGCCCTCCGGGCTGGACCTGCTGTGCACCGGGCCGCGCCGCGACCGGCTTAGCAGCGCAAGACCCTCTACGCGTCCGCCCGACGGCGGGCAGACCTGGCAGCGCACCGGCCGGGCCCCGCCAGCGGGAACGGCCTGGTTCCTGTCGGGCAGCCCATCCGGCGCCCTGCTGCTGGCCACGAGCCGGGCATCGAGGTCTCCGCCGACGGCGGTGCCTAGCTGGTCGGCGGCGGGCGGCGCCATGCCGCCCGGGGGTTCGTCTACGTGGGGATGACCACCGCGACCCAGGGCGTGGCCGTCCCGGCCGACCCCGATCCAGCATGCCGTCTGGTTCACCTACGACGGCGGCCGCACCTGGCAGCCCTCGCCCGCCTGCTGCGTGAGGCATCCCGCCTGCCCCTCACCGGCCGGGCCGGGCTCGTCCGGCTCCGGACACGAAGTCGCCCGCCGCCAGGCGCAGCCCGCGCAGCAGCGCGAAGAGCTGGCCCAGCTCACCGGCGTCGAAGCCGCCCATCCCGAACCGGGCCGCCATCAGGTCGGCCGTGGCGGCCTCGGCGGTCTCCCGGCCGCGCGGGGTGATCTCGGCCAGCGTGCCGCGGCCGTCGCGCGGGTTGGGCTTAGCGGACCACCATGGCCTGTTCCTCGAGCCGGTCAATGGTGTTGGTGACGCTGGTGGGGTGAACCATCAGCCGCTCGCCGATCACCCGCAGCGGCAGCGCCGCGGCTGCTGAACGTCAGCAGGATCAGCGCCTCGTAGCGGGCGAACGTGAGCCCGTGCGGCCGCAGCAGGCCGTCGAGCTCGCCCAGCAGGAGCTGCTGCGCGCGCATGATCGAGGTCACGGCGGCCATCGCCTCCGCCGGGCCGAACCTCTGCTCCCAGATCTGGGCGGCCCGGGCGATCGGATCGAACGGCAGGTCCAGGCGCTTCGCCACATGCCTCACGCTACCGGCGGCCGGAGCCCATCGCCGCCGATGCCGTTAGGCTGCGAGACATGGACTGGAGCCTGCTGGGCTGCGGGGCCAGCGGCCATGTCACGTTCGCGCCCGATGAGCCCGGGCTCTGCGGGCGGCTGGGCGTCAGCACCGGCGAGGGTGCCGCCTGGCGCTGCCTGCGCTGCGGCACCTTCGTCATCGGCGAGCCAACCGCCAGCGGCCCGGTGTCGGCGGCTCCCCGGGTCCGCGCGGGACAGGGAGCTGCGCAGCGCGCTCATCCTGCGGGTGTTCGCGGTCGAGCGGTTCCTGCGGGCGATCGTCTTCGGCGCCCTGGCCTATCGCCATCTGGCGGTTCGCCACCGTCCCGGATGTCGATCGAGGAGGCGTTACGACCACGCCCTGCCCGGAGCTGCGGGCGTTCCTGCGCCAGCTCGGCTTCAACGTCGACCACTCCAAGCTGCTCGGCCTCATCCAGCACGCCTTCACGCTCAACGCCCGCACCCTGACCTGGCTCGCGCTCGCCGCCGCCGGGTACGCGGTGATCGAGATCATCGAGGCCGTCGGGCTGTGGCTGCTCAAACGCTGGGGCGAGTACTTCGCGATGATCGCCACCTCGATCGGCATCCCCTACGAGATCTACGACCTGACCGCGAAGGTGACCTGCGCTGCGGCTGGTGGCCTTCGTCATCAACGTGGCGCTCGTCGTCTACCTGGTGGTCACCAAGCGACTGTTCGGCGTGCGCGGCGGCAAGAAGGCCTACGACGCCCGGCTGCGCAGCGCGTCCATCCTGCAGGCGGAGATCGACGCCCTGGCGGCCACGGCGGGCGCGGCGGATCAGCCCGGTAAGACACGGACAGCGGGCAGAACGGATCAGCCACCGGCGGCCGGGACGGCGCACGGGCCCGATCAGCCCACGGACGCCGCCGCCACCAGCTCGTCCGCGGCCGAATAGGGATCGAGTTCCCCGGCCGCCACCCGGGCGGCCAGGCCGTCGATCCGGGAGTCGCCCGGCAGCCCGCCCATCCGCTGGCGCAGCGTGGCCAGGGCGATGGCGGCCACCTCCTCCCGGGCCCGGGCCCGGCGGCGGCGGTCCCGCTCGCCCGACTCCGCCAGCCAGGACCAGTGCGCGTCGAGCGCGGTGGCCAGGTCGGCGATGCCCTCCCCGTGATCGCGGTGGTGGACACGATGGGCGGCTTCCAGTCCGCCGCGCCACGGGAGGCCATGGCGATCATCGTGCGCAGGTCCCGCACCGTCTCCTGGGCGCCGGGGTGGTCGCTCTTGTTGACCACGAAGATGTCGCCCGTCTCCAGGATGCCCGCCTTGGCCGCCTGGACCGCGTCCCCCATCCCCGGCGCGACCAGCACCAGGGTGGTGTCGGCCAGGGAGGCGATCTCCACCTCCGCCTGCCCCACCCCCACGGTCTCGACCAGGACGGCGCCGAAGCCCGCCGCGTCCAGCACCCGCAGTGCCTGCGGGGTGGCGGCCGCCAGCCCGCCGAGGTGGCCCCGGCTGGCCATGGACCGGATGAACACCCCGGGTCGGTGGCGTGATCCTGCATCCGCACCCGGTCGCCGAGCAGCGCGCCGCCGCTGAACGGGGAGGTGGGATCCACCGCGAGCACGCCCACCTTCACCTCACGCGCCCGGTAGGCGCCGACCAGCGCCGCCGTCACCGTGGACTTGCCCACCCCGGGGCGCCGGTCAGCCCGATCACCCGCGCCCGGCCCGGTCAGCGGCGCCAGCGCCTTCATGACCGCCCGGAGCCCGGGGCCCCCGTTCTCGGCCAGTGACACCAGCCGCGCCAGCGCCCGCCCGTCCCCGGACAGCGCCCGCTCGATGGCCCCCTCAGTCACGCCCGGCCGCCGCGGGCACGCGCAGCAGCAGCGCACTGCCCTGCCCGCCGCCCGCCGCACAGCGCCGCGGCGCCCCGTCCTCCCCGCGCCGCCGCAGCTCAAGGGCCAGGTGCAGGGCGATCCGGCTCCCGAGGCCCCGATCGGATGGCCGATCGCGATGGCGCCGCCGTTGACGTTGACCTTCTCGTCCGATATCCCGAGGTCCCGCATGGACTGCAGGACCACCGAGGCGAAGGCCTCGTTGATCTCGATCAGGTCGAGATCGGCCACGGCCAGCCCGGCCTTGCCGAGGGCGTGACCGATGGCGCGCGACGGCTGGGACTGCAGCGAGTTGTCCGGCCCGGCCACGTTGCCGTGCGCGCCGACCTCGGCCAGCACGCCGATGCCCCGGGCCGCGGCCGCCTCGGCGGACATCACCACCACCGCGCACGCGCCGTCGGAGATCTGCGAGGCGGGTAGCCGGCCGTGATCGTGCCGTCGGCGCTGAACGCCGGGCGCAGCTGGCCGAGCGCCTCGGCGGTCGTGTCCGGCCGGACGCCCTCGTCGGTGTCGAACCGGACGGTCTCCCGCGCCGCTGCGGGATCGCCGACCGCCACGATCTCCTCCGCGAGCAGCCCATCCTTGATCGCCGCGGCGGCGCGCTGGTGCGACCGGGCGGCGAACTCGTCCTGCTCGGCCCGGCCGATGCCCAGGCGGGCATTGTGGGCGTCGGTGAGCTTGCCCATCGGGGAATGGTCGAACGGATCGGTCAGGCCGTCGAGTGCCATTGCGTCGGCCAGCTCAATGGGGCCGAATTTGTGCCCGGTGCGGGCCCCCGGCAGCAGGTGCGGGGCGCGCGTCATCGACTCCATGCCGCCAAGCCACCACGATCTCGAACTCGCCCGCCCGGATCAGCTGCGCGGCGAGGGCGATCGCGTCCAGGCCGGACAGGCACACCTTGTTGATGGTGATCGCGGGCACCGTCATCGGGGATGCCAGCCGCCACCGCGGCCTGCCGCGCGGGGATCTGGCCCGCCCCGGCCTGCAGCACCTGGCCCATGATCACGTACTCCGGGTCGGCGCCGGTCAGGCCGCTGCGTTCCAGCGCCGCCTTGATGACGATGCGGCCCAGGTCGGCGGCGGTGAAATCCTTCAGCGAGCCGAGCAGTCGGCCGACCGCCGTGCGGGCGCCGCCAGTGATCACCGCTTGTGGCATGGCCCCTCCGCTGGCTCGCCCCGCCCCCGGGTGGTGGTAGGCGGGGATGTCTGCCACCATACCGAGACGCGCGCCAGGTCAACGAGGGCGGTAGTGCAGCCTGCCGAACCGGCCGAGGTGCCCGGCTCCAGCGCAAACGGAACTGTAGGTGGCTATCTCGACAAAGCAGGATCTAGTGGGCCGGAAGCTGGAACGCGCCGCATTTGCCCGGCAAGGGAGTACGCTGCGTTGAATTGGGCGAGCGGCTCGCAAGCGCCACGCCGACCGGCTGAGGGATGCCCGCAAGGCATCCAGCCATCGATGCCGTAAGGTGATCGCCCGAAATCCCCGCATGTCCTTCCCTCTAGCCAGGATGTCGCCAGATGCAGCCTGAAATTGACGCCCAGCTGAGCAACTTCTTCGAAGACGCACCGGCCCGCGACTTCGCCAAGGTCATGCGCGGGTACGACCAGCACCAAGTCGACGAGTACCTCAAGCAGCTCGACGCCGAGATGCGCCAGCACCGCGACCAGGTGCAGGCACTCCAGCAGGAGCTGTCCGACGCGCACCGCCAGCTCCGGGAGCAGGAGCGCCCGACCTACTCCGGGCTCGGCTCCCGCATCGAGCAGCTGCTGCGGCTCGCCGAGGAGCAGGCCACCGAGATCGTGGGTGAGTCCAGGTCCGCGGCCAACGAGCTCACCGCCGCGGCCAAGGTCGACGCGGCCGAGCTGCGCGCCGCCGCCGAGAACGAGGCCGCCGAGCTGCGGGCGCTCGCCAAGCGGGAGACCGACGATCAGCGCGCTTCGGCCGAGCGTGACGCGGAGGCGATCCGGACCGCCGCCCGCCGGGAGGCGGACGAGCTGACCTCGACCACCGAGCGGGAGGTCGCCAAGCTGCGCGCCACCGCCGACCACGAGGTGGCGGAGAAGCGGGCCGCGGTCGAGCGGGACATCGCCAAGCTGCGCACCACCACCGAGCGCGAGGCCGCCCAGCTGAAGGCGTCCGCCAAGCGGGAGCGGGACGAGATCCTGACCACCTCCAAGCGGCAGGCGGACGAGATGCGCAGCCAGGCGCAGCGCATCCTGGAGGAGAGCGAGGCCCAGCGCGCCCAGGCCGAGGCCGAGTTCGAGATCCAGCTGGCCTCCCGCCGGGAGGAGTCCGAGCGGCAGGAGGCGGAGCGCCTGGCGGCCGCGCAGGCGGCGACCCGAAGCTGGTCACCGAGGCCGAGCAGCGGGCGGCCACCGCCGAGCAGCGGGCCGCCAAGGCCAGCGCCCAGGCGGAGCAGACCCGGCGCGAGGCCGACCAGCACTCCAAGCAGCTGGTCAGCCAACGCCAAGAAGAACGCCGACCAGATCGTCGCCCAGGCCAAGGGCCAGGCCGACCAGCTGCTGGCCGACACCAGGAGCGAGATCGAGCGGCACCGGGCCTCCGCGCAGCGCGAGGTCGACGAGCTGAGCAAGCAGAAGGAGAGCATCTCCACCCACCTGGCCCAGATCAGCCAGCTGCTCGGGACGCAGATGCCGGGCCTGGCCGACGCGCTCAAGCCCAACGCCCGGCCCGCGGTGGCGGCCGCCGCGCCCAAGGCGGTGGCCCCGCCGCCCGCCGCCCCGGCCCACGCCGCTCCCGGCCAGGGCCAGGCCCAGCCTAGCCCAGGCCCAGCAGGCCCCGGCGGCCAGCCAGGCGCCAGCGGGCGGCGCGCCAAGCAGCCGGTGCCAGCCAAGGCGGCCAAGTCGAACGACGAGGAGTGGTGGACCGAGTAGCACCGCGGGACTCGGAGGCCGGCGCGGCGCGCAGCCCCTTCCGTAGTCAGCCGAGGGCGGTCTGGCCCCCGTCGACGACCAGCACCTGGCCGGTCATGTAGGACGAGGCGTCGCTGGCCAGGAAGACGGCCGGGCCGGTCATCTCCTCGGCCCGGCCCCAGCGCTGCATCGGCACCGTGGCCACGGTGGTCGAGCCCGGCCGTGCCGTCCTCCCACAGGTTCCGGTTGAGGTCGGTCGCGGTCCAGCCCGGGCACAGGGCGTTGACCCGGACTCCCCGCGCCGCCCACTCCACCGCCAGCGTCTTGGTGAGCGAGATGAGGCCCGCCTTGGCCGCGCCGTAAGGGGACAGGAACGGCGAGCCGATCAGGCCAGCCACCGAGGCCACGTTGATGACCGAGCCCGTGCCGCGGCCCACCAGGTGGCCGCCGATCGCGTGGCAGACGTACATGGCCGAGTCAAGGTTGAGCCTGATGAGCTTGTCCCAGCCGGGCAGCCGCAGGATCAAGGAACGGCACCGCGAAGTTGGAGCCGCCCGCGTTGTTCACCACGATGTCCGACGTGCCCGAGCCGGTCGATCGCGGCTGCGACGGCCGCCTCGACGGCCTCCTGCCGGGTGACGTCGGCCGGGATGACGTGAGCCTCGCGCCCGCAGTCGGCGATCTGCTTGGCGGTGGCGGCCAGTCCGTCCTCGCTCCGGGCCACGACCGCCACGTCCGCTCCCGCCTGCGCGAGCCCGACGCGCGATCGCCTGCCCGATGCCGCGGGACGCGCCGGTGACGAAGGCCTTCTTTCCGGTCAGGTCGAAGGGGGTCACAGCTGGGTCCTCCCATTCCGTCGGGAGCGGCCACGCGGCCGGGTTGACCCGGCGCACGATCTCCCCAGCACGATACGGACGGCAGGGCTCGCCCACCCACAGGTGCTTGGCCCGCTCCACCGCGATCAGCTCCGCCTGCGGCACCCGGGCGAAGCGGTCGCGCGCCTCCGGCGGCCGCAGGTAGTCGTCGAGCCCGGGCACCAGCACCACCAGGCGGCTTGCCCGAGGCGGCCCAGGCGTCGAGGTCCGCGTCGCCCGCCCGGTGCAGCGGCGGCGACAGCAGGATCGCCCCTCCACCGCCGGGTCGTTGCCCCATCTCAGCACGAGCTCGGTGCCGAACGACCAGCCCAGCAGCCACAGCCGCGGCAGCCCGGCGGCCTGGCACCAGGCCACGGCGGCCGCCACGTCGTATCGTTCGGCATCACCGCCGCCGAAGGTCGCCCTCGCTGCGGCCCTGCTCCGACGCGGTGCCGCGGGTGTTGAACCTGAGCACGGCCAGGTCGGCCAGGGCGGGCAGCCGGTAGGCCGCCTTGCGCAGCAGGTGGCTGTCCATCATCCCGCCGTGCGTCGGCAGCGGGTGGAGGCAGATCAGGGTGGCCACCGGGTCGCGCCCGGCGGGCAGCGCGAGCTCGCCCACCAGCGACAGCCCGTCCGCGGTGTGCAGGGTGACCGGCTCGCGCCGCGCGGGCAGCACCGTGCTGGCCCGGATCTCGCCCATGCCTCCGGTCACCTTCCTGCCCGGCCGCCGCGCGTGTGCCGCCGCAGCCGCCGCGGCCAGCAGGGATTGTGCCAGTGACGGCGGTCCGCCGGGCCGCGGGCGTCGGCCAGCCAGGCGACCAGGTGGGCGGTGCCCGGCGGGATCTCCTGGTCGCAGCCCGGGCAGCGGTAGGTCTTCGTGCTGGCGGCCCCGGGCACCGGCCGGACCACCCAGTCCCCGTCGGGCGCCGATTCGAGCGCGCTCCGGGCCCGAGCCGGAGCGCGGGGCCATCGCGCCTCCTCATCCCCGCCCGCGGCGGCCCGGCCCGGGCGCGCGGGACGCCCCGCGCGGCTTGCGGGGCACGCCCGCCGCACAGACGGCGGGCCTTGCGAGGGCTCACGGCCGTCACTGTAGGGCATCGCGCCCAGCCAGGCCCACCAGCCAGACCAGTGGCCTCAGCGGCGCCCCGGCGGCCGGTCAGATCGGTGACTCGGCGGCAGGTGGTGATCCTGCCGGGCCCGAGCGCCACGCGCGACCGCGGCCAGCACGGGTCTCCGGCGCGGGAGCCCGCGCACGGCCGGCCCCGGTTACAGTTGGCTCCCGTGCGGCTCGTTATCGCCAGGTGCAGCGTGGACTATGTCGGTCAGCTCACCGCCCACCTGCCGTCGGCACGCTGCGGCTGCTCATCGTCAAGGCCGACGGCTCGGTGCTGGTCCACTCCGACGGCGGCTCGCTACAAGCCGCTCAACTGGATGTCGCCGCCGTCGTAAGCTGCGAGGAGTCACCCGGCGCCTGGCGGGTGGTGAACAAGGGCGGCGAGGAGCTGCTGATCACCATCGAGGAGGTCCTGCACGACTCCAGCCACGAGCTGGGAACCGACCCGGGACTGGTCAAGGACGGCGTGGAGGCGCACCTGCAGGAGCTGCTCGCCGCCCAGATGGATGTCCTGGGCACCGGCTGGCGGCTGGTGCGGCGCGAGTATCCGACCGCGATCGGGCCGGTCGACCTCATGTGCCGGGACTCCGAGGCGGTGGCGGTGGCGGTGAGAGTTAAACGGCGGGGAGAGATTGACGGCGTCGAGCAACTCACCCGTTACCTAGAATTGCTCAACCGTGATCCGCTGCTCGCCCCGGTGCGCGGCGTGTTCGCCGCCCAGGAGATCAGGCCGCAGGCCCGGGTGCTGGCCGAGGACCGGGGCATCCGGTGCGTGACCCTGGACTATGACGCCATGCGAGGTATCGGCGATGCTCGCCTCCGGCTGTTCTAGCCGCAAATACCAGTTCTCATCCCAATTGTCCGCGGTGTTGCACTCCGCTCCCGGTACGATGCCCTGTTATGGGTGCTGAAGATTACGGCAGCTCGCCTCTGCCGGTCCGCACTACCCGTTATCTCCGGCCGGGGCGTCACTCCAGCCCGCACCAGCTGTCCCTGTCGGCCGGAGGTCCCCGCGCTCGTGCTCGCCGTGCCCGGGTCCGCGAGCCCGGCCAGCGACCAGATCGCCGCCGAGATCGCGTCCAGCGCCAGCAACTCCTGCCGCGGCGCCACCGTCGCCTTCGGCTATACCGACGGCACCGAGAACCGCCTCAGCGACCTGCTCGCCGGGCCTGCGCAGCCAGGACGGCCGCCCCAGCGGTGGTTGTGCCCGCTCCTCACCTGCGCCTACCCGGAAGTGGACCAGGCGATCGCCGCCGCCGTGGCCGCGGCCGACGTGCCGATCCTGGTGGGCCGGGCATCTCGGCCCCCACCCGTTCCTCGCCGAGGCGATGCACGCACGGCTATCCGGTAGGCCTCGCCCGCATCGGGCGGGCGGGCCGGATCAGCATCGTCACCGCCGCCGACGGCGTTATCGTCGGCGCCGCCGGTGACCCGGAAGAAGCGATCCAGCTCGCGGGCGTGGTCGCGGTCCTGCTCGCGTCCCGGCTCACGATCCCGACCGTGCCCGCGCCGCTCGACGACCCCGGCGCGCTCAGGCACGCGGCGGAGCAGCTCCGGCGCGGCGCAGGTCACCAGGGTGGCACTGGCCCTGTGTGGTCGGGCCGGAGGTGCCAGCCGCCACCATGGCCGCCATCGCCACCGGCACCGGGCTGGAATGCGCGCCACCGCTCGGCGGCTATCCCGACGATCGGCCCATCTCGTCGCCATCCGCTACGGCGCCGCCCTGGAGGACCCACAGCTGGCCGACGTGCCCGGCTGACCGCAGACCCGCTCCGCCGCCGGCGCCTGGCCTCTGCCGCCCGGCTAGGCGGGCCCGGCTCCGGCGCCCGCCGAGGACGCCAGCGTTGACGGCGCGGGCCTCCGCGGCCAGGCCGGGGACCTCCACCACGGTGATCCCGGCCCCGCGAGCAGGGCCGCTCCCCGCCGGGCGCGAACACGGGCGGCTCCAGCCAGGCGATCACCACCCGGCGCAGGCCCGCGCTCGATGATGAGCTCCGCGCACGGGCGCGGCCGCGAGGCGCGGAACGGCACGGCTCCAGCGAGCTGTACAGCGTCGCCCCGCCCAGCCGGGGATCCGCCGGGTCCAGTTTCGCCAGGGCGGCCTCTTCCGCATGGTCGTGCGGGCCGCCCTCGCGCGAGTAGCCGGTGGCCAGCACCGCGCCGTCAGCTGGCGACCACGACCGCCCCGACCGCGAACGCCGTCGCCGACGGCGGGCAGCGCCGGGACAGCTCGATCGCCTCGCCCAGCCAGCCACGGTCGGCCCCGGTCGCCTCGCCCGCCGGGCCCGGCGCCACGTGCCCGGGCACCGGCTCAGCCATCGCACGGGCCCGCGCCGCCGGGACCGCACGCCAGCACGTACCGGAGCAGGACGACCGCGTCCAGGCGGCGGACCTCGGCCAGGCGTCATCGGGTGCGACGGCCCGAACGGAGTACCGGCCGGGCCCGGCGAACCGGGGGCACCGGGGTCGCCGACGAAGAACGGCGCGATCACCAGCTGCAGCTCGTCGACCAGCCCGCCGGTCAGGAACTGCCTGGCCAGGTCCGCCCCGCCCTCGACCATCAGGCGGCGGACGCCGCGCCGGGACAGGTCCGCCAGCACCGCGGCCAGCTCCGGCCGGCCGTCCGCGCCTCCCCGCCGCCCACGGCCACCACCTCGGCCAGGCCGTCGAGCCGAGCGGCGGGCACCGGCCGCCGCCGGGCCCGCGCAGTAGACGAGCCGGGCGGGCACCGGGCCCGGACGAGGACGGCGTCGGCGAAGAACCGGGCTCGCGGGTCGAGGTCACCGCTGGTGGTCAGGGTGACCCCGAGCGGGTGCTCGGGCTGGCTCCGGTACGGCGCGGGCCGCGCGCCGCGCACGCGAGCGGATGAGAAGCCGGGGGTCATCACGGCGGATCGTCGCCGCCCCGACCATGATCGCGTCGCTCGCTCTAGCCCGCTCGCCGTCCACCCGGTCCAGGTCGGCGGCGCCGGACAGCACCAGCCGCCCGGGCCCGGCGGAATCAAGGCAGCCGTCGACCGACATCGCGCAGCTGAGCAGCACATACGGGCGTTCGGTCACCACGTTCCGCTCCGGGTCGGTCGGCGCCTGGCCGGGCGGGCGGCGCAGGCTCCCCAACGGTAGTCGAGGGCATGCCCCGGAGCCGCACGGCAGGCCGGCTGCGGGCCCGCCAGGCGCGCCTCGCGGCGCCTGGCCGCCAATGATTTACTGACTCTAGCAGCGCCGTACGGGCGATCACAGCGAGGGCGAGGGCGATGGACACGGTGCGGACGCATGGGCAGGCCAGGCAGGCGGAGACCTTCGACACGGTCAATCCCGCCACCTCCGAGGTGATCGCCACCTTCCCCGATCCACGGCCCGGGCCGAGGTCGACGCGCGCCGTCGAGCGGGCCCGGGAGGCCGCTGCCTGGTGGTCCGAGCTGGGCTGGAAGGAGCGGCAGACCAGGCTGCTCGCCTGGAAGTCCTCACCTGATCCGCTACATCGGCCGCCTGGCCGAGCTCGTCCACAACGAGACCGGCAAGCCGCTGGCCGACGCCCAGCTGGAGATCTTCCTGGCGGTCGTGCACATCGACTGGGCGGCGCGCAACGCCCGCCGGGGTGCTCGGCCCGCGCCGGTGCGCAGCGGGATCCCGGCGATCAACCTCGCGTCGTCGGTCGAGTACGCCTCGCTCGGCGTCATCGGCGTGATCGGGCCGTGGAACTACCCGGTCTTCACGCCGATGGGCTCGATCGCCTACGCGCTGGCCGCGGGCAACGCGCGTCGTGTTCAAGCCCAGCGAGCTTCACGCCCGCGACCGGCGGCTGGCTGGTCAGCTCGTTCGCCGAGGTGGTGCCCGAGCACCCGGTCCCTGCAGCTGGTCACCGGGGCCGACGGGACCGGCGAGGCGCTGGCCCGCAGCGCCGTGAACAAGATCTCGTTCACCGGCTCCACGCGCGACCGCGCGCAAGGTGATGGCCGCCTGCGCGGACAACCTCACCCCGATGATCGCCGAGTGCGGCGGGAAGGATGCCTTCCTGGTGGGGGCCGACGCCGACCTGGACGCCGCCGCCGACGCCGCCGCCTGGGGCGCGCTGTCCAACGCGGGCCAGACCTGCATCGGGGTGGAGCGGGTCTACGTGGTCGAGTCCGGTGTACCACACGTTCCTGGAGAATTGGCAGAACGGATGGCCGGGGCGCGCCCCGGGACGACCGCGAGTCTGCCTACGGCCCGATGACTCCTCCGGCCCAGGCCGATGTCGTCGAGGATCACATCGCCGACGCGCTCGCCCGGGGCGGCCGGGCAGGTGATCGGCGGCATGCAGAGCGACGCAGCGGCCGTACGTGGACCCGGTGATCCTGGCCGACGTGCCGGAGACGAGCATGGCCGTGCAGGACGAGACGTTCGGCCCCTACGCTGACCGTGACGAAGGTGGCGGACCTGGACGAGGGCGTGGCGCTGGCGAACTGCCAGCCGCTACGCGCTCGGTCCACCGTGTTCGTGCGCAGCAAGAAGCGCAGCCATGGCGGCGGCGCGCGCGATGCGCAGCGGCATGACCGCGATCAACTGCGGTGATCGGGTTCGCGACCGTGCCCTGCGCTGCCGTTCGGCGGGAACGGCGACTCCGGTTTCGGGCCGCATCCACGGCCCCGACGGGCTGCGCGAGTTCACCCGGGCCAAGGCGATCACCCGGGTCCGGGTGCGCTCGCGCCCTCAACCTGACCACGCTCCGCCGCACCGACAAGGACCTGAAGAGGCTGCTGTCGACCGCCACCCTGTTGCACGGCAAGCGCTACCGCTGAGGCCAGGTTCGGCTGGTGAATAAAGGCCGTACGCGGCGTGATTGAGCCCGCTACCTCGGCCGCATCGAAACAGGCCTTATCCCTTTCCGGGCGTCATCTGCCGGGCCGCCTCCATCTCCGGATGCGGCTGCCGGGCGCGGATCACCGCGCGGATGATGATCGGGGCGCCGATGGCCGAGGGAAGCAGCCAGAACGCGAGGACCGGCAGCCGGTCCCACAGCGGCAGGTGCGGGCCGTTGTCGACGTAGAACGCGGTGAGCATGGCGACGTAGGCGATGCCCATGCCAGCGATGTGGCCGGTGTCACCGGGCCGATGGCGGCGCCGGTGCAGGTAGCCGATGGTCGCGGCGGTGAACGCCACCGCGCCGATGATGAACAGGTAGTAGTCCTGCCGCCAGCGCATCGCGGCCAGGACCGTGGCGGTGGCGAAGACGACGGTGATCGCCCGGTAGTACCAGCGCGCCCGCCCGGATGTGCCGCGGGCTGCCCCTTGCGCACCAGGCGCGGCGACCGCCCCGGTGACCACCGCGGTGAGCCCGGCGAGCACGTGAACGGCCAGGAACGCCAGGAACACCGGCGCGGTCGAGCCCACCTGATCGCCGAAGATGCGGGCTGCCGTCAGCATGGCAACCCGCCTCCGCCGACGGGTCAGTCGGCGTGCCGCCTCGTATAGGTAGGATAGCTACTTATAGCAGCTGCCTTACTCTGCCAATCGCCTGTGAGAAGCCCCAGAGTAGTAATGCTGCCCGCGCGGCGGACGCCAAGGCCACCTAGCCCGCTGCTGGCTGTTTGGAAGACGGCCCCCGGCATGCTGACGCGGTGATCACCTTCACCGCGCACACCCGCGCTGGGTCCTGCTGGCCAGCTGGCTGGTGTGGGTCATGTGTGACGGGGGGTCAGCCGCCGCCTGATGATGGCGGAATGCAGGCCGGGCCAGCTGTGCGTGCTGGCGATGGCGATGCCGCTGAACCCGGCCGCCTGAGGCAGGTCGCGGTAGTGCGCCTGGCTGAGTGGTGGCGCCGCAGCGCTACCTGCTGCTCGGCCTCCGGCCAGCTGGCCGGGTCGGTGCCGTCGTCGGCGGTGACGTCGCTGATGCCCAGCCGCCCGCCGGGCTGCAGGACCCGGAAGGCCTCGGCCAGGACGCGTGGCTTGTCGGTGGACAGGTTGATGACGCAGTTGGAGATGATCACGTCGACGTCGCGCGTCGGGCAGCGGGATGTCCTCGATGTGGCCGTGCAGGAAGCGGGCGTTGGTGACACCGGCCTGCGCGGCGTTGGCGCGGGCGAGGGTGAGCATGTCCGGGCTGGCGTCCAGGCCGTAGGCGATGCCGCCGGGGCGACCCGGCGGGCCGACAGCAGCGACGTCGAGGCCGCCACCGGAGCCAAGGTCCAGCACCGTCTCGCCCGGGTGGAGGTCGGCGACGGCCAGCGGGTTGCCGCAGCCGAGGCTGACGCGCAGCGCCGCCTCCGGGACGCCCGGTGCCGGGGTAGGCGGTCGCGCGCCGAACGTGCCCGTCGGCGAAGCGCGCCAGGGTCGCAGTCGGTGATGGCGCCGCCTACCAGGGCGGTGCGGGCCGAGGCCGGAATAGCGGGTCGATGACGGCGTCGCGGTCGCCTGGGGCATGCGGGCTTCGGTCACGGGCGTGCTCCTTCGGGCTGTGCTGCGGGGACCGGGTCCGGCTGGGCGGGGACGGGCTCGCCCATGACGATGTCGGCGGCGGTGGGGAAGCAGTCCACGCACGCGTCGTTGATCCGGTAGTAGGTGGCGGGGCCCCGGTGCTCGGACAGCACGAACCGCACCTCCGCCAGCACCTTCAGGTGAGCGGAGACCGGCGGACTGGCCCACCGTCCACGGCGGCGACGATCTCGCCCGACGTTCATCGGCCGGCCCGGCCGGGCGAGCAGCGAGACGATCTGGATCCGGGTGGCGTCGGCGAGCGCCTTGAACCAGCTGGCGTACTCGGCCGCGGTCGGCCGGTCGAGAGGCTGATCATCTTCATTCATCGCTCATCGACGATAACCGATGAACAGGCGAAAACGGAAGCCCGGGCGGCCGCTCACGGCGCGGCGCGGCTACTGGAACAGGGTCAGCCGATCAGCGCGGCCAGGCTGGCCAGCGCCTGCGGTGCGGGCCCGGTAGTAGACCCACACGCCGCGCTTGTCGCGGTCCAGCAGGCCTGACTCGTGCAGCACCTTCAGGTGGTGGCTGATCGTGGGCTGGGACAGGTCGAACGCGTCGTTCAGGTCGCAGACGCAGGCCTCGCCGCCCGGGTGCGAGGCGACCATGCGACATCAGCCGCAGCCGGACCGGGTCGGCCAGCGCCTTCAGCAGCGGCGCGACCTGCGCGGCCTGCTCGGCCGACAGCGGCTCGCGCGGTCAGCGGCGGCAGCAGGCCGCCGTGTCGGCCGGGCTCAGCACCAGCAAGAGACTTCGACATACATCTATATTGACAGCAACTCGATGTCCTGTGGCAAGCTCGGCGGCGACCAGACATAGACAGCTATCAATGTCTTCGATGGAGGTTCCCATGTCCAGCCGCCTGCAGCTCGCCCTCAACGTCAACGACATCGACGAGGCCGTCGCCTTCTACTCCGCGCTGTTCGGCACCGAGCTCAGCCAAGCTCCGGCCCGGCTACGCGAACTTCGCCGTCGCCGAGCCGCCGCTCAAGCTGGTCCTGCTCGAGAACCCTGGCCAGGGCGGCAGCCTCAACCACCTCGGCGTCGAGGTCGACGACGCCGACACGGTCGACGCCGAGCAGGCACGCCTCGCCCAGGCCGGGCTCGCCCCGGTCGACGAGCGGCGAGACCACCTGCTGCTACGCCAAGCAGGACAAGTTCTGGGTCCAGGGCGCACCCGACGGCGAATCGCTGGGAGATCTACACCGTCCTGGCCGACAGCCAGACCTTCTACGCCGAGGGCCACGGCCCGGAGTGCTGCGGCGACACCAACGTCCACGCCGGGGAACCGGGCGCAATACCGGAAGCGGCCACGTGCTGCTAGCAGGCGCACGCTCTGCTGTGACTACTGGGATCAGCGTGCCGGGCCAGGACGTGCCAGGGAGGTCAGGAGGTCGCCGCGGGCCAGGCGCGGTGCGAGCCGCTCGCGACGCGGTGGCGGATCTCAGCGAGTGCGGCGTCGAAGCTGGCGGGATCGCCGGCCGAGACCGGGTCCGGGACGGACCAGTGCACTGCGGCCTGGCGGCCGAGTTCCTCGTGGGCCAGGTCGCACACGGTGATGACGAGGTCGCCGTCGCGCTGGACGTCGCTGATGTGCCGGGGCCGCAGCCGGGGCAGCGGCAGGCGGTGGCGCCGGCGGCGGCGATGGCGCCGGGGTCGATCGCGCGCGGCGGTGAGTTCCGGCCGAGGCCGCCGGGAAGCGTTGCTGGCCCGGCGCCACAGCGCCGCGGCCAGGTGCGAGCGCGCCGAGTTGGCGGTGCACACGAACAGCACCCGCCGGCGCCGCGCGCGCCGTGCGGGCGGGCCAGCGAGTCCAGGGCGCCGGGGATCAAGCTGCAGGTAGGTGGCGGCGGTCGCCGTCGGACCGGCGGCGGGTGATGATCCCGGCCTGCTCCAGCACATGCAGGTGGTGCGCCAGCAGGTTCGACGGCATCGCCAGCATGCGCGGCCAGTCCGGACGGGGACGCTGTCGCCTGGCCAGCAGCGTGTCGGTGATCTGCAGCCGGGCAGGTTCGGCCAGCGCGCGCGTGCACTGAGCGGCGCCGGGCCAGGTCCGGAGGTTAGCTCAGGAAACATTGACTCAATCTTGACTGAGCTACCTTCGCTCCGTCAAGATGAGCGGCGTGACCAGTGCACCTGTCACGCTGTGGCGGCGGCTGCTGGCCGAGCTGCTGGGCAGCGCGTTCCTGGCCGCGGTGGTGATCGGCTCGGGCATCGCCGCGCAGCGGCTGTCGCCGGGTGAGACCGGGCTGGAGCTGCTGGAGAACGCGGCGGCGACCGCGGCCGGGCTGTTCGCGATCATCTTGATGTTCGGCCCGGTCTCGGGCGGCCACTTCAACCCGGTGGTGTCCTTCGTGGACGCCGCGTTCGGCGGGCTGTCGCTGGCGCGACGCCGCCGCCTATCTGCCGGTGCAGGTGGCCGGCTGCATCGGCGGCGCGGTGATCGCGAACCTGATGTTCGCCCTGCCCGCGGTCAGCATCTCCGCCAAGCACCGGGCCACCCGGCCCACTTCCTGTCCGAGGTCATCGCCACCCTCGGGCTGATCGCTGGTGATCTTCGCCCTGGCCCGGTCGGGCCGGTCCCGGGCCGCCCCGGCGGCGGTGGGCGCCTATATCGGCGCGGCGTACTTCTTCACCTCCTCCACCAGCTTCGCCAACCCGGCGATCACCATCGGCCGGATGTTCTCCGACACCTTCGCCGGGCATCGCCCCGGCCTCGGCACTCGGCGTTCATCGCCGCCCAGATCCTCGGCGGGGCTGCTGGCCATGGTGGTCATCAAGGCGCTGTATCCGGCCATCACCCCGGCCCAGGCCGCCGACATCATCGTCCCCCACCAGCAAGACCAGGCCGGACCCGCGGCCGCCCGGGCCGCCCACGACGGCGCCGCCCCGGCCGCCGGCCGCCCGGCCACAGCCAGCCCACCACTGAGCCAGCACCTAACGGGAGCCTGCCATGCACCTGGTGATGATCGGCGGCAGCGACGCGGGGATCAGCGCCGCGCTGCGGGCCCGCGAGCTCGACCCCGGCTGCGGACGTCACGGTGGTCGTGGCGGACGCCTACCCGAACTTCTCGATCTGCGGCATCCCCTACTACGTCTCCGGCGAGGTCACCCACTGGCAGCAACCTGGCCCACCGCACCATCGCCGACCTGGAAGCGGCCGGGATGCGGCTGCGGCTGGACACCACCGCCCGCCGGATCGACGTGCCCGGCCGCAAGCTGCTGATCACCACCGCCGACGGGACGGCGAGGAGCTGCTCGGCTACGACAAGCTGATCGTCGGCACCGGCGCCGTCCCGGTGCCGCCCGCCGATCGGCGGGCTGTCCGGCCCGGATGCCCTCGGCGCCGCCGACGGGGTGCACCTGCTGCACTCGATGGGCGACACCTTCGCCGTCATGCGCACCCTGGAGCCAGGCCGCCCCGGCCAGCGCGGTCATCGTCGGCGGCGGCTACATCGGCCTGGAAATGGCCGACGCCCTGACCGTCCGCGGGCTGGCGCGTCACCCAGATGGAACAGCTCGCCCGAGGTGCTGCCCACCGTCGACCCGCAGCTCGGCGCGCTCGTGCACGCCGAGCTCGCCGCCCACGGCGTGGAGGTCCTGACCGGCACCACCGTCCAGGCCGATCAGCCGCGCCGCGCCGGGCCGGACCGGGACGGCTGCAGGTCCAGGCCGCCGCGGCCGACGGCACGGCCGTGACCCGCGACGGCCGACATGGTCCTGGTCGTCGTCGGCGTCCGCCCCGAGACCGACCCTGGCGGCCGAGGCCGGGGCCGCGCTCGGCGTCAAGGGCGCGATCGCGGTCGATCCGGACGATGCGGACCAACCTGCCGGACGTGTTCGCCGCCGGGGACTGCGTCGATCACCCACCACCGGCTGCTCGGCGAGACCTACCTGCCGCTGGGCACCACCGCGCACAAGCAGGGCCGGGTCGCCGGGGAGAACGCCCTCGGCGGGAACCGGCAGTTCGCCGGCAGCCTCGGCACCCAGGTGGTGAAGATCTTCGACCAGGCCGCCGCCCGCACCGGCCTGCGCGACCACGAAGCCACACGCCGCCGGGTTCGACCCGGTCACCGTCGGATCCGAGGCCGATGACCACAAGGCCTACTACCCCGGCAGCCACCGCATCGCCATGCGCGTCACCGGCGACCGCGGCACCGGCCAGCTCCTGGGCCTGCAGCTGTTCGGGCACAAGCACGCCGAGATCGCCAAGCGCATCGACATCGCCGCCACCGCGATCTTCCACCGCATGACCGTCGACGCCGTCAGCGACCTCGACCTGTCCTACACCCCGCCGCTGGGCAGCCCCTGGGAAGCGGTCCAGATGGGCGCCCAGGCCTGGGTCCGCGCAGCCCAGCGGCGCTAACCCCGCCCCGGATCTTCACGCAGAGGAACAGCCATGTCAGGTCACAACGAACAACCCGGCTCACGCCCCCCGCCACGCACCACACCGGGCCATCTGGGCCGCCGCCGCGGTCATCCTTGGTCGCCTCGCCAGCTGCGTCGTCACCGGCCATGATCAGCGCCCGCCGGTCCGGTCGCGTGCGGTCAGCCCAGCTCGGCTGGCAGGGGCTCGCGGCTAGGCCGGTCAGTCGGTCGGCTCCGCGGGGCGCGGCCGATGATGAGTCCGCCGCCCGCTCGGCGATGGCTGATGGTCGGGGCGTTGGTGCTGCCCCGGGGCACCACCGGCATCACCGAGGCGTCGACCACCCGCAGCCGCTCCACCCCGCGCACCCGGCAGCTCCGGATCGACCACGCTGGCTCAGCTTGCTGGCCGCCAGCCGGGAGTCGCCGCCCATCGCGCAGGTGTGCCCACCGGGTGGAAGAGCGTGCCGAGGTCGCCGCGGATGAACTCGCCGCACCGCCGCATCCGAGCGGACCTCCGGCCCCGGCGACAGCTCGGACTTGCAGATCTTGGCGAGCGGGTCGGCGCAGGCGAACTCGCGGGCCATCCGGATCCCCTCCACCAGCGGCTCGATGTCGGTGCCGTCGGACAGGTAGGCCGGGTCGATGGCGGGCTTGTGCCGGGGTCGGCGCTGCGCAGCCGGATGCGGCCGCGGCTGCCGACGTCCACCAGCGTGATCAGCAGGGAGAACGCCCGCATCCTCGGGTCGGCCAGGCCTTCCCGCTGATAGGGCGTGGGAAGCGCGTGCCACTGCAGATCCGGCGCGGGCAGCGAGGGCCGGGTCCGGGTGAACCCGCCTGCCTCGGCCACGTTCGAGGTCAGCGGGCCGGAGTGCCGCAGCCGCCACCGGGCCAGGTTGACCGGGAGTGGATTCCTCCCACAGGCCCGCGCGTGCGCGGGGTGTCCCACATCGCGGTGACCACCGGGTGGTCCGGACAGGTTCGCGCCCACGCCGGGGTTGTCCGCGTGGACGATGATGCCGTGCTCGTGCAGGTGGTCGGCGGGGCCGATGCCGGACAGCATGAGCAGATGCGGGCTGCCGATGGCCCCGGCGGCCACGATCACCTCCGGCCTCGGCGCGCGCCATCTCCTCCGTCCCGTGCCGCAGGTAGCGCACCTCCGGCGGCGCGGGTTAGCCTCCACCACGACCTGGGTCGCCCGGGCATCGGTCAGGACCGTCAGGTTGGGCTGCGAGCTGACCGGGTGCAGGTAGGCGTCGGCCGCCGACCAGCGGCGGCCGTCCCGCTGGGTCACCTGGTAGAACCCGCTGCCATCTTGCTGCGGCCCGTTGAAGTCCTCGTTCTCCCCCAGCCCGCAGGCACGCGCCGACGGCGACCCACGCCTTGGTGAGCGCCGACCTGTGCTTCAGGTCCGAGACGGTCAGCGGCCCGCCCTCGCCGTGGTACGCCGACGCGCCCCGGGTGTTGTCCTCGGCCCGGCAGGAAGTAGGGCATCAGGTCGGTGTAGCCCCACCCGGTGCAGCCGTACTCGTCCCGCCAGGTGTCGTAGTCGTGGCGGGCTCCCCGGATGTAGATCATCGCGTTCATCGACGACGAGCCGCCGAGCATGCGGCCGCGGGGCCAGTAGATGGCCCGCCCGGCCGCCCGCTCCTGCGGGACGGTGCGGTAGTCCCAGTCGTAGGTGCTCTGGAAGAGCAGGTTCAGCGCCGCCGGGATGTGGATCTCGTCGGCGTCGTCCGGTGAGTAGCCTCCAGCAGCAGCACGCGCGTGGCCGGGTTCTCCGACAGGCGCGCGGCGAGGACGCACCCGGCGCTCGCTAAGCACCGACGATGATGTAGTCGTACACGGTCACCTTCTCAACCACCGTTCTGGCCAGCTGTCGGCGCGACCACCCTACCGGCGCGTGCGGCCGCCCGCCGGGCACTCCCCCGGCGGGCCGACGCCAGCCCACCCGCTACCGTGATGCTCATGCCGAAGAACCGCCGGGACCAGCCCGTCGTCCTGTCACATATCTACACCCGCACCGGCGACGACGGGACCACCGCGCTCGGCGACGTGCAGCCGGGTGCCCAAGACCGACCCGCGCCTGGTCGCCTACGCCGACGTGGACGAGGCCAACTGCGCGATCGGCACCGCGCTCGCGCTCGCCGGAGTTCGGCGACGACGTCACCGCGGTGCTCACCCGGGTCCAGAACGAGCTGTTCGACGTCGGTGCCGATCTGTGCAACCCGGTCACCGACAACCCGCCCTATCCCCGCTGCGGATCGATGGCGCGCTACGTGAGCGCCCTGCGAGCACGACTGCGACGAGCAGAACGCGGACCTGCCGACGCTGCGGAGCTTCATCCTGCCCGGCGGCACGCCCCGGGGCGGCGCTGCTGCACACCGCCAGGACCGTCGTGCGCCGGGCCGGAGCGCAGCGCCTGCGGCCGCCCTGGCCGCCCACGGTGACACGATGAACCCGCTCACCGCCCACTACCTCAACCGGCTCTCGGACCTGCTGTTCATCCTCGGCCCGGCGGGCGAACCTGCCGCGCGGCGACGTGCTCTGGAAGCCCGGCGGCGACCGCCAGCCCGCGTGATCACCGGCGGCCGCGGCCGCCCGCGTCAGCCGACCCAGCGGTCGTAGAAGCCAGGCGGCGCCGCCTCCAGCCACGCCAGGAACCCGGTCAGCGCGGCCTCGCCCATGGCCAGCTCGATCGTGTCCGCGCTCTCCCCCACCTGGCAGCCGACCACCACCATGCCCGGCCCGAGGCTCACCGCCTCCGCCGCGTCGGCGTCCGCCGGGACGTGATGGACAGGCGTCCGGCGGGAGAGCACCTCCTCGGGCGTGAGCAGGACGCCGACGCCGTTGTACCAGCGCAGCTCGCCGGCGCCGTAGGCGGCCACCCCGAGCCGCCGGGTGCCGCCGGGCCTGCGGAGCCCGCACTCGACGGTGCCGCCGCCCCGGTCGAGCAGGATCCGCCGCCCGGCGATGGCGGCCGCCGCGAGCACCACCGACGACCAGGAAGACGGCGAAGATCCAGGCCGCGTCGAGCGCCAGTGTCTCTGCTCATCCCCGGCCCGGCCGCTGCCTCTCGTCAGGACCGCTCGCCCGCAGCCCGCAGCAGCGCCCGGGCGTATTTCACCTCGGTCGGCTCGTCCTCCGGCGCCACCGGATCGGCGCCCTCCAGCGCGGCGTCCAGCTCCGCCTGGACGGCGCCGGTGTCCACCGTCGGAGGCCAGCCGGGCCTGGCGGGACAGGATCGACACCCGGTCGTCCGCGACCGCCAGGAAGCCGCCGCTCACCGCGGCCAGCACGTCCCTCGTGGCGACGGCCTAGGCGGCCTCCTCACTGCGGCACTCGGGGTCGAGAATGCGGACGAGGCTGCCCTCGGCCAGGATCCCGAGCACCGGGCTATGGCCGGTCATGACGCCAAGGTCCCCGTCCAGGGTCTTGGCGATCACCATCCGGGCGCGCCGGACCAGATCTCGCCGTCCGGTGCGACCAGCTCTACCCGAAGCGTCACCGCGCTACCTCACTCAGCTCGTCCGGCCCGCCCCGGCCCTGGCCCGGCGCATTCCGCCCGCTTCCCGCTCGCCCGCCACGGATGCCCGCGCCGCTCACTGGCGCTCCAGTTCCTGGGCCTTGCGCTCCACGTCCTCGATCCCGCCGGTCATGAAGAACGCCTGCTCAGGGATGGAATCGTACTTGCCCGCGGCGACTGCCTTGAACGAGGCGATGGTCTCGCTGAGCGGGACGAACACGCCCGGCTGACCGGTGAACTGCTCGGCGACGAACATCGGGTGGGACAGGAACCGCTCGATGCGCCGCGCCCGCTGGACGGTGACCTGGTCCTCCTCCGGACAGCTCGTCGATGCCGAGGATGGCGATGATGTCCTGCAGCTCCTTGTAGCGCTGCAGGATCCGCTGCACCTCGCGGCGCCACGTCGTAGTGCTCCTGGCCGACGTAGTTGGCGTCCAGGATGCGCGAGGTGGAGTCGAGCGGGTCCACCGCCGGGAAGATGCCCTTCTCGGTGATCGCCCGGGACAGCACGGTGGTCGCGTCCAGGTGGGCGAACGTGGTGTGCGGCGCCGGGTCGGTGATAGTCGTCGGCGGGCACGTAGATCGCCTGCATCGAGGTGATCGAGTGGCCGCGGGTCGAGCGTGATCCGCTCCTGCAGCTGCGCCCATCTCGTCGGCCAGGGTGGGCTGGTAGCCCACGGCCGAGGGCATCCGGCCGAGCAGCGTGGACACCTCGGAGCCGGCCTGGGTGAACCGGAAGATGTTGTCGATGAACAGCAGCACGTCCTGGCCCTGCGGCGTCGCGGAAGTACTCGGCCATGGTCAGCGCGGACAGCCCGACCCGCAGCCGGGTGCCCGGCGGCTCGTCCATCTGGCCGAACACCAGCGCGGTGTCCTCGATGACGTTCGACTCGGTCATCTCGATGAACAGGTCGTTGCCCTCGCGGGTGCGCTCGCCGACGCCGGCGAACACCGAGACGCCGCCGAAGTTCTTGGCCACCCGGGTGATCATCTCCTGGATGAGCACGGTCTTGCCCACCCCGGCCGCCGCCGAACAGGCCGACCTTGCCGCCCCTGACGTACGGGCGTGAGCAGGTCGAGCACCTTGATGCCGGTCTCCAGGATCTCGGTCCTGGGCTCCAGCTGGTCGAACGGCGGCGGGTCGCGGTGGATGGCCCAGCGCTCGCTCGACCTTCAGCGACGCGGTCGGCACGTCCAGCGTCTCGCCGAGCACGTTGAACACGTGGCCCTTGGTGACGTCGCCGACCGGCACGGTGATCGGGCCGCCGGTGTCGGTGACCGTGGCGCCGCGCACCAGGCCGTCGGTCGGCTGCATGGAGATCGTCCGGACGGTGTCGTCGCCCAGGTGCTGCTCGACCTCCAGGGTCAGCGTCCTGGTCTGGTCGTCCAGCGTGACGTCGACCGTGCAGGGCGTTGTAGATGTCGGGCATGTGCTCGGCGCTGAACTCCACGTCCACGACGGGGCCGATGACCCGTGCGACCCGGCCAGGCCTGCGCGCCGGTGGCTGGTTCGCCGCCCGCGGCGGCGTCTCGAGCGGTTGCGGTCATGATGTCACTCACTCTTTCCCTGCGGCGGTCTCGGCCAGCGCGCGTTGGCGCCCCCGACGATCTCGCTGATTTCCTGGGTGATCTCGGCCTGGCGGGCCTTGTTGGCCTCGAGGGTGAACTGCTCGAGCAGGTCGTTGGCGTTGTCGGTGGCCGACTTCATGGCCCGCCGCCGGCGCCGCGATCTCCGAGGCGGCGGCCTCCAGCAGCGCGTGGTAGATGCCGGCTCTCCACGTACCAGGGCAGCAGGGCATCCAGCACGTCCGGCGGGGAGGGCTCGAACTCGTACAGCGGGAACGCCCCGGCGGGCGGCGGCTCCGTGCGTCTCCTCGATCTCGATCGGGAGGATCCTGCGCACGACCGACCGCTGGGTGAGCATGGACACGAACTCGGTGTAGACGCAGTGGATCTCGTCCACCCCGCCCTCGGCGGGCGGTCGTAGCTGAACGCGTCGAGCAGCGCCTCGGTGATCTCGCGGGCGTTCTCGCTGCGTGGCGTCTCCGAGAACCCGCTCCACTCGGCGGCGATCTCCCGCTCGCGGAACCGGTGCCAGGTGATCCCCTTCCGGCCGGACACGTAGGTCACCTCGTCGACGCCGCGCTCACCGAGCAGCCGCGCGCAGGCCCTGCGCCTCGCGCAGGACGTTGGCGTTGTAGCCGCTCGGCGAACCCCGGTCGCTGGTGATGATCAGGATCGCGGCTCCGCTGCGAGCGCTCGGGCTCACGGATGATCGGGTGGTCGATCTGCGCGGACCTGCTGACCGCCGCCTCGACGGCATGGGTGATCTCCCGCGCGTAGGGCGCCGGCGTCGCGCGACCCGCTGCTGCGCTTTGATGATCCGCGAGGCCGCGATCAGCTCCTGGGCGCGGGTGATCTTGGCAGTGGACTGGATCGACCGGATCCGCTGCCGGACGGCGCGAAGCTGTGCTGCCGCATGCTCTGCCTTCCCCCGGCCTAAGCCCTGCGCGGTGGCGGTGGCGGCGGTACCTGATCACCGTCTCGCGGTCGATGTCCTCTTCGTCCATCGGCTCGGCCTGGCTCCTCGTCGTTCGAGCAGATGAGCCTCTCCCGCCGCCGATCTCGAAGCCCCGCCGGAACTCCTCGATCGCGTCCTTGAGCGCGGCGGCGGTGTCGTCGGTCAGCAGCGCCGCGTCTCCCTGATCGACGCGTAGATCACCGTCGTGACTGCGCTGCAGGAAGTCGAGGAACTCGTCCTCGAACCGCGTGACGTCATCGACCGGCACGTCGTCGAGGTACCCGCCGGTGCCTGCCCACACCGAGACCACCTGCCGCTCCGACCGGGAGCGGGCTGTACTGCGGCTGCTTGAGCAGTTCCACCAGCCGCGCCCCCGGTCCAGCTGGGCGCGCGGAGGCGGCGTCCAGGTCGGAGGCGAACGCGGCGAACGCCTCCAGGTCGCGGTACTGCGACAGGGCCAGCTTCAGCCCGCCCGCGACCGTCTTCATCGCCTTGATCTGCGCGTCGCCGCCGACCCGGGACACCGACCGGCCGACGTTGATGGCGGGACCGCACGCCGGAGTTGAACAGGTCGGTCTCCAGGAAGATCTGGCCGTCGGTGATGGAGATGACGTTGGTCGGAATGTAGGCCGAGATGTCGTTGGCCTTGGTCTCAATGATCGGCAGGCCGGTCAGCGAGCCGCCGCCCAGGTCGTCCGACAGCTTGGCGCACCGCTCCAGCAGCCGGGAGTGCAGGTAGAAGACGTCGCCCGGGTAGGCCTCGCGGCCCGGCGGGCGGCGCAGCAGCAGCGAGATCGCCCGGTAGGCCTCGGCCTGCTTGGACAGGTCGTCGAAGATGATCAGCACGTGCTTGCCCGCGTACATCCAGTGCTGGCCGATCGCCGACCCGGTGTAGGGGGCGATGTACTTGTAGCCTGCCGGGTCGGAGGCGGGACGGCGACGATGGTGGTGTACTCCATCGCGCCCGCGCTCCTCCAGCGCCTGCCGCACCTGGGCGGTGGTGGAGCCCTTCTGGCCGACCGCCGACGTAGATGCAGCTTGACCTGGCGCGCCGGGTCGCCGGACTCCCAGTTGGCCTTCTGGTTGATGATCGTGTCGATGGCGATGGCGGTCTTGCCGGTCTGCCGGTCGCCGATGATCAGCTCGCCGCTGGCCGCGGCCGATCGGGGTCATCGCGTCGATCGCCTTGATGCCCGGTCTGCAGCGGCTGGTTCACCTCTGGCCGCTGCACCACCGAGGGCCTGCAGCTCCAGCGCCCGCAGCACGGTGTCCTCGATCTCGCCCTTGCCGTCCAGCGGCACCCCGAGCGGGTCCGACCACCCGGCCGAGGAAGCCGTCGCCGACCGGGACCGACAGCACCTCGCCGGTCCGGCGCACCTGCTGGCCTTCCTCGACCTGGCTGAAGTCGCCGAGGATGACCACGCCGATCTCGCGCGACGTCCAGGTTGAGCGCCAGGCCGACGGATCCCGCCCGGGAACTCCAGCAGCTCGTTGGCCATCGCCGAGGGCAGGCCCTCGACCCGCGCGATGCCGTCGCCGCAGCCTCGGCGACCGTGCCTGACCTCCTGCCGGGAGGCGTCTCCGGCTCGTACGCCTGGACGAAGTTCGCCAGCGCGTCCCGGATCTCGATCGGGCTGGATTGTCAGCTCCGCCATGGTCCTCGTGTCTCTTTCCGTTGGCATCTGGCTCGTCGTGTCGGACGTGTGGTGCGCCGTCACTCAGTCGCCGATTCGTCCGCCGCCGGCCTGCCGCCGCTGGCGCGGCTATGCCTCCGCCATCAGGACGCGCAGCTCACTGCCTGTAGCGTGGCGAGCTCAGCTCGCCACGCTGCCGTCGATGAACTCATCCCCGATCTGGACGGATTATTCCACCCACGACCCTGCCGGATCGACTAACGACATTCAGGTGAACATCGTGGCCGTAGGTGCTGCGACAGCGCTGGCGGCGAGCCGCCGCTCGCTGGTCCTTCGGTGAGCCCGGTGGCGACACGCACGACCGCGATCAGGCGCTGCCGCCAGGCGGCGGCCAGCCGCGCCGTACTCGTCCAGCGTCGTCGTCCAGGCTACGTCCTCGCGGGTAGCATCACCGCCTGCGTGATCAGGCGGAGCGCCGCCGGGTCACCTTGGCCAGCCAGCAGCGTCGTCCAGCAGGCCGCGGCTTGCCGTCGGCTGGCAGCCTCCGGAGTCCGCCAGGGCCGACCGGAGGTCCGGCTCAGCGCCGACGATCCGGCCGAACCTGAACAAGCTCGTCCTCCAGGTCGTCGAGCTGGCCGTCACCTCGGCGCGCGGCCGCGGTGGCCTAGCACGCCGAGCTGCTCGGCCGCGTCGGCCAGGTCGCGCCGGCGACGACCCAGCGGTTGTCGCGACCATGCCGATGACCAGGTCCAGGGTGGCCCCGGAGACGCGGCCGTCCAGCAGCCGCCAGGCCAGGCCGCTCCCGCGCCGCCGCGGGCTTGTCGGCGTCGGTCAGCGCCCGGCGCAGGCCAGGCCCTGGTCGAGCAGGTGGGCGACCGCGAACAGCTCCTCGCCGAGTACCGCGGTGGCCCGGAGCTGGTCGCCAGCGCGGCCAGCTCAGCTGCTCGCGCGCCGTACGGCCAAGGATGCGCGGCTGGCGCCCTCATCGCTGCCCTCTCGCGCGGTCGGCCCGTGGCCGCCTCGTGCGACAGCGATGCGGCGGCTGGTCATCGGGCGGCGCTCTCGGCCTGCTGATCCAGCTCGGTCCAGGAACGCGCTCCGACGATGCGCCGCTGCCTGGCCTCGTCGGTCAGCGACTCGCCCACCACACGGCTGGCGAGCGCGTCCACCGCGAGCGCCGCCGACCTCGGTCGCTGAGCGACTGGAGCGCGCCTGCTGGCGGTCCGGCCTCGATCTGCGCGTGCGCCGCCTCGACCAGGCGGCGGCGCCTCCGCCTGCGCCTGCTCGCGCATCTCGGCGATGATCTGCGCCCCCTGCTCGCGCGCCTCCCTCGCGGAGCCGGGCGGCCTCGTGCCTGGCCTCGGCCAGCTGCTCCCGGTACTTGGCGAGGGTGGCGTCCGCCTCGGCCTGGGTTTCCTCGGCCCGCTGCAGAGCCGCCCTCGATCCTGTCGCGGTCCGTTCCTCGCAGCGTCTGTTGGAGCCTGGGGATCAGGACCTTCCAGAGCGCGAAGAAGATGATGCCGAACGACGATAGCGCCGACGATGAGCTCGGTCAGGTCGGGGACCAGTGGGTTCTGCCGCAGTTGCTCGGCCGCCAGATCGCAACATGGCGGCTACCTCTCGGTCTGGCGTGCTACTGTGATGAAGAACGGGACGGCGATGCCGATCAGCGCCAGCGCCTCGGTCAGCGCGAAACCGATCCACATGTACGTGGTGATCCGGCCCGTGGCCTCGGCTGCCGGGCCATGGCCTCGATGGCGTGCCCGAAGACCAGGCCGATGCCGATGCCCGGGCCCGATCGCGGCCAGGCCGTAGGTCAGCGCCCCGAGGTTAACTGATGTGAATGGTTTGGGTGGCCGCGAGGACGGAGGCCAGGTGGGTGCATCTCTCAGCTTCCTCTCCGTGCCGCGATGTCTCCTCCGCCGGGGTCTGGAGTAGGTCGGTTGTGTGTGATGTCTCCATCGCGTCGGCGATGTGAGAACGAGGTGAGCGTGGCGAAGATGAACGCCTGAGCGCCGTGATCAGCACCTCGAGGCCGGTCAGGATGATCGTCAGCAGGAACGACGTCGCCGCGAAGAGCAGGCCGATCGAGCAGGCTGAACAGGTACCAGGACGCCAGCCCGAACACCAGCAGCAGCAGGTGCCCGGCGAGCATGTTGGCGAAGAGCCGGATCGCGAGCGTGAACGGCCGGACCAGGATGTTGGAGAACAGCTCGACCGGGCCAGGAGCGGCGGCAGGATCCACCAGGGCGCCCCTTCGGGCACGCGCCATTCTGCTTGAAGTATCCGATCGGCCCCTTGCTCTTGATCCCGATCGTGATGTAGGTGACCCACACGATGAGGGAGAGCGCGACCGGGAATGCGAACTCTGGACGTCGCCGGGAACTGGATCAGCGGGATGAGGCTGAACACGTTCATGCATCCAGACGAAGAAGAAGATCGCGACGATGAAGGGCAGGTACTTGTCGGCCCTTCCTGCCCAGCTGCTGCCGCAGGATCTGGTCCCGGACGAACAGCACGCCCTAGCTCGCCGAGATTCTGCGTGCCGCCTGGGGACGAGCTTTGGCTTCCGGAACGCCACGTAGAAGAAGGTCAGGATGATGACGGCGGTCACCACCGCGAGCACGATGGGCTTCGGTGAACTGCGATGCCCGCCGACGGTGAAGATCGGCTTGAAGTAGAAGTCCGAGATCGACGGCGCCGGGCAGCCGCAGCCGCCGAAGAGGTGGCATCCGCTGGCCGTGGTCATTACGGACACGTCACTCACCGTTGGCTCCTTGCGGCATGCCGCCCGGACGCGCCCGGGCGGCAGGTCGATGCGGTCACGATCTGGTGACCCGGAAGATGACAAGGTGGCGATCGCGCTGGCCAGGCCGACCAGCATCCCGATCGGGAACAGCGACCGGCCAAGCCGGTCCAGCGGGCGACCAGCCAGCCCACGAAGCCGTACAGGGCCATGCCGCCGATCATGTAGGACTGAGGATCGTCCAGCCCTCGCCCGGCGGGCGCCTGCGACGGATCCCGGCCGCCCAGCGACGGATCCCGCCGCTCCCGGCGCCCCGCGGCCGTTCAGCCGAGCACCCGCCCGGCCTGCGCATGCACGCGCAGGATGCAACGGCCATGGGCCGTGATCCCCTGCCCTGCGGTCCGGTCGCGCTCCACGGGTCACCGGTCTCTGTCCGGCTCGACGTACAGCATCTTCAGCCGCATCGACGACATCATCTGCGCCGCGCTGTAGGCCAGCACGCAGACGATGACGGTCAGCGCCGAAGAACCTGCCGTTGAATGGCGGGTCGAGTTCTGGAAGATACCGGATCAGTGACTGATCAGATACGAGGATCTTGACCAGGAAGGTGCCGACCGCCGCCGCCATCATCGCCTGCGGGCTCACCTTCGCCGCCCGGCCGACCACCAGCACGCTGATCCCGAAGAAGGCGATCACCAGCGCGACCCCGAGCGCGGCGCCGAGCAGTCCCTTGGTACCGCCCAGCACGGCGCCCAGCACGATCATGAGCAGCGCGACAGGAGCTGCGTGAGCAGGGCGGAACGCCGCAGGATCACGCGCATAGTACGCCGACGATCTACCAGGCTCCGGGGGCTCGATGGTCGCACTGATGGCCTGCACGCGCGCCAGGCCATCCCCGCCACGCGGGCGGCTCGGGGCAGCCGCGACGCGGGAGTGACGCGTGTGCGCCGCCACGTGTGCGAAAGGTATCACGAACCCTCACTCGTCCTTGGGCTGGTCTGCTCGTGAAAGATATCAGCAAGCTCTCCAGACGCAATCTTCACCCGGTCACCGTCTGTTACAAAGGATGGCCTTCAGCGGCGCTTCAAGCGGCGCGACGCAGTGCCGCGCCGGAACCGGGGCTGGCGATCACGCTGGCCGGCTGGGCGCCGTCACGGCTTGGGCCGCGCGGACGGGGCACGCCACGGCGGGCAGGCGTTACAGGCGCGCGGCGGCCACGGCGGGAGGACCCCGGCAGCCCACCTGGCCACGGCGGGGAAGACTGCGCGGCAGCGGCTGGCCGCGGCGGAGAGCGACTCCGCGGCGTCGAGCAGCCACGGCGGGGAGGACTGCCGCGGCGCGGGCGGCCGCGGCGGGAGGACTCCTGCATGGCGCAGGCGGCCACGGCGAGACAGGCTCGCCGTGGCCCGCCCGGCCACGAGGCGAGCTGAGCGCCCTCCGGCCGCCCCAGGCCGGGTACCGGCGCGCGGTGCAGTATCAGCGGCGCGGGCTGGAGCGCCGCCTGTGGCGGGGCGGGGCGGGCAGCCAGGCCGGGGATCCGGCGGGCCGCGGGTGGCTGCCGGACCGCAGGCCGGGCCGGCGTGCGGCGGCCGGGGCGGTGCGGGCATGCTCGGCCGGCGGGCGGCGGCCGGTCTGCCGGGGTCGCGGCGTGCCTGCGTGCGTGCGTGGCGCTCGCGGGCGTAAGTGGCGTGCGCTCCGGTGGGCGATGCCGTGGCCGGACGGCGCGCCGCCCTCTGCCGGTGGCGGGCTCCGGCGGCGTGGCCAGCGGCCGTGCCCACGGGCGCAGCCGTGGCATCGACACGAACAGCAGCGCCAGCATGGCGCCCACGGTGACGATGACCAGCACGAACAGGGGGTCTGGACGATCGACAGCCACACCACGCTGCCCGCGAACAGCGCCGCCCACAGATACATGATCAGGACGCTGGTCCGGTGCGAGTGGCCGATGTCGAGCATGCGGTGATGCAGGTGCTTGCGGTCGGGCGCGAACGGCGACATGCCCGCCCGCGGCCCGGCGGATCACCGCCATGAGCAGGTCCGCGTAGGGGATGAGCATGATCGCGGCCTGGCAGCAGCAGGGGCAGGATCGCGCCGGAACCGGTTGGATCGCCGTGCTGGAGGCGTAGTCGGTGAGCGAGCCCGGATCGAGCGAGGCCAGGCTGGAGATCGGCGCGTAGGCCAGCAGCAGCCCGATCAGCATCGCGCCGGTGTCGCCCATGAAGATGCGCGCCGGGTGGTAAGTTGTGCGGCAGGAACCCGAGGCAGATCCCGGCCAGGACGGCGGACGCCAGCGCCGGGCTCAGCCTGGTCCGGCAGGCCCAGCCGGTGGGTGAGCGTGTAGTAGTAGGCGAAGAAGGCCGCGGCGCCGATCCCGACGATCCCAGCGGCCAGCCCGTCCAGGCCGTCGATGAAGTTGACCGCGTTGATGGTGACCACCACGACCAGGATGGTGACCGCGATCTGCTGATCGCTGGTGAGGCCCAGCGTGGTCCCGTCGGGCGTGGCAGCCAGGTCACCTCGGCACCGCTCCAGACCAGGATCACGCCCGCCGCCACCTGGCCTACCAGCTTGCTGATCACGCCCATCCCCCAGCGGTCATCGACGAAGCCCATGACCACGATCAGGCCCCCGGCCAGCAGCAGGCCCCTGGCCATGTTGGTGTCCGCGAACACGCTGTTCAGGGAGGGCAGCTGGCTCGCCACCACCAGCCCGGCGGCCAGCCCTGCGTACATGGCGAAACCCCGAGCAGCGGGGTAGGGACCACGTGAACGTCCCGGTCGCGGGCGGCGTGCATCGCGCCGACCGCGATCGCGAATCGCCGCACGAGCGGCGTCAGCACATAGGTGACGGCTGCGGCCACCAGCAAGGTCAGAACGTATTCACGCATCGCCTCACCACGGCCCGGCTGGGTCTGCGTGCATCATTGTCCACTTTAGGGCACCGGCCCGGGCCGTGTGCATGTGGTCACGCCGCTTGTGATCACGGGCCGCCCCGCACACGTCCGCAGCCCGGCCTGGCCTCGGCCATCGGTCGCCGCGTCCTACCGGCCGCGCCATCGGTGCGTCACTCGTCCGGGCGCCGCGCCATCGGGCGCGGCATCGACTGCGGCGCGCCGTCGGACACGGCATCCGGCTGCCGCGCCGTCGGTCACGGCATCATCCGCCGCCGCGCCACTCTCGTCCTCCAGCCACTCATCGTCGACGGCCAGGGTGACGACCTCCCGGAGGCGCGCAACGGAGATCACCCCCGCCCGCAGCAGCTTGGGGACTGGGCCGGTCAGGTCCACGATCGTGGACGGAACATCGCCGGAGCAGGGCCCGCCGTCCAGGTACACCGCGACCGCCTCGCCCAGCTGCGCTTCCGCGTCGGCGGCGGTGGTCGCGGGCGGGGGTGCCGGAGAGGTTGGCGCTGCTCACCGCCAGCGGGCCCGTCTCTTTGAGCAGTTCGAGCGCGAGCTCGTGCAGGGGATCCGACCGCGACCGTGCCCTGTGTCCCAGCAATACAACTGGAACGGTGCGGGCAAC
>ERZ1370068.1373-contig-11264_pt1 | contig 73549 bp, 82 predicted proteins | sample MGYA00561227_ERZ1370068 | MGnify/ENA primary metagenome ERZ1370068 (study PRJEB38410, sample SAMEA6850437) | metagenome | study: Metagenomic assessment of the ecological functions of the soil: analysis of the soil microbiota associated with the... | reverse complement strand
TCATTTCTCGTAAACAGAAGCCCAACTCAGTATCTTTTGTGAAATTGTTGACGCATCCGTTCATCCATTCGATGCTAATCCACGCCTTGCTGAAATCCTCCTCACCACAGAGACGCGTCAAGATCCGATGCTACGCGAGTGAACTCTGCGAGACGCCTTGTCGTTTGGTTTGCTGAGACAGCTTCCTCGCCTGTTCATTGAGGGTCTCGCGCTACGGCGAAGACATTCGTTCTTGTTGCGGGTGTCAGGCCAGTGCGGACAGGTCCCTGTTTGGGTGTCGGGATCACGACGGACCTGTCCTCTCGCCGGTTTCGCCATGACGGTCGAGTTCGCAAGCACCCACCGGTGAGGTTAGGACTGCAAGGAAGCAGAGTGTCTTTGCGCAAACGAGGATTTCGGAGCATGGCGGGTTCGGATCTCGTCCCACGTCTGGTTTGGAACATTCATACCCTGATCGGTTCCAATGCTACGAGTGGACAGTGGCCAGAGTGCGGCATGCGCCGAGTCGATGTCCACGCGAGGGAGCGTCAGTTCGGGCTTTTCCCGCCGAAACCGCCACACTAAGATCGCCTACACGGTTGCGAAGCACGCTTTTCGGTATTTGGATACGAATTTCGTCCGCTCTGACCAGCCACTGTTCTTTATCGTCCTCTCACTGGCGTTCGGAGGTCTTATCATCAGCGGCACCTCCGCCCTCCTGGGGACCGGACGAAATATCTCATTTCCTGCGCATCTACTCATACGCACGCGGGGAGATTCTGCCCAGCCACCGCGGTCAATGGGCGCAAGTGGTATTTTGTGGAGCCGGCCTGTGGCAACCAGCTTCAGCTTTTCAGGACCGCAGGAGAAGCGTTGGCGAGGGGAGATCGGTCTCGTTACCAGCAGCTTGTGGCGGGTATCGCAGCAGTTCTTCAATTGGCTTGACGAGCGACCAAGCACCTATTTTCGCCCATCTCGCGGGCACCGAAGGCTACAATCCGGTCGCATACATTCCCTACATCGCTGCGGCAGCAATGGACGCCTGTTCAAGCTCCATTTTTCGGACATGCTGCTTTTATGCGGTGTGTTCGGTCTTGCAGAACCTTCACTGTAATTGCAGCTCATGCCATCGCAGTCACCCGGCATTGAGATGGGCATTTGTGCTGGATCGCGCTGCTTCCAGTCTCGCTTATAACCGGTCAGCTCTGGCGCGGATGGCGCTGCATTTAGCACCGCATTGACGATCATGGCTGTTTGCCTCCGCGCCGCCCGGGACCGACTCGACTGAGAGGTGTGGAGCGTTCATTGCGGATGACCCTCTGCGCTCTGGAGCAAGCAGCCGCAGATCGTGTTCGTGCTGCTGGGGAATTACCGGCTGAGTGGCCACGGCACACGCGAGCGTTGTCTTCATCCATTCTGTCGCCCTTGTGGGTCTTCGCAGTATCAGATAGCCGCTTGGCGGCTCCAAGAGGAAGGACACCACCCGCCCAACTCAAAGAAGCTGACTAAGAAAACAAATTTTCCATAACATCGATGAAATGATGGGCCATCACGCCAAGGTCGATCACGACAGCATCGACGAGATGATGACGAGCATTGCTCAGGCCTCAGAGAGCCTCAAGTGGATCACGCACATGGTCGATACGGCATATGTGCGCATTCTCCGCATCGGCTAGCGCTCATCTCGCCGCCGGAGGCAAGTTCAAGGGCGTCGACGCGTAGCATCACGACGCGGGCGCGATCATTAGGTGGTCGCCCTTTCCGTTTGCATTGACAGCCCACAAAGCCTGGCGGACCGTGGGCGATCGAGGTCTGTCACCCTTCAGGGCATAGGACGCGGCGTAATGGCGATGAAGATTAACGCGAAGGTGGTCGGTTATGGCCCTGATCCAGGAAGGACCAAGGCGCTGGTCAACGTCATCGTTGAGTTCAGCGGTGCCACTGAATCGATGACGCTCACGGTCATTGTGCCAAACGATGGCGACGAAGCCGCCCTCCAAGAACAAGGCATTGCAAGAGCAAAGGACTTCGCGCTGCAGTTTGCAGCCAACCGGGCCTAAGCACTAGCGCCACGGGCCCAGGCGCGACCGAAGAGCCTCGGTCTCCGTTTGCGTTGACAGCCCTACCCAGCGGCGCCTAGTTGGCGCACCCGCGGCGAGGCTCCCAAGGGTCGGGCAGCGCGAGGCTCGGTCTCTCCCAGAAAGGTGGCCTGCCGTGCCACGCTGCGGGAGGACGATGATAGACTCGGTTCAAGGCCGCCAACTCTGCGCACGGGAGGCAGCGCCGGTTGCTGTCTTGCGCGGTTATCAGCGATCGAGCCGGGTAGACATCCAAATGGAACCGACATGACCCTGGCATCCCCGAGAACTTCTGGTTGTCGATTGAGCCTCGTCACCACGTCCGGCAGCACGATGCCGCCGCGAGACCCCCAACGATGATGATGAAGAGGATGAAGAAGACGAAGAGGACGACGAGAACCGGCACGACGAGCCGGCGGTTATCAGGGAACCCGACGACGAATAAAGCACCACGCCTTCCGTGTATTTGCCGCGGGGAATGTCGGTCATTCAGTTTCGGTGCAGTCTGGCGGGCCGGACTGGAGGTGGCCATACTGGCCAGTATGGCCACCTATGAATATCGCGTGACAGAGGCTGCGGACGGGACTTTTCCTGTGGAGTTGTGGAGTTCGCAAGGCGATCGCAGCCAGCTCATTTATAAAACGCGCGGATTCCAAGTCGGGAGTTGGCGGAGGCTTGGATTGTCCCGGTGGAGGATCGATCTGGTGACCCTCCTTCCCCGCGCTCCCGCGTGATTTATCTCAAGCCGCGAAGCTCCACCTTCAATCCATAGCCCCGATATCGAGCTGTGCATCATAGAACAGTGCCAGGTGAACCTGCCGGCTCACCGGCGGCAACATCGGCCTCGCGAATGTGGCCGAGGGCGCGTGGTGCGCGGCGCTATCGCCGAGTCGTGGCTATCTGCGCAACTGCAGACGGTCGTCCACGGCTGTCGTCATTTCCTCTCCTTCGATCAAATCTTCCCTGCCGGCAGCTCATCGCCCAAAGTCGCGGTCGCGCAGGTACCAGAAGCCATTGAGCGGCAGGTTTTCCTGACTGCCGGCAGTGACGATCCGCACCGCGGATGTCCGCTGGCTGCTGCCGATACATGATGTCACCCGGTCGCCAGCGGCTGGATCCTGCCTCGTGTAGAGCGTGCGCACGGCATGAAACGCGAGGAATGCGTCGGGCGCGATGCAGGTCGCCAGCTTATCCTGCCGATATAAACGGTGATCAGCGTGCAGGCCGAATAATAGCAGGCGCCGCGCATCTCAATCGGCGCGCCGGTTTGCCCGAGAGCCGCGAATCGAAACTGCAGATTACCTGGACCGTGTCCGCCCATGCCGCAAATGTTCACCATGGCCTCACCGGAGCTAACAATGGGCTAAGTTGCGGTCGCCCGGCACAGCTTGTGACAGCAAGTAGTTATGATGGGACAGAAGGCCCCGCGGTCTTCTGCCGCCGCCGCGCCACCTGCCGAGAAGCCACCACTGCCAAGATCACGCCAGGGCAAACCTGCTCTTAATTATCGGACCGGGGGACCGGGACGGAGATCGTGCACAGTCACTGGGCCCGACGTAAATTCATTCAATGGGCGCCGCGTGTGCGGCTCAGACAATGCCGGATGTCCTGGGTTGACGACCGTTGCCGGTAAACAAACCCGGACTGTCCGGGTTAAATGCACTGTTGTAGATCAGCGCCCCACAGCACCGCGTAGTCGAATTCAACCTTATCTTGGAAACCGCAGGTTCCGCTACCCACCAGCGCGACTCTACCCGCGGTGGAACCATAGCCAGGCGCAGCAGCGCATCCCAAGAACTGGTCGAAGAGAGGCTGACGTCACCGTTCCGCTAAAAAGCATAACTGCGAAGTCCGTGCCCAAGACGAGTAGCTGGATCAGGGGGCACATCCGCCTGAGTTATTGAGCTGTATTGTGGATTGCTAACGCCTGAGTAGGCAGGTTGTTGCTGGAACTGGCAATGGGTGCTGCGGTCAGAGCGTGAGCCTCCGCCGTGGACAAGCCAGTAGTTTCACATGGCAGTCACCCCTGGGGCAGAACGCAGCCGGTGACGGAGCAAATGCGCCCGTCAGCTGGCGGCAACCCGGCAACTCACCAGAGACATATGCCACCTTCCGGTTTTCCCGCTGAGCGGGCATTTCCGGGTGAGGAACCGGCCAAAGAAACAGCATCCTCCTGCGTGGCTCATCGGTCAACGCGACAGAAAATAGCGTCACTGGCTTCGTAAAATGGCGGCGCTGCGATTTTTGCGCGCGTTAATGAGTACACGGCCCTAGCACTACTTTGGCAGATTGAGTTTACGCCGCAATCCCGCCCGGACCCATCGTCGGCAGTTCGGGCAGCGCTGAAGCGGTCGCATGATGAGATCGACGATAGCGTGGCGCACGGCTGGCAAGCTTGGCTGAGGTGGTGGTCCGTTGATTCTTTTTCCCGCTTCGCTCGGATGAGGCGACGATGCTGAAGGAAGGCGTAAGCGATCATTGTCATGAGGGCGTGACGGTGAAGGCCTTGCCAGGAGCGTCCCTCGAAGTGGTCGAGGCCGAGTTCTTCTTTTAATTGCTGATGCGCCTGCTCACAAATCCATCGAGCCTTGATGATGGCGGCGAGCATTCGCAGGCCCGTCTTGGCGGGCAGGTTGGCAAGATAGTATTTCTTCTCTCCCGAAGGGCGGTGTTCGCCGATGAGCCAGGCCTCGTCCCCCGGCAGATGTTGCTGACCCTTGTCCCTGATCCGCTGCGGTGGTCCGTCGGCCGTGCGCACACGCACAGCCGCAAAGCGGGCTTTGAGCTTTCCCTTCGTGCCGGTGCGCCAGCTGATGTTCTGCCACCTGGCATCAGCGAGCATATCTTCGGCTGCCATCGATAGAATGTTCGGGACGTGCCGCTGACGAGGACGGCCGCGCCCGGCAATGGGCCAGATGAGCCGCACGCCGACAGGGTACACCTTGAGGTGACGCGGGATACCAACGGCCCAGGCCAGACTGCGCGCCGTGAGTCCCTGCCGGAATGGCGCGCTCAGCCCGTAACCGGCATCTGCCAGCACACAGCCGAAGCGGACACCGGCTGCGATCATGTGATCGATCTCGGCGAGCGCTATCTCCGGCTTCGTCCGTGCCGTTCGATGTTCGGCCGGAACGCCAGCCCGCTTCAAACGTGCTCGATCGCTCGTCCAGCTCTCGGGGAGGAAAAGGCGCAGCGCTACCGTCACCGGCACCTCGCCGCGCGCCAGCGTCAGTGACACCAGCGTCTGGCAATTGGCCGTCTTGCCCAATGCCGAAGCATATTGCGCAGCGACACCGACCGAGTGCTTGCCTTTCTTCGGCATCGACGTATCGTCGATCACCAACACCGCATCGCTGCCGCCGACGAGCTTATCAGCCTGGATGAGAAGTTCTGTCTCCAGCGGAGCCTCCTTCCAGACGCCAGCAGCAACAAAATGGTGCAGCTGATCATAGTCACCCGGCGCAAGACGCTCTGCCATTGGCTGAACGCTCTTGCGATCACCCGGTCCGATCAGCCCCGCCACGTAAAGTGGACACATTCGCTGCCGTGACCTGTGACCCAAGCGCTCTAGGAACGGCTCGAGCCAGCGCCCAAGCTCGTCTTCCCAATCCGACGTTGTTCCCACCATGGCCGGCCCTCCAAATGCCGACCACCCATGAATCATTGAAAAACTGATTTGGGAATCCCATCACGCTCGTCAGCAGCAAAAATCTGCCAAAGTAGTGCTAGCGTGTCTGGTCCCGGAGTGTAGGGGAATCAGCCAAGCTGATCCCGCATTCCGGGAGGGATTATGGGCCAGGTACTTCACGGCTGCGCCACGACCACGCACGCCGTCCGAACTGCGATACAGCGATCGAAGGCTCCGCTCAAGGAACTAGCGGCGCGGTATGGGCTGAACCACAAGACAGTTGCCAAGTGGCGTAAACGGGCCTTCGTCAACGATGCCCCGATGGGGCCGAAAACGCCGCACTCGACAGTGCTGTCGTCTAAGGAAGAAGCGATCATCGTCGCCTTCCGCAAGCATACACTGCTGCCGCTGGACGACTGCCTCTATGCCTTGCAGGCGACGATCCCGCATCTGACCCGGTCGTCCCTGCATCGGTGCCTTAAACGCCACGCGATCAGCCGTCTGCCGGAGATCGCCGGTGACAAGGTCGCTAAAAACCCTTCAAGCGTTATCCGATCGGCTACTTCCACCTCGACATTGCCGAGGTTCGCACTGAGGAGGGCAAGCTCTACCTCTTCGTGGCCATTGATCGGACGTCGAAGTTCGTCTTCGCTCAATTGCACGAGGCCGCCAACGTCAAGTCAGCGGTCGGCTTCTTGCAAGCGCTGATCGAAGCCGTGCCCTACACCATCCACATTGTACTGACGGACAACGGCATACAGTTCGGCGATATGCCCTCACGGCGTACCGGCCCGACGGCCCGCTACAGGTTGCACATGTTCGACCGCATCTGCCGCGAGCATGGTATCGAGCACCGCCTCACCAAACCGAACCATCCCCGGGAGAATTTGATCAGGCGTCCACCGCACCCACCATTTCCGAAAACCGCCTGTTGCTCAAAAGTTAGCTCAGTGTCAGCGGACGTGTGATGCGCGCACCGTGGGATGAGGCCAAGGTGTTGCAGCGGCCATTGCCGGATGACGCGCTCAGGATCGTCATGCGCGGGGCCGACAAAGAGGATCGCGCGGCGGCAGCATGACCGGAATAGGGCAAGGACCAAGTTTGATGATGCGGATCAGTATCGTTACAGGCGTTATCGGTGCCTTTGTCGTGTTAAGCGCGCGCCCTGCGTCCGCCGAAAAGCTGACCCTCGCATGTACCTTTTGAGAGCGGCGAGCTCCGGCAGGGAGCAAGACGTAAACCAAGTCATTTTCGATACCGACCGTCCCCGAGTTGATCTGCGCGTCGCTCAAACAATGGGGACCAATATCCGGTGGACTATACTTTTGAGAACAATGCAGAACGCAAGGACAGCATCCAGATGGTGTCGGAAGGCTCAAAAATCAGCGTTGCTGCTATCCGCTACGGGCACGCGGTCGTTATTAGTTTCGACAGGATCACCGGACTGTTGAACTGGGCGTTTGCCGATGGCTCAAGATCGTTTCGATATAAATGCCGTGGATACAAAGCGCAGTGCCTGCAAAGCCGCGCAATCTGAGAGCCAGATCGTAAGTGGCGACAACTGGCTTCCACCCGATGCAGCCCCTGGGTTAGCGACGCTCCTCGGCAGTGTGTGTGCAGGGGTGGTTTGGGGCGTCCAACGGAATGCGACATCAATGGGGCAGCTTCGCCCTCTAAACCCTTTACTTTGCCGCGCCGACGCAATCAGCTTCGCGCGCCTTCTCAACGCCACGTCATTTTCCAGGCGACGCGCGAATCGCCCGCAGCAAGATGGTAGTGGGTAAGCCTCACGGCGCGCTGGGCAGGCGCCGACGTGGAAGCTCTGCGAAACGGATAAAAAGCAACTGCGCCCCATAGGTCTGCGGGATTGGCTTGATCCAGCCAGTACTTTGTTGGCTTGCGCCCGCGCCGGCAAATGCAACGTCCCTGAAAATGTAATCCGAGCACAGGCACCTGACTCGCGATCGTTGCTGTCGTGGCGTTGCAACGACTCACGCGAGCCACGTCAGCTGGCATTGACCACGGCGCCGGCACAGTCAGTCCGTACTGGCTAGCCCGATCGCCGATCGCCCTAGGCCATGGCCCGTGAAGGTCCTCGATGAGAAAGTCGAATGCGCCGCGGCGTTACCCGCCACCGTTGCATCCCTCGATCGTACGGCGAGGGTCCATGAGCAGCAGTAACGGAAAACCCCGCCACGTGGTAGGGCGGGGTCTTCCGAGGCTCAGCCGGAGATGACCTCCTTCCGAGCACCCGTACAACAACCTCCTCAACGTGCTCTTGAGTTCCAGCGCGGCGGCGCTGCTTTTTCGATTATTTCTGTTGAAGGTACGTCGTGCGGCCCAGGAACTCCGGTCCCGGGATAGGCGTTTGCCCGTTTGCTTGAACTCGGAAGGAGAGTGGCCGTGATGAGCCGGTGGTGCGCAGGTTGTTTCGCCCCGGATCTCGTTTCGGGTGAGCGCCCGCCACATGTTCGATCAACGGCGGAGGAACTCCGCTTCTGACCTTCCAGGATATCGCGCTCGACCGTCAGTCACCGGCTTGGCCGGTTCGCATGCTCTCTCCCGCCAGTGGCATGTGGCGCAAGGTTCGGCAACGCGTCGGCGGGTGCCGCAACTGCCTGCCGCGAATCCACCCCATGATGGAAAGGTGCCGGGCGCAGGCGAACCGATCCGGTGGTTGGAATCGGTGAATCCGTCGGTTGTCGGGCGTCGGGCTCTCTCGTGGCGACGGAAACGGTAACCGCCGTGACGGCCCGCGCTCGCCCGCCACACCGGGCGGCCGGCCGTCTGGCGCGCATGCGGACTTTCCGGGGCCACTGTCAGGGACGCGTTGCAGCGGTTGGTGCCAAGCCTCGCGCCTGAACCCGCGGATCTCATGATCGTTGCGTTTGGCGTCAACGATGCCACCAGCTACCGGTCCCCATCAGCCTTCGCCGATGATCTGACCGAACTCGTGACCGCTGCGCGCAATCGCGTAGGCGACGCGGCTGTGGTCGTTGGGGGCGTCGCCCCGCTCGCGTGCTTTCCGGCGCTGCCATGGCCGTTGCGAAGCATCCTGGGCTGGCGCTCTGTTGCGCTGCAGGCGGCGGCCGATCGGCTTGCGGGACGGCTGCCGAGGCTCGTTGTCGAGCGTTTTTCAGCGCCGTTGAAGCCCGACCTGTTTGCCCCCGACGGGTTTCACCCAAATTCCCAGGCGCACTCGCTCTGGGGGAAAAATCGCCGCCTTGGCGTTGCCCCTGGTGACCTAGTCGAGATCCCGGTGCCGGCCAATGGGATCTGGTGGGAACCGGGGCGGCCCGTTCGCATTTTTCTGCTGTGACGAGGCGGTACTCCGTTGCGGCAACTGCAAGCCTAGGGACTGTCGCCTCGACATGGCGCTGGCACGGGGTCAAGTTGCAGCGGGAGAACGGGCCGCGGGGGTATTGGAACTGGGCCTCAAACGAACTACTGTGTTGCTGCTAGAATTTATCAGGAGACCAGAATGGCTACGGGCACTGTGAAGTGGTTCAATCCGACCAAAGGTTACGGGTTCATTCAGCCACAGGGTGGTGGCGGTAAAGATATGTTCGTCCACATCAGTGCGGTCGAACGCGCCGGCCTGAGTTCACTCAACGAAGGGCAGGCACGTGGAATATGAAATTGAGAGCAGCCGCGGCAAGGAATCGGCGATAAATCTCAAGGTCAAATAGAGAGCAGGCTTGTCGCGGCCCGGCTCGTTCTGGGGGCCTTACGAGCACGGCATGAGCTGGACCGCGCACTATTTTGATCGTCGATTGAACAGCGATGGTGTTAGTCGCGCTTTTGCATCGAAAGAAGACGCCCTCGTCGCGGCCTGTGACCTGATGCGGCGCAACTGCGTTGTCAATTTCGTGCGAAGGCCCCAACGACGAAAAAATCGATGCCACCACGATCACGGCGTGGTGCAAGCGGCGTCCGAAGCGCAAGGATGGGCCCGCAGCCTCCTCGGTAACCTGAATCTATCTTGACCGCGAATTCGCTCGCGCATCGCGGGGTGGCTGTCGTGCCGCCATTTATGCTCGCAATGAGCATATGCCGCGATCCAGTCGCGAGCCCATCCCCTGGCTCCGCCACCTACGACTCGTCGTTGCCGGTCGCTGAGAGAATCTTCGGTTGGGGCATGAGGGGCTGCACCAGTGCGAGACCTGCTGTGGCATCAGCCGGTGCGTGAGCGGCTCCGCTAGTCCCGTTGTTTGCCGCCAACCAGCGGCAGGGCGAACTGGAAGATCGCAAACGGGTCAAGGGGAGCGCGGCGGTTTCACGGTTTCGCTATTAGCAGTTTCCCGCGTGCCAGAAGCCTTTCCCGGGTCAGAGGCATCGCGATGGATCGTTTGCCAACCCAGGACATTGACAGTAGTTGTTCCGGGGAATCCTCTCTCAGGACCGCCAGGATTTAGCGGCGGGACCGGCGGCCCAAGACTTGCCGAGCTGCCCAAGACTGGGCCAGGGGAGAGGGCCGGACATAAGACGGGGCTTTAGCGCCGGTCTGCGCCAGAAAGGATCTCCATGGCGGATAGCACGGACTCGGAATGATGAGCGGCCGTGTCTGCATTGTCTGATCGGTGATTTGATCGATGAGTTCTATGCGGAGTACGGCTCGTTGAGCGGCGAAAAAGATACTGTCGACGTGGACGAAATCATTACGGCGCTGGCCAAGACTGTCGCGGAGATGACATTCGGTTCCGATGCCGCAGTGCGCCAGCGTATCCTCGAAGACCTGGTCCGCGAAATTTCGCAATTCGAAGCCGAGTACGCGAGTGCCCCGGGTTCGGACATGCGTCACTGATATCGGATATATCCGACGGTTATCGGCTCTGCCCCCGCCATGCCCTGCCTGAGCCCGACCAGATCCACCTGTCCGAATGAAATCGCTCGCTTTGCGGCCCGGCCCGCCATGAGGCCCTCAAGCCCGGCATGAAGAAGAAGCGCGGCCCGCCCTGCAGGGCCGCTAGGGTGGTCACACCAGCGCCCGCAAATTCCGTGGGCGGGATTCCATGCCACCAGGACATGAAAGGCCCCGCCGGCGGTCGCCGACGAGGCAAATCTCTCGGAGAATGTCCGGTCGCAGCGTTATATCGCGCAGCTTCAAATCCTTGGCCGGCCGGAATGCCACCTTCTTGCTCGCTTTGATCTTGATGGCCTCTCCGGTCGCCGGATTTCGGCCCATGCGGGCTGCGCGCGCGCGAACCTGCAAGATGCCAAAGCCCGAAATCCGGACCCTCTCGCCTTTCTTCGAGATGCTTGGTGATCAGGCTCACAAGATCGCCGAGGATAGCCTCCCCGCGCGTTTCGTGAGTTGATGATCCTTAGCCAACCTTGCCGCCAGATGCTTGAGCGTAACGGGGCCAGCTTTGGCAGCAGCCGTTGGTGCTTTCGCTTTGCCTGGGCGCGAAACCGCCATGATGGATTGCCCTCCTCGGAGGCGCGAAAATGCGCGGGCTGTAAGAGATATGATCTCGAGGCCTTAAGGAAAGCGGTGTTTCCGCGGCAACCCGCTCAAAATAGGCCCTGTCGTCAGCGCGCGGGAGCATTGGAACGCAAGGTTCGGCGCGGCCTCCGCGGCATCGGCGTGATATCGTGGAATCGATCCGGGAACGAAGCGGATCGCAACGGGAACGTCGTTCTCCGCCGCAGACCGCTATCGGGCGAAAGGACCAAAGCTCCCGGGCTGCCGATGACGCGTCTGGGCACGTCCGCCCGATCGAGCGCGACTGCTCAACGCGATGCAGGAGCGCGGTCGCGTCGTCGATCAGCCCGTACAGGCACCGTACACGCCGTGCTCGCGTTCCGGCGCTGGCCCGAGGATGTTAACGGTGCATTTACCATGAGCCGACATGGTTTTCGTTCGTGCCGACCGCGCGGCACCAGCCAGACTTCACGCCGGTATCCATTCATGCTGCATCAGCCAGCCCCAGAGCCAATATCCAGCATTCGGGAAACGGCGCTCTACGGCCCAGTGAAACGCTTTCTCGAAGGCCTCGGATTCTGACGTGAAAGGCGAAATCTGCGGCTGCGATCTGGTCGCCTTGCGCGCGGGCGAGCCGCCGCTCGTCGTCATCGGCGAGCTCGAAGCTCGGCTTCAACCTCGAACTCGTGCTCCAGGGGATCAACCGCACATCTGCTTGCGACGAAATCTGGCTCGCGGTCCGCGCGTCGGCGCGAGCCGGCCGTGAGCGCGATCCGCGCGTGCGTAAGCTGTGCCGGCTTCCTGGGTTTCGGCCTTCTCGGCGTGTCCGTGACCGGCCGCGTCGAGGGTGCTGGTCGAGCCGGGGCCTTGGCGTCCGCGCCGCGATCCAAAGCGCCGATCGCGCCTCGTCAATGAACATCGGCGGCGTCTCGGCGATCCGGTCCTCGGCGGAACGTCCAAGTCGCCGATCATGACCGCCTACCGCCAGCGGGCGCTGGCCTGCGCAGCTTCGCTTGCCGAGCGGTCCGCGGCGAACATCGGAGGTCAAGACTGCCGTTCCGGATGCCCCAAAGATACTCCTGCACAACGTGTACGGTTGGTTCTTCCGCGTCGAACGCGGCGTATATGGCCTCACGCAGGCGGGGACGGCGGCGCTGTCGCGCTGGCCCGCCAGCTGAGATCGTTTGTCGCAGTCGGAATGGCCCGATGTCCTGGTCGGGCAGGTCGCCACCCGAAGCGAACACGCCGCGGATCAGCCAGGAGCAGCGTCACGTGCAACCATGCATGCGACTGCGCAACCGGCGAGGTAAAACGGTGGCCCGCTGATCGTCGACTTCGATGACGGGCAAGCCGCGAGTGACGCGCGCGCCGTCCGCAAGCTTGCGTGCCGCGCATCCGGGTCCATGACGTGCTCATGGTTCTTGCCGCACCGGCGAAAATGCGAAGTCCGCGCATCCGCCTGCCCAAACAACTTGGTCCCTCGAGCTCGGCTCTTCGCAAAGCGTGATGCCGACGGAAGAACGCGCTGCTCGAGCCGTCTCTCAACCGGAGAAGCGAATGTTCAAGACGTGGTTTGGCCTGACGCTGGATGCGGTGCTGTTGGGTTTCGAGACGCAGCGGGTGATGGGCCTGCAGGCTCGCCGAAAATAGCGGCGGGCGGACCGGCGGCGCAGGTCGAGGCGCAGCGCATGGTCATGGAGAAATCGGCGGCCCTGGCCGAAGCGGCGACGACGCTGGCCACCGGCGGCTCGCCGCAGACGGTCGTTCGCCGTTACCGCACACACGTCAAGGCGAACGAGCGGCGCTTGTCGCAGGTGAAACCCACACAGTGAGCGGACTTCCGGCGCCGAGCGAGGATACGCGCAGGCCATGTGCCAGGCCTGCGGAGCGATGCTGCTCGTTCTCCGCGCGACTGGCCACGCTTCTCGCTGGAGGACGATGCCGCCCTCGACCGCATCCCGCGCGCATTCGTCGATGACAGCTTGGGCCGGATGCGGTGCGAGGGCGATCGCTGCGCGGCGCTGGTGGGCGACGTCGGCATCGCGACGTCGTGCGCGATCTATGCGGCGCGGCCTGACGTCTGCAGAGGCGTGCGTTCCAGGTGAGACGACGCGTGCGAAATGGCTCGCGTCGCTTCAAGCTGATGATGCCGACGCTCCGGCGCGATAGGAAATTGCTGCCAGACGAGTTTTAGAAATTGACGCGCGAGGAAACACGACGCAGGTCAATTCTTCGGCACCTCGATGATCTTATTGATGCCTCCGATCGTGTCGTAGACAGCGACCTGAAGAATGGGTCGGCCCTCGCTTGATCGCGAGCCCGGCTTTTCGGCAGCCTCGTAGGTCCCGTACGGTCGCCTTGGTCTGCCGATCCACCTGCAGCCGAAACTGTCCCTTGTCGGGCCGCTTGCCCTGGCCAAGGACCTCCTGCGCGGGTTCGGCCGCGTCGGGTACCATGGTTATCGTCTTCTGACGTGGCGCCATGTCATGCAGTCTCCTCGGGTTGGCGAACGATCCGCGCGCCTCTCGGCGAGCATGGATCGGTTGGGTGCTGATCTGCGATGGTCACGCAACGGAAGGCAAGGGGTGCGAACGCCTATGGCCTATCAGGATGTCCTTAACGCCCCAGCACCGGATGAGCGACCATTGGCGCGCGAGATCGGCATCGAGAACTGCGCTGGCCGTGTCAATCCCAACTAATTCCAAACATTAGCCTGAGCACTCATCCCCAAACGACAACATGGACATAGATCAATTGGACCAGAAAACCAGCCTTTTCATGGAAATATTTCCCTTTGGCCCGTACTTTCTATCAATATCTATCGACGGATGCGGCCTGGTTGAAGTAGGCTCCGCCGGGCCGTAAACCCGAGCTTTGGAGGGCTGCGACAGCGGCGCCCCCGGACCACCGCAAGGCGATTGCCAGACGGTCGCATACTCCCCATCGTCTTGCCGGGGACGAGGAATTCATGTGGGGCACGCGGCAGGGTACGGCGTCTCGCGACCGGAGCGCGCCGATTGCCTATGACTGGCTCACGAAAGGAAATCTTCAATGCAAATCTACATGTTCGTATCGGAAGCGACCTCCAATTTGCACGCGTTTGCAGGTGATTCGACGGGAAGCAAGTTGCCGCCAGAATCTACGGCCCTGGGGCGCCGAGGGTTCGCTCAGGTCCGATCAGCATCCGCCGCATCGGTTCTCTCGGGCAAGGATCGAAGAGGCCATCAAGCTGACCGGCTTTCAACTCTGGCGGATGAAGCAAGACGGCTGATGATGATCGTTGGGGACACGTTCAGTCGGGTCTGATCCCAGGTGTGATGGGGGTGCAGAAATCGCGGCGTGGCAGTTTGCAAGTCTTGAGCGTGTGGTTGCGCTCGCAACTCGCAGTCCGGCTTTCGCCGGAGACTGGACGCCGCGAACAGAACTTGACCGCATTCATGGCGGAGCCTGCGAGCTCAATCAGAGGGAATTGCTTACGCCTAAGTTTCAGGTTGGGACAGTCTGTCGATCTCATTCCGAGCATTGTTCGTCGCGCGGGCCAAAGGCACCTACGAGATCATCCGCCTCATTCCCGACAACGACGGATGATCCCCAGTACCGGGTCAAGAGTGCGCCGAGCCGCATGAGCGAGTGGTGCCTGAAAGCCAACTGGAGCTGTCGACCAAGCCGGCGCGTCTGTATTCTCCTGAGTCCGGATTTCCTAGAGCCGGCACGCGCGGCGGTCTCCGCAGACGCCGACCGAGAACGCCTGACTCAATGCAGCGGCGTTTCCGCCTCCGGCAACAGGCCTCTCGCGGCCAGTTCTCGTTTCAATTCTTCGATGGCGCTGTTGGCCGCTTCCGAACTGTTGGCCCTTTCCATCCGCCGCAGCAGCGCGCGGATGACACGGTCGCTGTCCCGGATCGCCCACCTGCGAACAAACACTTGTGCGTCGTAAAACGAGCTTATGCGCACTGCCCTGTTGAGATTGGGCAAGTTGGCATCGAACGCCGCTGCAATGCGAACATCGCTCATGCAATCTCCTTCGATGACCGGGCCGGCATGATGGACGCATCGGCGCTCCGCGGCAACTGGACGAATGCAAATAAAACCATGCCGGCGTGACCACGCGTAAGGCGTGGGATCGCCTTATCCGCCCTCTATCTCCTCGCGGAGCATTTCGAGCTCCAGCCACTTCGCTTCCGAGGCAGCCAATTCCGTCTCGGCGGCGGCAAGCGCGGCGGATGTTTCTTCGAAGGACTTGCGATCGCGGGCATAAAGACCTGGATCATCCAGCCGTCCGTGCAGCGCGCGGACTTTCGCGGCGCAGCGTAGAATCGTCTGCGGCAGCGTCTCGAGGGCGTGCTTCTCGTGAAAGCTCATCCGACGCTTTCCTGACTTGCGCTCGCGCTGCTGCGCGCTCCTTGACCTCTTTCGGCTCCCCTGCTGCCGCCGGCTTCATCGCCTCGCGCGTCAGGTCCTCGCCGCGCTGCGCCAGCATGTCGGTATAGCCGCCGGCATATTCCAGCCAGCGCCCGCCGCCCTCCGGAGCGATCACGCGCGCTGACCACGCGGTCGAGGAAATCGCGGTCGTGGCTGATGAGGATGACGGTGCCGGCATAGTCGCCGAGCATCTCCTCGAGCACGTCGAGCGTTTCCAGGTCGAGGTCGTTGGTCGGCTCGTCGAGCACCAGCACGTTCGAGGGCTTTGCCAGCGCCCGCGCCAGCATGAGGCGGCCGCGCTCGCCGCCCGACAGCACGCCGAGCGGGGTGCGCGCCTGCTCGGGCGCGAACAGGAAGTCCTTCATGTAGCCGATCACATGCTCGCGCCTGTCCGCCGACCATGACGGTATCGCCGCGTCCGCCGGTCAGCGCCTCGGCCACCGTCGCGTTCGGGTCGAGGCTCTCGCGGTGCTGATCGAGCGTCGCCATGGCGAGATTGGCGCCGAGCCGCACGCTGCCGGCGTCCGGCGCCAGCGCGCCGGTCAGGAGATTGATCAGCGTCGTCTTGCCGCTGCCGTTCGGCCCGATGATGCCGATGCGGTCGCCGCGCTGGATGCGGATGGAGAAGTCGCGCACGATCGGCCGTCCCTCGTAGGCCTTGCCGATGCCGGTCGGCCTCGATCGACCAGCGTGCCCGATCGGTCCGCGGCGGCGGCGGCGAGCGTGGCCTTGCCGGCCGCGGCGCGGTAGGTGCGGCGCGCCTCGCGCAGCGCCTGCAAGTGCGCCGAGCCGGCGGATGTTGCGCTTGCGCCGCGCGGTGACGCCGTAGCGCAGCCAATGCTCCTCGGCCACGATCTTGCGGTCGAGCTTGTGCTGGTCGCGCTCTTCCTCGGCCAGCACCTCGTCGCGCCAGGCCTCGAACGCGGCGAAGCCGCGCTCGATGCGGCGCGTCTGTCCGCGGTCGAGCCAGATCGGTGCTGCGCGACAGGTTGGCCAGGAACCGCCGGTCGTGGCTGATCGATGACCAGCGCGGCGCGGCGCGCCGCGAGCTCGCGCTCGAGCCATTCGATGGTGGTGAGATCGAGATGATTGGTGGGCTCGTCGAGCAGCAGGATGTCGGGCGCGGGCGCGAGCACGCGCGCCAGCGCCGCCCGCCGCGCCTCGCCGCCGGAGAGGCGCGCCGGGTCCTCGCTCGCCGTCGAGGCCGAGCTGCTCCAGGAGATAGCGCGCCTGGTGGCGATCGTCGCCGGGGCCGAGCCCGGCCTCCACATAGGCGAGCGTCGTCGCCGCGCCGGCGAAATCCGGCTCCTGCGGCAGATAGCGAACGGTCGCGCCGGGCTGCACGAAGCGCGTGCCGCGGTCGGGCTCGATCAGCCCGGCGGCGATCTTGAGCAAGGTCGATTTGCCCGAGCCGTTGCGGCCGACCAGGCAGACGCGCTCGCCGGCCGAGACGCGTCAGCTCGACGCCGGTCGAGCAGCGGCGTGCCGCCGAAGGTCAGCGCGATGTCTCTGAGCTGAATGAGGGGAGGCGCCATGCTCACCCGGTCACCGTGGCGGCGCGTCGCGCGCTGTGCGCGCCGGATCGCCGCATCGAGTGCGGAGAGAAAGGCTGGAGCGATCCCGCGGCGAGAATGGCGGCGGCCCGCCGCGTCACCTCTCCCGCCGATCGCAAATCGTGCATCAGGTTGCGGACCGCCGAGGTCATTCCGATGGTTTGCTTCGGTGAACGGACGCGCCGTTGGGCGCGATGACCTCGGCGCCCGCCTTCACGCACCGGCTCGCCAGCGGAATGTCGGCGGTGATCACGATGTCGCCGGACCGGCGCGTTCGGCAATCCAGTCGTCGGCGGCGTCCATGCCCGGCGCCGGCGGCGATCCGCTCGATCAGCGGATCCGCCGGCACGCGGATGAAGCCCCGCGGCGACGACGCGTGACCGGCAAGCCGGTGACGCGCGGCGACGCGATAGACCTCGTCCTTCACCGGACAGGCGTCGGCGTCGATGTAGATGCGCATCGAGGTCTCCGTCATCGGCGCGGTCGGACCGGGTTCGCGGAGTCGAACCGTATTTAGGTATCGAATGGAAGCCGCGCGCGAGGACGCGAGGCTGCCCGATGATCAAAAAATAGCCCCGACGAGCGGGGCTTAGTGAAGGAGGAAACGCCCATGATTAGGCGATGGCAAGGTGACCTGTTTTGCTCGCTCTGCCAACCAGGAATCGCGGCTGCGACCGGACATTTGCAGCGTGTGTGACCTTTTCGTCACAGCCGTAGGCCAGTGGGTGGCGCTGCAACCGATAGGAGTGGAGGCTAGTCCGCCGCGTTGCTGCTAGTTTTCGCCGCGCGAGGTCGCTCGCACGCCCATCCGCAGGGCGGACGGCAGCCATATGAGCATGGGTGACATGGACAATCCGAATCGTCGGCGCAATCTCGGCTTTTTCTTCGACCAGGCCATCGCGCGGGTGCCCGACAAGGTGGCGATCATCGACCTGTTCGGCGGCCGCGAGCGTTGCACCACCTACCGGCAGCTCGACGAGCGGATGGACAGCGTGGCGCGCATGCTGGCGCGACTCGGCGTGCGCGCCGGGCGAGCGCGTGGCCATGCTGGTCGGCAACCGCACCGAGTTCATCGAATTCTTCTTCGGATCGATGCGCGCCGGCGCGATCCCGCTGCCGCTCAACACGCGGCTCGCGGCCGGCACGCTCGAGCACATCATCGCGGACGCCGCCTGCGTGCTGGCGATCGTGGACCCCGCGAGCCATCGCGAGCGCCGTCGCGCTGCTGCGCGTTTGCCGCTGCGGCACCGGCTCCTGCTCGACGAGCGCGCAGGACGGCTTTCTCGCGTACGAGGACGAGATGGCGAAGCCGGGCCCGCCGGTCGAGCCGCCTCCCATCGCGGACGACGCCCAGGCCTTCCAGCCCTACACGTCAGGGTCGACCGGCCGGCCCAAGGGCGCGATCATGACGCATCACGGCATGCTCTGGTACGTCGCCTACAACCAGCGCTACTGGCCGTCCTCCGAGAGCGATCGCGGGCTCGTGGCGCTGCCGCTCTTTCACAAGAACGCGTTGCGCGGCACGGTGAAGCCGATGCTTCTATGCCGGCGGCTCGTTCGTGCTGATGCCGGCCTATGAGCCGCGCGCCTATCTCGACGCCCTGGCCAAGTACAAGTGCACCTATTCGCGCGGCGTGGCGGCGGTGTTCACGATGTTTCTCCAGCACCGCGACTATCTGCGCACGCTCGACCTGAGCGCTTTGCGCGGCATGACCATCGGCTCGGCGGTGGTGACGCCGGAGCTTCTCGATGCGGTCGAGCGCGCGCTTCCGCACGTCAAGGTCGTCGGAAAGCTACGGACTGACCGAAGGCGGCAGCCCGCTGCGCGCGCCGATCGACGGCCGTCCGGTCCCGCGCGGCAGCCCGGGCGTGCCTGCGCCCGGACATCGAGCTCAGGCTGATCGACGCGCAGGGCAGCGACGCCGAGGAGGGCGAGCTGCTGATCCGATGCCCCTATGTCTGCCTCGGCTATTACAACGAGCCGGAGATCACCCGCGCCAAGCTCACGGATGGATGGCTGCACACCGGCGACATCTTCTGCAAGGACAAGGACGGCTTCTTCTATTTCCGCAGCCGCGTCGACGACATGTTCAGCTGCGGCGGCGAGAACGTCTATCCCAAGGAGGTCGAGAACCTCCTGTTCGCCCATCCCGATGTGGTGAATGCCGTGGTGGCACCGGTGCCGCATCCGGTGAAGGGCTTCGTGCCGGCCGCGATGGTGATCGCGCGCGAGGGCTCAACCGTCACGGCCGAGCTATCTCAAGGCCTATTGCCTGGACAAGGGGCCGGCCTATTCGCATCCGCGCTTTATCGACATCGTCGCGGCGCTGCCGCTCAACGGCGCCGGCAAGATCGACCGCAACATGGTGCAGGCGAAGCTCGGCGCGCGCGTACCGAGCGACGAGCGAGGCACACGAGCAGTAGCGGGTTAGCAGCATCGAAGGCGGATGCGACGCCGTGCCCACGCGCGAACGGCTCGATGCACAAGCCTGCGCGGCATGGCGCTGCCCCTTTCGCGTCGAGCAGTGAATCTGCCCGCGCCTCACCCACCCTGCATCGCCAGGAGTTCATCCGCTGCCCACGAGCGGCGCGTCCTGGCGCCGGGTGGCCCAGCTCGTCAACCTCGCTTCGAGCACGGCGAAGACGACGTAAGTGGCAATTCCCATGATGGCGATCACGGCGAGACCGGCGAACATCAAGGGTACGCGGAATTGCGACGAGGCCTGCAGCATCAGGTAGCCGATGCCGTCGTTCGACGCCAAGGTCTCGGAAATCACCGTGCCCACGAATGCGAGCGTGATCGCGACCTTCAGCGAGGCGAAGAAGTAGGGCATCGACCGCGGCAGCCCGACCTTGCGCAGGATGTCGAGCTTGCTGGCGCCGAGCGAGCGCAGGACGTCCTCGAGCTCGGGCTCGACGGTGGCGAGTCCGGTGGCCACGTTCACCGCGATGGGAAAGAAGCAGAGCAGGAACGCGGTGGCGATCGCCGGCGCCGTTCCGATGCCGAGCCACAAACACCAGGATCGGCACCACGGCGGCCTTGGGCACGGAATTGACGCCGATCAGCAGCGGGTAGAGGCCGCTGTAGACCAGGCGGAAGGAGCCGATGAGGACGCCGAGGATGCACGCCCACCACGATCCCGAGCGCGAACCCGAACATGGTGTTCTTCAGCGTGAACATCGCGTTGTGCAGGATGGCGTCGCGATATTCCAGAAACGCCGCCCACACCGCCGTCGGAGCCGGCAGCACGAACGCGGCGATGCCGAGAAGATCGACCACGGCCTGCCACACGATGAGCAGGCCGATGATGACCAGCCATGGCATCGCAACATTGAGGCGGCGCCAATTGCGCGGCGTCATTTCAGACCGCCTTCATTTACCGGCCTGTGCCCGCGCGGCGAGGCCGGCTTCGTCGCGCACCCGGGAAATTTCGGTCCGAATGGCGTGCACGAGGTCGATGAAGGACTTCTCGAATGTGCTTTCCACCGTTCGCGGCCGCGGCAGCTCACGCGGTGGGTGCGCAACGATGCGGCCGGGCCGCGCGCTCATGACGACGAGATGACGTCGGCCAGATAGGCGGCTTCGCGCAGGTCGTGGGTCACCAGCACGCAGGTGAATTTGCGGTCGAGCCACAGCTTCTGCAGCACGCCCCACAACTCCTCGCGCGTGAAGGCATCGAGCGCGCCGAACGGCTCATCCAGCATCAGCAGCTGTGGATCGTGGATGAGCGCACGACACAGGCTCGCGCGCTGCTGCATGCCGCCCGACAGCATCCACGGCTGCATGTCCTCGAACCCGGCGAGCCCGACCGCCGCCAGCAGCTCCTTGGCCTGCGCCACGTATTTGTCTTTGAACTGGCGCAGGCGATGGCGATGCGGCCGCACGATCTCCAGCGGCAGCATCGTGTTCAGCAACGTATTGCGCCATGGCAGCAGTGTCGGATTCTGGAACGCCATGCCCACGATCTTGAGCGGACCGTCGACCTCCGCGCCGGCAACGCGGATCGACCCGCCGGTGCACGGCAACAGGCCGGTGACGAGCTTCATCAGCGATGACTTGCCGCATCCCGACGGCCCGACCACGGCGGCAAATTCCCCGCGGGCGACGCCTAGCGTCGTGCCATCGAGCGCGAGCGTCCCTTCCCGACCACCATAACGCAACGCGACGGCATCCATTTCGACGAATTTGGCCGGGGCCTCCGCGCCGAAGCCGCCGGTGGTGCTTTGCATCGCCTTGCGACCGCTTATGCCAGTTTTCGATCGGCGGCGGGCGGCAGGAACCGGCCGTCGTAAATCTGCTCCATGGTGGGCGCGGTGGAGAGCGCGAAGCCTTCCTTGATCACGTTGATGCCGCGCTCCATGCGCTGCGCATCCATATTGCCGATCCCGTTCTGGCGCACGTTCGGCGTCAGCACGAGCTTATCGAGCACCCAGTCCATGCGGGCGCGCTCGGTCTCGGCCTTGAGCAGGCCGTCGCGCTTGGTCACCGCGCTGATCGCGGCGGCGCGGTCCTTCGCCGCCGCGGCCCAGGACCGCGCGACGGCGAGGGCGACGCGCCGCACCAGCTCGGGGTTCTTCTCGACCACGGCAGGGTTGGCAATCAGCGAGTTGCCCCAGAAATTGAAGCCGAAATCGGCGAAATAGAGCAGCGTAATGTCCTCGAGCTTCAGCCCGGCCTCGATCAGGTTGAAGATGATGGTGTAGTCGAAGCCGACGACGGCATCGACCTCGCCCTTGATCAGCATGGTGTCGCGCAACTTGACGTCGATCGTGGTCCGGTTGATCGACTTGAGATCGATATTGTTGAGGGCGAGCAAGGCGGGCAGGATCTTCGAGCCCGCGTCCACGCTGCCGGTGCCGATGCGGGCTCCGACCATCTCCTGCAGCGTCTTGATCGGCTTGCGCTTGAGGCTGAGCACGACGGCGGGAAACCGGTCGAACACCGTCATAATGAGCTTCGGCGCCTCCTTCGGGTTGCGCGAAGCGAACTCGACCAGGGTGCTGACATCCGCAAGGCCGAAGGGATGCGTGCCGGTGGCCACGCGCGTGACCGACTCGACCGAACCGCCCGAGCCATCCATGGTGACGTTGATGCCCTGGTCGCGGAAAATCCCGCTCTCGGCACCGAGAAAGAGCGGCGCGTTGCCGCCATAGATCCGGAATTCCAGGCTGAATCGCACCGGCTCCGCGCCTTGCCCGCGCGCCACATGCGGCGCCATGACGAGCAGGCTTGTTCCTCCGAGCAGGACGTCACGCCGCGTGGACCGGAGCAATTTGGACGACATGGATGCTTCCTCTCGGTGCTATCGATCCTCGACGCCGGACGGCGATCGCTTGCGCCCACGTCCAGCCTGCATCAGCCTAACCGATCGCGCTCGCTCTTGCTGCCGCTTTTAGTCGCACGCCTGCAGGTTTCAGCGGCAAAGCACGAGGTGTGCGCCGACGAATGGCTGCGATCGGAGGGCAACTGCTTGCCCCCTGGCGCAGGGAAATTGCAATGCCTTCCCGGACGTCTGCAGGTTGCGGTTGTCGGGCAAGTCATCGTCATCGCGTCCGACTTATATTGTTGATAATACACTGCGCCGGGCTTCGAATGCGGCAAACGCGGCCCATGTCGGCGCCTGCCGACGGTCGCAATGTGAAAGTAAGAGAGCGGCATGAAGCCTGCGGCGTTCGACTATGTCCGGCCAAAAAGCCTCGCCGAGGCGATTGCGATATTGTCCGCAGCGGCGGGCGACGCCCAAATCTTGGCCGGCGGGCAATCTCTCGTCGCCATGATGAACCTGCGGGTAGCCGCGCCCGACCTCCTCGTCGACATCGCACGGCTCGACGAACTGCGTACCGTGTCCGAGACATCCGATCACGTGGTGCTGGGCGCCTGCGTCACCCACGCCGCGATCGAGGATTGCCTTGTCCCCGATCCATCGCGCGGCTTCATGCCGGACGTTGCGTCGAACCTCGCCTATCGCGCGGTGCGCACCCGCGGCACCCTGGGCGGAAGCCTTGCGCTGTCTGACCCCGCCGCCGACTGGCCGACGGTGATGTCGGCGCTCGCCGCGCAAGTGCTCCTGCGGGGCCAGCGGGCGGGCGCTCGGTGGATGCGGTCGACTTCGCCACCGGCGTCTATGAGACGGTGCGGTCCGCGGACGAAATCATCGAAAGCATCCACATCCCGAAGCTGTCTCCCGCGCGCGCTGGGGCTATGCAAAATTCTGCAGGAAGTCCGGCGAGTTCGCCAACTCCATCGCCGCGGCGGTGCGCGACCCGGATCGCGCCTACGCGCGCGTCGTGCTCGGCGCCGTCAATGGCCCGCCGATCGTTCTCGCGCGCACGTCGTCACTCCTCCTCGCCGGCGATGACGGCGACTGCCAGCACGTCCATCGTCGAGGATCTGCAGGGGCTGGACTTCGACGATTTTCAGGCGAGCCTGCATGCTGCGATGGCGTCGCGTGCGGTCCGGCAGGTGCTGACATGACCCGGATACGCTTGCGGGTGAACGGCAAGGCCGTGGTCGACGACGTGCCGCCGCGGCTCTCGCTCGCCGATTTTCTGCGCGAGCGCCGAAATCTGACCGGCACGCATCTCGGCTGTGAACACGGCGTCTGCGGCGCGTGCACGATCCTGCTCGACGGTGAGCCGGTGCGCTCGTGCCTGGCATTCGCGGTCGCCTGCGACGAGCGCGACGTCACGACCATCGAAGGCTTCGCGGACGATCGGATGATGGCCGTGCTGCGCCAGGCCTTTCATCAGCACCATGGGCTGCAATGCGGGTTCTGCACGCCGGCGATGCTCATCACCGCGCGCGATCTCATCCGGCGGAACCGGGCGGGATCGGAGAAGGAGATCCGCAAGGAGCTCGCGGGCAACATCTGCCGTTGCACCGGCTATACCAATATCGTGACGGCCATCAGCGCGGCCGCGGCGATGCTGGCGAGCGGCGAGGACGCCGACGCCGGCGCCACGCACCGCAAGGCGAGCGCATGATGCATGCCCCTTCCAGCACCGGGTTTGGCGTCGGCGCCTCGCTGCTGCGCAAGGAAGACGCGCGCCACTTGCACGGCCGCGGACAGTTCGTGTCCGACGTCAAGCTGGCGAACACGCAGGACGTCGCTTTTGTCCGCAGCCCGCACGCGCATGCCCGCATCAAGAGCATCACCATCCCGCCCGACGCCGAGGGACGCGTCTTCACCGCGCGCGACCTGCCGCGCCTTGCCGAGATGCGGGCGGTGCCGCAGGTGAACGGGTTCAAGGTATCGGGCTATCCGCCGCTGGCAACGCAGAAGGTCCGCTATGTCGGCGACGCCATCGCCGCATGCATGGCGCCGACCCGCGCCGAAGCGGAGGACCTCGCCAATTCGGTGAACGTCGATTTCGAGGTGCTGCCGGCAGTCATCGACGCGGCCGCCGCGCTGACCACGACGCCCAGCCTGGTGCACGAGAGCTGGGCGAACAACCTGTTCATCGAGCGGGTATTCCAGGAGGGCAACCTCGACGAGGTGGCCCGCACGGCCGACGTGGTGGTGCGCCGGACCTATCGCATGAACCGGCATGTCGCGGTGCCGCTCGAGGGGCGCGCGGTGCTGGCCTATCGCGACCATCGGCTGGACGAGCTCGTCGTCTACACCTCGACCCAGGTGCCGCACATCATCCGGCTGGGGTTGTCCGAGGTGCTCGGGCTCGAGGAGCGCAACATTCGCGTCATCGCGCCCGACGTGGGCGGTGGTTTCGGGTCGAAGGCGCGGTTGTCGCCGGAAGAGGCGGCGATCGCCGCGCTCGCGCTCGAGCTCGATCATCCCGTGCGCTGGGTCGAGGATCGCGGCGAGCATTTCCTGGCGTCGACTCACACCCGCGACCACCATTATCGCGTCACCGCCTATGCCGACGCGCGCGGACGGTTGCTGGGCATCGACGTGGAGCTGATCGTCGACGGCGGCGCCTATGCGATGTGGCCGAACGGACCGTTCCTGGAAACCGGGATGGCCGCGCGCAACCTTCCGGGGCCGTACAACATCCGCAACTACCGTGTGAAGACCTACACCGTCGCCACCAACAAGTCTCCGATCGGTCCTTATCGCGGCGTCGGACGCCCGGGCGCCTGCTTTGCGATCGAGCGCACCATCGACGAGGTGGCGCGCGCGGTCGGACGCGACCCGCTCGAGGTGCGCATGGAGAACATGGTCACCTCCACGCAGATGCCCTACACCACGATCGCCAATCTCAAGTTCGACAACGGCGACTATCCCGCCGCGGTCAAGCTCTGCGCCGAGGCGATCGATCTCCCAGCCATTCGCGCGCGGCAGCAGCAGGGCGAGCCCGACGGCCGGCTGATCGGCGTGGGCTTTGCCTGCTATTCCGAACAGACCGGCCACGGCTGCGGCGAATGGGTGAGCCGCGGCAGCCCGTTCATCCCGGGCTACGAGAGCTGCACCGCGCAGCTGATGCCCGACGGCACGCTGGTGCTGCTGGTCGGCATCCAGTCGCATGGCCAGGGCCTCGAGACCACGCTTGCGCAGATCGCGCACGCAAGAACTCGGCATTGATCCCGCCAAGATCTCGGTCCGCCATGGCGACACCGGGCTCTCGCCATTCGGCATGGGGACGATCGCCTCGCGCAGCATCGTCATGGCCGGCGGCGCTGTCGCTCGTACCAGCAGGCTGCTGCGGGAGAAAATCCTGAAGATCGGCGCGCATCTGCTGCAATGCGACCCCGCCGACGTGCGCTGCGCCGGCGGCAAGATCGTCGGCCGCAGCGGCGCCGTCGGCATGGACGAGGTGGCCCGCGTCGCCCATCTGCGCATGGAGGCGCTGCCGCACGGGGTCGAGCCGCTGCTCGACCGTCACCTCGACTTATCAGCCCGGGATCGACACCGGGGTCTACTCATACGCCACCCATGCTGCGGTGGTGGCGGTCGATCCGGCGACCGGCCTGATCGAGCTTCTCGATTTCGCGGTGGCGGAAGATTGCGGCACCATGATCAATCCGATGATCGTCGAAGGCCAGGTGCGCGGCGGCGTCGTTCAGGGCATCGGCACCGCGCTCTACGAAGAAATCCCCTATGACGAGCAGGGCCAGCCGCTCGCCGGCACGTTCGCCGATTACCTCGTTCCCGGTGCCGCGGAAATGCCGGCGATCAAGATCGTGCATCTGCATACGCCCACGCCGTACACCGAGTATGGCGTCAAGGGGATGGGCGAAGGCGGCGCCATCGCGCCGCCGGCGGCGATCGCCAATGCCGTTCGCGACGCGCTGGTGTCCCTGGGCGCGGAAGTGCAACGAGACGCCGCTGACGCCGCGCCGCGTGCTCGCCGCGATCCGGCAGGCACAGGCGAAGACATGCAGTCGAACGAGCGAGCCGGGAGTGAATGCTGGTGCGGATCGCTCGTAACTGCTGCCACGACCTCGGTATGCTCCCACCCGCGCTCGCGGGGAGGGGACGCAGGAGCCGGTCGGCCGGATCCCGCGGCAACAGCCAAAGTCAGCAGAGGTGTTCCCTACACTGGGAAATTCTCCAGCAGGTCGACCGGGTCGCCGTAGCGTTCCGCTGCTGCCACCACCTGCGGATCCCGCAGCGCCATGAGAAACCCCTTGTCGATCACGGTGCGGTTGCCGGCCGTGACCGTGGTATCGAAGGTGACCATGTCCATGTGGACGTGCGGCTCCTCCCAATACGGCATGACGCGCCGCAGGTACTCGGACTCCTTGAGTCCGTTGACGCCGAAATGCAGCGCCCCGGGCGAGTTCGGGCCGGCGGGATAGATGTCGAAGCGCGGTGCCTTGGGATTGTGGCCGCAGCCGAGCTCTTCGAGCGTGCCACCGACGATGAAGCGCAGCACTTCCGCCTCTTCGCTGCGGCCGTGAACGGCACGCACCCGCCCGTTCTCGAACTCGACCCCGATCTTCTCCTCGAACGGCTTGTCGAGATCCCACCGCCCATTGCGGATAGAGAATGCCGTTGACCGGCATATGCGCGGCGTGATCGCCGCCGACCATCTTGAGCTCGTAGAGGTTGGGCCCATGGGTGGGGAGGTAATGGATGTAGCAGCCGTCCTCGTCGGCGACGTTGTGCCCGCGCCAGCGGTTGTCCTTCTTCATGATGGCGCGCATCTCTTCGGTGAAGTTCACCACGATGTCGGTGCCGCGCTCGTCCGTGAACCGCAGGTCGAAATTGCCCTTGTCGGGATAGGCGCGCGAGGAGGCACGGATGATCTCGCCGAGGACGTCGAGCGGAGCGCGCCTGCGGCGTGTTCAGGAGATCGAGATTGCGGAAGAACGTGATCTTGACCCAGCGCTGCCCCTTCTTGCGCCGCAGATTGATGCAGAAGGGATCGATGACGGAAGCAAACCACGTGGAGACGACGAAGGTCGCGCGCTCGATCAGCGCCTTTGCTTCCTCCGGGACCTCCATGAGCCGCGTCGAGGCGCCCATATAGGACGTGAAGGTCGCGCCGCGCGCCTGGCGACCCCATAGACCGCCTGCAGCACGCGCGGGTCGAGCAGCGGATCGGTGAGCATGACGACATGATCGCCGGGCTTGATCGCCATGACCTTGTGAAAGTTGTCGGCGCCCTGGACATAGCTCGACGTCTCGGCCTTGGGATATTCCACCGGATGCGGCAGGCCGCGGCGCGTTTTCGATTTGAGGATGTCGGAAACCGAGTTCGGAATCAGGGCCATATTCTCCTCCACGAGATCGGGCGCGAAATTGGTCGCGAGTTGGACTCGAGCGATCGCGGCGCTGTTGCCAGCAGTCTAGGGCATTTTCCGAGGAGGGGTCGATAGGGTCGGTCGCTCGCGCGCACTTGTGCTCTTCATCCGCGCTGTAGCATGATCCGCGGACCGCTCGTGCGCGCCTGGGTTGCGAAATAGAAAGCGGATGATGACTGGGAGAGTAAAGCTCCGAGCTTTGTTTCGGCTGCGCTCGGCGCGAGCTTGCTCGCCGCCGCTGCCGGCGCCCGCGGTAGCTGAATCGGCGGCGGCATTCTTCCAGGGAAAGCAGGTGCGCTTCTACACGATGGGCAGCCCGGGCGGCGGCTACGACACCTATATGCGCGCCCTGATCCCGCATCTGGAGCGAAAGCTCGGCGCCAGGATGCTGCCGACCAACGAACCCGGCGCCGGCGGACTGATCGCGGTGAACCGCACCGTCAACGCGCCTCCCGACGGGCTGACCATCCTGCTCGTCGGCGGCGAGACGCTGGTGACGGCGCAGCTCTATGATGCGCCCGGGCGTCAACTACGACGTGCGCAAGCTCGCCTGGCTGGCGCGGGTGAGCAGCGAGGCCAAGGTCGCGCTGCTCGGGCCGAAATCTCCCTACGCTGGCGTCGCGGACCTCGTGAAGAGCGTTACCCCGGTGACCTGGGCGGGTTCGAGCAAGATCGATGGCAATACCGATTTCACCGCCATCATGGCCCACGCGCTCGGCATGAAGAGCAAGATGATCGTCGGCTACAAGGGCACCGGCGACATGAATCTCGCCATCCAGCGCGGCGAAGTGGACGGCCGGGTCGTGTCGGAGGAATCCGCCGCGCTCTACGGGCCGAGCAATGGCATGCGGGTCGTGGCCGTGCTCGCGCGAACGCGCGTCGAGCAGTTCCCTGACGCGCCGACCCTGTTCGAGCGCGCGAAGCTCGCGCCGGCGCAAGCGCGCCTGATCGACTGGCGCGCCAGTATCGCCGGCCTCGGCCGCGTGATGGTGGTCACGCCGGGCACGCCGCCGGAGCGCGTCGATCTGCTGCAGAAGACCTTGGCGGAGATCATCCGCGATCCGGCATTCGTCGCCGAGGCGAAAAGCTCAGCCTCTCGGCCAACCATGCCGGCGCCGACGAGGTGCGCGCGACGGTCGAGCAGGCCATGACCTTGCTCGACAAGGCGGGCCTCGCCGAGATTCGCCAGATCGCGCTCGAGCGCTACTATCAATAACCCCGGGGATCGCGAGGAGACGACGAATGTTCGGGAAGCTCAACCATCTTGCCATCACGAGCGATCACTACACGCTGCTCGGCATGTTCTACCGCGCCGCGTTCGGTCTGAAGGCGTCGGGCGATACCGCGCGCGAGATCGGCGCGATTTCGGTCGGCGACGGCTATCTCGGGATGACGCTGATCCCGCGCCGCGGCGGCCGCAAGGCGGGCCTCGACCATTTCGGCATCGAGGTCGAGGACCTCGACAAGGTGCGCGCCAAGGTCGCGAAGAAGTATCCCGACATCGAGATCGTGAAGCGGCCCGGCAACCGGCCGTTCGCCAGCTACAGCGCGCACGATCCGGCGGGCAACTATTTCGACCTGTCGCAGCCGGGGCATGAGAACCGCGCCGAGGTCTATGCCAAGAACGAATGGAAGCAGGACACGACCTTCAGCCATTTCGCGTTGCGGGCGCGCGACGCGCAACGCGTGGCCGATTTCTACGTCGACGTGTTCGAGCTCGATGCCCGCAACGCACCGACGGAGGAGGGCGGCTATCACCTGACCGACGGCCGCGTCACGCTGGCCATCCTGCCGTGGAAGATTTCATCCTTCAACGGCGCCGGCATCGAGCAGCCGGGCATGGACCATATCGGTTTTCGCGTGCCCAAGATCGACGCCTTCAAGGCCCACCTCGACAAGCTCGCCAAGACCAATATCTGCGCTCGCGCCGAAGCCGATCGATTTCGATTCCGAGGGCGCGGCGCGGCTGGCGCTGCTGCGGAAATGCTCGCACGGCGGCTTCCAGCTCGCGGATCCCGACGGCACGCTGATCGACGTCGAGGAGGACCATTGATCCGGACGGCAGGCCGCGAGCGCAGGTTAGGTTGCGCGGCCCGTGCGCCTGCGGCTCTGCGGTGCCCTTGTCCGCGAGACCCGTCATTGCGGCGGCGCGCTCGACGACCCGCCGCGCGAACCAGCCGCAGCGCACAGCCGATTTCAGCCCAGCAAGTTCATCTGGAAGCCGGCGCGGCGCACGACCGCGTCGCGCGCCTCCTGCGACCACGCGCAGCACCCGCGCCGCATCGACGCCCACGAGGTTGCCGCGCCACTTCTTGACCTTGCCCGCGATGAAGACGGTATCGACGTTGCTCGGGTTCATGACATTGACGACGGCGCCGGGCGCGTTGTTGAGCGGCCAGACGTTGAGCCGGTCGGCCGTGAGCAGGACGATGTCGGCCTCCTTGCCCGGCGTGAGCGTGCCGACCTTGCTCTCGAGGCCGGCGCAGCGGGCGCCCTCGATGGTGGCGAATTCGAGCACGTCGCGGCAGGTGAGCAGCGGCGGCAGGTTCTGCTCGCCGCTGCGCGCGCGCTGCAGCAGCATCAGCCGCTGCAGCGTGAAGGCCGCGCGCATGATGGTGAAGGGATCCTGCGCCATGGTGGCATCGACGTCGGAGCTCAGCGCTCGGACGGATGCCGTGGTCGAGCGCGTCCTGGATCGGCGGCAGGCCGTGGCCCATCGCCATCTCGATCGGAGCGGCGATGGAGATCTGGGCGCCGGTGTCCTTGAGCAGGCGCCACGCCGTGTCGCTCAAATGGGTGCAGTGGATGTATTCATCGCCCGGCCGCAGCAGCCCGGCGCGCCCGAGCTCGAGCAGCGTGCGCTCGGTGTTGTTGCTCACGCCGTGCGAGACGGTGCGCACGCCGACCTCGCGCGCATAGGCGAAGACCTTGGCGTCGAGGACGGCGCCCAGCGCCAGCGTCAGCAGCTGGTCCTGCGAGCTGAAATAGGTCCGCTGCAGCCGCACGATGTCCTGCGGGTATGCGCATGTCGGGTCCGCTGCCGCGCCAGTAGGCGTAGACCGCGCGGATGCCGGACTCCTGCAGCGCGCGGATGCAGGCGTCGCTGTGCTCCGGCGTGTGCGAGACCTGCGACGTGTCGACCGCCGTGGTGGTGCCCATGTCGATCATGCCGAGCGCCGTGACCAGCACGCCGGCATAGGCATCCGCGGGCGCATAGGCCGGCGTGAGCGTGTTGCCGATGTCGCGGCTGTAGTCGGGATTGAGCAGGCCGTTGGTGAGGATGCTGCGCAGCAGGCCCTGGTAGAAATGGTGATGCGTGTCGATGAAGCCCGGCACCACGATGCGGTTGGTGGCGTCGATCACCGCCGCGTCGTCGCCTGAAACGGCGATGTTCGGCCGGACCTCGCGGATCTTGCCGTCCTCGATCAGCACATCCGCCTGCGCGAAGTCGCCGATCCCGCGGTCGAGGGTGAGCACGACGCCGCCCTTGAGCAGGATGCGGCGCTGGCCTTGCACGCGGGCCAGCAGTCCGTCGGCGTCCGCCGGGCCGGCAGCCTGCGCGCGCGCGCCGTCCGAAAGGAACGGAGCTGCGGCCGCGCCGGCCGCCAGTCCTGCGCTCGCAGCCAGCAGCGCGCGGCGGGACGGTGCCGGCGCGGACGATGCGTCCGGCGCGCAGCAGCAGGCATCGGGCGTGTCTGGCTTCATCGGATGGTCGATGACGCATCGCGGATTTCCTCCTGGCTGTCGCGATCGGCTGCCCCGTGCGTGGCCTCTTGCTGAGGCGCTATGCAGTGCGCCGTTTCGCGCTAGACTACCATCCGCGAGGATAATCCGTCACGCGCTGGGACAAAGTCGCCAGGACATCATGCTGTCCGATGCCGACCGCAAGAAAGCCGCCGACATTCTGATGAGTGCGGAAAAGGAGCGCAAACAGGCGGTCCAGCTTTCGAAGACCTGGCCGGACATCACCATCGAGGACTCCTATGCGATCTCCACCGAGGTGGCCAAGCGCAAGATCGCGGCCGGCGCGAAGCTGATCGGCCACAAGGTCGGGCTCACCTCGAAGGCCATGCAGCGCTCCTCGCAGATCGACGAGCCGGACTACGGGCACCTGCTCGACGACATGATGATCGCGGACGGCGCCAAGATCCCGCACGCGAATTATTGCCGGCCGCGGGTCGAGATCGAGCTCGCCTTCATCATGGGCAAGCCGCTGAAGGGGCCGGGCGTGGGCCTGGCCGAGGTGCTGCGCGCGACCGAATATGTCGTGCCCGCGATCGAGATCGTCGATGCGCGCCTGCAGGATCCGCGCAAGATCTTCGACACGGTGGCGGACAACGGCGCGGCGCGCCGGCATCGCCGTCGGCGGCCGGCCGGTCGGGCCCGCTCGACGTCGACCTGCGCTGGGTCGGCGGCATCATGTACAAGAACTCCGAGATCGAGGAGACCGGCGTCGCCGCCGGCGTGCTCGGCCATCCCGCGCTCGGCGTCGCTTGGCTCGCCAACAAGCTCGGCAGCCACGGCGTCGCGCTCGAGCCCGGCCATCTCGTGCTGGCGGGCTCGTTCACGCGGGTGGTGTTCGCGCAGAAGGGCGATACGCTGCACGCCGACTTCGGCCCGCTCGGCGGCATCGCCGTGCAGTTCGTCGTAACCACCAGAGGCATCGATGCTCCGCAGAATCCTGAGCTGCTTCGCCATCGCGGCATGGCTGCTGGGCGCCATGCCGGCCATCCGCGCCGCGGACTATCCCACGCGGCCGATCACGCTCGTGGTCGCATTCACGCCGGGCGGGGCGAGCGACGTGCTCGCCCGCATCCTCGGCAGGAAGCTCGAACAGATTCTCGGCCAGCCGATCGTGATCGATAACCGGCCGGGCGCCGGCGGCAATGTCGCGGCCGAGGCGGTCGCGCATTCCGCGCCCGACGGCTACACGCTGTTCACCGGCAACAACGCCATCCTCGCCACCAACGCCGCGCTCTACAAGAAGATCAATTTCGACCCGGTCGCTGACTTCGCGCCGATCGGCCTGATCGGCTCGCAGGCCAATATCCTGGTGGTGAACCCGGCGCTGCCGGTCACGGTCGATGGCCGAGCTGATCGCGCTCGCCAAGGCCAATCCCGGCAAGCTCAACTTCGCCTCGTCCGGCCACGGCGCTGGCGGCGCATCTCGCCGGCGAGCTGTTCAAGGCCGAGGCCAAGATCGACATCGTCCACGTGCCCTACAAGGGCGCGGCGCCGGCCCTGCAGGACGTGATCGCGGGCCACGTGCAGATGATGTTCGCCACCGCGTCGTCGGTGGTGCCCCACATCCAGGACGGCAAGCTGCGCGCGCTCGCGGTCGCCACGCTCAAGCGCACCGCGGTCTTCCCCGACATCCCGACCATCGACGAGCTCGGCATCAAGAACTTCGACGCCACCACCTGGCACGGGCTGGTGACGCGGGCGGGCACGCCGCAGGAGGTCGTCGCCACGCTCAACCGCGCGCTGGTCGCCACGCTCGAAGATGCCGCGGTCAAGAAATCGCTCGGCGATCTCGGCGTCGACATCATCGGCGGCACGCCCGGAGGAGTTCGCGGCCTACATCAAATCCGAAATTCCCAAATGGACCGCGATCATCAAGGCGTCGGGCGCCGAAGCTGGATTGATAGTCGAGCCATGTCGCCGACAGTGTCGATACCTCGTCGCATTGCCGGGCTTGACCCGGCAATCCAGTCACGCCTAGGAAGGCCGATCCGACGCCTTGCGAAAGATCGACTCGCGGATCAGCCTGCGGGTGACGCGCGGTCGGCGAAGGCCAAGCGCAGACACGATGCTGGGATCGAAACCGCACATGAACAAGATTGATCGACAGACTACTGCGCTCGCCCACAACGTCCGCCGGCTCGGACATCTCGATCTCGCCGGCGCCGGCCAGGTCACGGTCGCGGGCTCCCACGCCTATGTCGGGCACATTCCGAACCAGGATCATCTCGGCACCTCGATCATCGACATCTCCGAGCCGAGCCAGCCGCGCGTGGTCGCCACCATCACGCTCGACGATCACGAATCCCACAGCCACAAGGTGCGCGTCGCCGGCGACATCATGATCGTCAATCACGAGCGCAACATGAGCAAGATCGGGCGCCGCGCCGAGCAGCTGCCGGCGGCGCGGCGCGCGCTCGCCGAGGAGCTCAGGCGCGAGCCCACACGGCCGGAAATCGCCGCGCAGGATGAGCGTGACCGAGGACGATCTGCGCGTGCTCGAGGAATTCGAGCAGCGCGGCTATCACAACGGCGGCTTCAAGATCTACGACGTCTCCAATCCGGCGCAGCCGAAGCTCATCTGCTATCAGAAGACCGGCGGCATCGGCGTGCACCGCTTCGACATGGACGAGCGCTACGCCTACATCTCGACCGAGATGAAGGGCTATGTCGGCAACATCCTCGTCATCTACGATCTGCGCGATCCGCGCGCAGCCGCAGGAAGTCTCGCGCTGGTGGATGACCGGGCAGCACGTCGAGGGCGGCGAGACGCCGACCTGGTCCGGCCGGCGGCACCGGCTGCACCACGCGCTGCGCTTCGGCAACGAGATGTGGGCGAGCTGCTGGCACGGCGGCTTCTGGGTCGTCGACGTGTCCGACCTCGGCGCGGCCGAGAAGCGCCGGCGGCTACAACTACCATCCGCTGTTTCCGGAGCCGACCCACACGGTGATGCCGGTGCCGGATCGCATCCGCGGCCGGCGCATCGCGCTCGCGATCGACGAGGAAGACCAGGCGCAGAGCGCGAAGCGAGGAGGAGGCGCGGCGCGGGCGCGCGCATGCGTGCCTGCTGACCTTCGACGTCAGCGATCTCGGCGCCATCAAGCCGCTCGGCGCAGTTTCAGGTGAGCGAGCTCGATTCGCCCTTCAGCCGCGTCGGCGGCGCGCGCTTCGGCGCCCATCAGTTCTGTGAGCGCGATGTCCGGCACCATCGCCTACGCGGTCTGGTTCGGCGGCGGGCTGCGGATCATCGACGTCGCCGATCCGCTGAGCCCGCGCGAGGTCGGCCATTTCATTCCGGAGCCGGTGGCGGGCCGCGCCGCGCCGCAGAGCAACGACGTGGCGCTCGACCAGCGCGGTCTCATCTACATGGTCGACCGCCACGTCGGGTTCGACATCTTGAGTTTCAGGGCTGATACGTCACTGCGTCGATTGATAGAACCGCCTGGCGTCCGCGCTGAAGGCTTTGCGCGACTCCGGATCGATGTAGAACATGTGCCCGCCGCGATAGAGGCTGAGCTGGGTGCGCGAGGGGTCGCCGATCGGCGGGAGATGGTCGAGCACGTAGCGGCTCACCGCGTAGGGCGTCACCATGTCGCTGTAGCCGTGCGCGACCAGCAGCCGAAACGACGGAATGAGCGACAGCAGTTCCCGCACGTCGTCGGTGACGCTGGCCGAGCCGCGTCCGGAGCCCTCGCCCCAATCCCATTTGCCGGAGATGTCGGGTGACAGCAGGATGTAGGTCATCTCGCTCTTGAAGCCGAGCTCGTCGCGCGCATAGTTGGCGAAGGCGCCGCCGTAGGCGCGCGTGAGACCGTCGAGCAGCGGATCGGGGCCGCGCGCGGTCTCCTGCTCCGGGAACGGATCGGCGACCGCGAAGGTCGCGTCATAGCGGCTGACGATCTTGCCCTCGGCCGGAGCGCAGATGCTTGACATAGGCGTCGCGGATGAACCCGCGCGATTTCGTGACGATGTCCTCGGGCAGCCCGGTGATTTGCGCCACGCGCTGATAGAAGTTGCGCGCCGCATCGCCGCTGGGGCGCGGACCGGCGAGCGCCGTGAGATATTCGCGTGAATGCGAAGCGCTCCGCCTCGGCCTGCGCCTCCTTGCTGAAGGTGCCTTTGCGTTCGAGCTCGGCCGCCGCCAGCGACGGCAGCTGCAACGCCGCGCCGAGCGCGAACCGGCTGCCGCCGAAGATCAACCCGCCCTCGATCAGCGGCGACACCATCACGATGCCGGACACCATGATGCCCTGGTCGCGCTGCAGCGCCTGCGCCACCTTGGCGGCGCGAAACCCGCCGTAGCTTTCGCCCAGGAGGTACTTGGGCGAATTGCCGCGGCCGTTCTTGCCGAGGTAGAGCGCGATCGTCTTGGCCAGCGTCTGCGCGTCCTGGCGCACGCCATAGAACGCGTTGCCGCCGTCGGCCTTGGCCGGCCGGCTCCAGCCGGTTCCGACCGGATCGATCATCACCAGATCGGTGAAGCCGAGCCAGGTCTGCGGATTGTCCTGCAAGCGCGCGGTCGCGGCGTCGTTGCCGGGAAACTCGAGGATCCTCGGCCCGACCAGGCCCAGGTTCAGATAGGCCGATGCCGCGCCCGGTCCGCCGTTGAAGGCGAAGGTGACCGGGCGGTTCGCCGCCTCGGCGTTGTTGGCGACATAGGCGGTGTAGTAGATCGCGGCCAACCGCTCGCCGGATTGATCGAACAACGACAGCGTCCCGGCGGTCGCGGTGTAGGCGAGCTTGCCGCCGGGGATGTCGATGGTGTGCTCGGTGACGGCATCCGCGCGGCAGCAGCCGCAGCACGCTCTCGCGTGCTTCCGCCGGCCGCTGTTCGGGCTGCCGTGTTTCCGCATGTTGCTCCGCTCTGCGGCGCCGGCGCCCGCCGCGGGCGTTCCTGCGCGCTCGCGAGCGTGGCCGTGCCGGCGAGCAGCAGCGCCAGCAGCAGGCGCCAGGAACGAAGGCGGCTCGAGCTTCGTCAGTATTGGGGAAGATGATTGCGGGCGTGGTCATGCGGCGTCCTGGGTCCATCGATCCTTCGGGCGCCCCCGGCTCGGCCGCACCATATCGGTATCGCGCCCGCTGCTCAAACCCCGCTCCGCGGTGGACAACCGGCGGGAGATCAGGGAATGTCGGGCCTTCCCGGCGCTCTGCCGGGCCATGAGAATCACCTCACAGGTGCCGGAAAATGCCGTTTCCCAAGGCCTCGCGCGCGCTCGAACGTTTCACGGTGCTCGATCTGACCCGGGTGCGCGCCGGCCCGACCTGCGTGCGCCAGCTCGCCGACTGGGGCGCCAACGTCATCAAGATCGAGTTACCGCCCGAGCCCGGCGGCGGTGAGCCGCTGGGCGGCCCGCGCGAAGGGTCGGATTTCCAGAATCTGCACCGCAACAAGCGCAGCATGACGCTCAACCTGAAGGCGCCGGAAGCGCTGGCCGCTTTCAAGCGCATGGTGAAAAAAGCCGACGTGGTGGTCGAGAATTTTCGGCCCGACGTGAAGCGTCGTCTCGGCATCGACTATCCGCAACTGCGCAAGATCAACCCGAAGCTCGTCTATGCCAGCATTTCCGGGTTCGGGCAGACCGGTCCGTATGCCGCGCGGCCGGGCTTCGACCAGATCGCGCAAGGCATGGGCGGGCTTGATGTCGATCACCGGCTTGCCCGGGCAGGGGCCGGTGCGCGTCGGCATCCCGATCGCCGACCTCACCGCGGGGCTGTTTTGCGCGCTCGGCATTCTGGTGGCGCTGCTGGAGCGCGAAAAGTCGAAGCAGGGCCAGCATGTCACGACCTCGCTGCTGCAGGCGCAGATCTTCATGCTCGATTTCCAGGGCGCGCGCTGGCTGATCGAGGGCGAGGTGCCCAAGCAGGCCGGCAACAATCATCCGACCAGCATCCCGACCGGCGTGTTCAAGACCGCCGACGGCCACATCAATATCGCCTCGACCGGCTCGAAAATCTGGGCGCGGTTCTGCGCAGCCGCCGATGCGTCCGAGCTGCTGCAGCGGCCGGAATACCAGACCGCCGCCGAGCGCTCGAAGAACCGCGACGCGCTCAACGCCGACATCGAGAGATATACGGTCAAGCGCACGAGCGCCGAATGGATCGAGCGGCTCAACAAGGCCGGCGTTCCGTGCGGGCCGATCTATTCGATCGACCAGGTCTACGCCGATCCGCAGGTCGAGCATCTCGGCATGGCGCAGGCGGTGAAGACCAAGGACAAGTCGAAGCTGCGCATGGCGGGCCAGCCGATGTCGCTGTCGCGCACGCCGAGCAGGCTGGTGGCGCGGCCGCCCAAGCTCGGCGAGCATACCGACGCGGTGCTCAAGGAGTTCGGGTTCAGCGCGAAGGACATCGCGGCGCTGCGCAAGGCGAACGCGGTTTGACGGATGCAGGCGGTTTGGCGCGCATGACCACGGCGCGCGGAGGACAGAGTGATGGACGACGTGACCAAGACCGACAAGATGCTGTCGCGCAAGGATGGGCGCGTCGGCTACGTGATCTTCAACAACCCCGAGCGTCACAACGCGGTATCGCTCGACATGTGGGCGGCGACCAGCCGGATCCTCGAGGATTTCGCCAAGGACGACGAGGTGCGCGTCGTCGTGCTGACCGGCGCCGGCGGCAAGGCCTTCGTATCCGGCGCCGACATCTCGAAGTTCGAGAGCGAGCGCGCCACCCTCGACGCGACCAAGCATTACAACGCCACGGTCGAAAAGGCCTATGCCGGGGTGCAGGAGTTTTCCAAGCCGACCATCGCCATGATCCGCGGCTATTGCATCGGCGGCGGGCTCGGGCTCGCGGTGTGCTGCGATCTGCGGATCTGCTCCGACAATTCGCGCTTCGCGGTGCCCGCCGCGAAGCTTGGGCTCGGCTACTCCTATGCCGGCCTGCGCCGGCTCGTCGATGTGGTCGGGCCGGCCTTCGCCCGGGAAATCTTCTTCACCGCGCGCCAGTTCGACGCCGAGGAGGCGCGCGCGATGGGGCTGGTCAATCGCGTCGTGCCCGAGGCCGAGCTCGAGGCCTATGTGAAGAACTACGCCGAGACCATCGCCGGCAACGCGCCGCTCACGGTCAAGGCGGTGAAGTACATCGTCGGCGAAGTCACCAAGGATGAGAGCAAGCGCAACATGGCGCGCTGCGCGCGAGATGGTGGATCAATGCTTCGCCAGCAACGACTTCATCGAGGGCCGCAGGGCGTTCATGGAGAAGCGCAAACCGGCATTCACCGGGAAGTGATGGTTTCGTCTCCGATCTCGTTCAGTTCCCGGGGCGGGGAGCAAAGAAAACAGCGAGGCGGCAAGCTGTCGCGGATGCCGGGCGCCGGTTTGGTGTTTCAATGGTCATAAGACCAAGCGGCGGGCAAACCGGCCGGATACCCAGGAGGAAGCGCGTGGCGTCGGTTGAATTGCGGGGTCTGACCAAGCGCTACGGCGATCTGGCGGTGGTCGACAATGTGTCGCTGACCATCGATCACGGCCGGCTCGTGTGCCTGCTCGGTCCCTCCGGCTGCGGCAAGACGACGACGCTGCGCCTGATCGCGGGCTTCGTCGAGCCGTCGGCCGGCGAGATCCGCGTCGGCGACAAGCTCATGTCCTCGCCGGCGCGGACCACGCCGCCGGAGCGGCGCAACATGTCGATGATCTTCCAGAGCTACGCGCTCTGGCCGCACATGACGGTCGCCGCGAACGTGGCCTATGGGCTCGAGCTGCGCAAGCTCGATCGCGATACGATCAAGCGCAAGCTGGCGGCGATCCTGGCGACCACGCATCTCGGCGCGCTCGCCGACCGCTATCCCGGCGAACTGTCGGGCGGCCAGCAACAGCGCGTTGCGCTCGCGCGCGCCCTGATCGTGGAGCCCGAGACGCTGCTGCTGGACGAGCCGCTGTCGAATCTCGACGCCAATCTGCGGGAGGAGATGCGCTTCGAGGTGCGCCGCCTGCATGACGAGTACCGCTACACCACGGTCTACGTCACCCACGACCAGTCGGAAGCGATGACCACCGCCGACGTGATCGCGGTGATGAACCTCGGCAAGATCGAACAGGCGGGCTCGCCCGAGGACATCTACGAGCGGCCGCGCTCGGAATTCGTCGCCCGCTTCATCGGCTCGAGCAATGTCATCAAGGGCCAGGCGCTCGACGAGTCCCACCTTTCATACGCCGGTTCCACCCTGCGCTGCACCGGCGGCAGGTTCGCCGCGGGCAGCGCCGGTGCGGTGGCGGTCCGCCAGCACGTCGTCGGGCTGTGGGCGAAGAAGCCCGACACGACGGAGAACGTGGTGCCGGGAACGGTGGTGCGGCAGGTCTTTCTCGGATCGGGCCGCGACTACCTGGTGGAGATGCCGGACCGTACCCAATTGCGCGTGGTCGCATCGGCGGCCGAGAACATTCCGCAGGGAGCCGCGGTCTGGCTCCATCTGCCGCCGGAAAGCTGCCGTGTGCTGAGCGGATGAGAACGTCCCGGCAAGCGGATAACGAGATCAGTGAGGAGACGACAATGAAGAAGCCGATCATTTCCAGGCGGGACGTGCTCCAGGGTTCGACCGCCTTGGCGGCATCGAGTGTGTTCGCGTCGGTGGCCTCGGCGGCTCCGCCGGCGAGCGCCGTCACGCCGCAATTGATCGAGGCCGCCAAGAAGGAAGGCAAGGTCGTCTTCTACACCTCGATCGACCTGCCGGTGGCGGAGCGCCTCGCCAAGACGTTCGAGGCGAAATATCCCGGGCATAGCGGTGCGGGTGGAGCGCACCGGCGCCGAGCGCGTGTTCCAGCGCATCGGCCAGGAATATGCGAGCCGGATCCACGCCGTCGACGTGGTCAATTCGTCCGATGCCGCGCATTTCATCGTGTGGAAGCGCGAAGGCATTCTCGAGCCCTACGTGCCCGAGGACGTGGCCAAGTATTATCCCGCCGAGCACAAGGATCCGGACGGCACGTTCGCGACCTACCGCGCCTGGGTGTGCGTCATCGGCTACAACACCAACATGGTGAAGGCCGAGGATGCGCCCAAGAGCTATGCCGACCTGCTCGATCCGAAATGGACCAGCAAGATCGTCAAGGCGCATCCGAGCTACAGCGGCACCATCATGACCGCGACCTATCAGATGTCGCGCGACCTCGGTTGGGAGTATTTCGAAAAGCTCGCCAAGCAGAAGGTGATGCAGGTGCAGTCGTCGGCCGACCCGCCGAAGAAGCTTGCGCTCGGCGAGCGGTCGGTGATGGCGGACGGCAACGAGTACAACATGTTCGTCGAGAAGGAGAAGGGCAGCCCGGTCGAAATCGTCTACGCGACCGAGGGCTCGCCGCTCGATCGTCGGCCCCAACGCGCTGTTCAAGAACGCCCCCAATCCGAACGCCGCGCGGCTGTTCCAGAGCTTCTGCTTCTCGCCCGAGGCCCAGCAGCTGTCGATCGATGTCGGCGGCCTGCGTTCGCTGCATCCTGGGGTCAAGGAGAAGCCCGGGCGCAAGCCGTTCAGCGAGATCAAGAAGATGAAGGACGATCCGGCGGCGGTGGAAAAGATGAGCGAGCAGATCAAGGCGCGCTACAGCAAGCTGTTCGGAGTGTAATGCCCGCTGTCATCGCCCGCGTAGGCGAGCAATGCAGTAACCACCGATGAGGAATTTTGTCGTCGTTGCCTCGCTTTCTGCGCGGTGAGTACTGAATGCCCCGCATTCGCGGGGCATGACAGCTGAGAATATGCCCGACTGGAATCGGGAGGAAACCATGACCAAGCATCGTTTCTCCAGGCGCGACGTGCTCAACTCCGCAACCGCGCTGGCGGCGACCGTCTTTGCTTCCCCGCTGCGCGCGGCGGCGCCGGAAGCATCGGCGATCACGCCGGCTCTGGTCGAGGCCGCGAAAAAGAGGGCAAACTTGCCTTCTACACCGCCATGGACCTGGCGTTTGCCGAGCGGCTCGCCAAGACTTTCGAAGAGAAGTTCCCCGGGGTTGCCGTCCGCGTGGAGCGCTCCGGCGCCGAGCGCATCTTCACCCGCATCGCCCAGGAATACGGCGGCAACATCAACGTCGTCGACGTGGTCAATACGGCGGATCAGGCGCATTGCATCGTATGGAAGCGCAACGGCTGGCTCGCGCCGTACCTGCCCGAGGAGGTCGCGAAGCATTTCGACCCGCAATACTACGACCCGGACGCCCTGCACGTCACGACGCGGATCCTGATCTCGCCGATCGCCTACAACACCAACTTGGTGAAGAAGGAGGACGCGCCGAAGAGCTTTGCCGACCTGCTTGATCCGAAATGGGCGGGCAAGCTGGTGAAGGGGCACCCGGCTTACAGCGGCACCATCATGAACTCGACCTTCCAGACCGCGCGCGACCTCGGCTGGGGCTATTTCGAGAAACTCGCAAAGCAGCGCGTCCTGCAGGTCCAGTCGGCGACCGACACGCCGAAGAAGATCGCGCTCGGCGAGCGCGCGGTCATGGTCGACGGCGCCGGCTATCTCGTCATCCGCAACAAGGAGGAGGGCCAGCCGGTGGAGATCGTCTACCCCGAGGAGGGGACGCCGCTCGCCGGCAGTCCGAGCGCGGTGTTCAAGGCGGCGCCCAATCCGAACGCGGCGCGCCTGTTCCAGAATTGGATGCACTCACGCGAGGCCCAGCAGCTCCTTGTCGATTGGGCCCGTCAGTATTCGCCGCATCGCCAGACCGTGGAGAAGCCCGGCATCCGCAAGCTCGCGGACATCAAGCTGATGAAAGAGGACCCCGAGAGCGTCGAGAAGATGGGCGATGAGATCAAGACGCGCTACGCCCAGATTTTCAGGGTGTGATGCCGTTGACCACTGAACTCGTCATGCCCCGCGGCGGTGGGGCGTCCAATCGCCCCGGCGCCTGCAATGAAAAATGCAGGCGCCGGAGGTTGGTGGATCATCCATATTCGCGGATGACAGGCGCGCGGCTGTCATGACCATTGCATTGCCGGCTCTGGGCGTCCCGCGCAAGCACAAGATCGACCTGTCGTGGCCGATCCTCGTGCTGTTCGCCGCGCTGTCTGTGCGTGCTCATCATCCTGCCCATGTCCTGGCTGATCTATTACAGCCTGGTCGACCGCTCCGGCGCCTTCACGCTCGACAACTTCAAGACGCTGGTGACCGACCCGGTTTTCGTCGACCCGCTGAAGACGACGCTGATCCTGGCGACCAGTTCGAGCATCATCTGCTGCGCGTTCGCCGCGCCCATGGGCTGGCTGGTCGCGCGCACCGACATGCCGCTGCGCCGCACCGTGCGTGCGCTGGTCACGGCATCCTTCGTGACACCGCCGTTCCTCGGCGCCATCGCGTGGGAGCTGCTGGCGGCGCCCAACAGCGGTCTCCTCAACAAGATCTACCGCGCGGTGACCGGCGCTCCGCAGGACGAGCACCTCTTCAACATCTACTCGCTCGGGGGCCTGATCTTCGTCATCTCCTGCTACACCTTCCCGTATGTATTCGTGCTGCTCGCCAACGCGCTCGATCGCATTCCCGGCGATCTCGAGGATGCGTCATCGATTCTCGGCGGCCGCACCTGGACGACCGCGCGGCGCATTACCATCCCGCTGGCGCTGCCTGCGCTCCTGGCCGGCGCGCTGGTCGCATTCCTGCAGGCGATGACGCTGTTCGGCTCGCCGGCGATCCTGGCGATTCCCGCCGGCTTCCACACCATGACCACCAAAATCTGGAGCCTGTTCAATTATCCGCCCAAGGCCGAGCTTGCGGCGGCGGCGTCGGTGCCGCTGCTGGTCCTCACGGTGGTGCTGCTGCGCGCCGAGCACTTCATTCTCGGCCGCCGCGGCTATTCGGTGGTCGGCGGCAAGCAGGGCGACCCGCGACTGATCCGGCTGGGCGCGCTCAAATGGGTGGCGCTCGCGCTTCGTCTTCGTCATCCTCATGTGCCCGGTGTTCCTGCCCTATGGCGCGCTCCTCAACGCCACGTTCTCGCGGGTCGCCACATCGTTCGTAACGACGACGAATTTCACCCTGCACAATATCCACTTCGTGTTCTTCGAATTGTCCGCCACCAAGCTCGCGGTGAAGAACACCTTCCTGCTCGGCGTTGCCTCGGCCACCATCGGCACGATCATGGCGGTGGTGATTGCCTACGTCACGACCCGGCGGGCCATCCGTGGCTATCGCGCGCTCGGCTTTCTCGCCACCGCGCCGGTCGCGATTCCCGGCATCGTGCTCGGCGTCGGGCTGTTCCTGAGCTATGCGCGGCCGCCGCTGGTCCTCTACGGCACGCTGTGGATCCTGCTGATCGCCTTCGTGACCATCGCGCTGCCAGCCGCTTATCAGCAGCTCCAGTCGGCCTTCCGTTCAGTTCATACCGACCTCGAGGATGCGAGCCGCATCCTGGGCTCGACGCGCCTGCGCACGCTGCGCGACATCACGGCGCCGCTGTTGCGCACCAGCGTGATCGCGACCTGGTGCTTCATCTTCGTCGGCGTCATCCGCGAATTGTCGGCCGCCATCATGCTGTTCACGTCGGAAACCAAGGTGATCTCGGTGCTCATCTTCGATCTCAACGAGATCGGGAGACCTCGGCGCAATCGCGGTGCTCGGCCTGATCATGCTTGTCATCACCTTCGCCGTCGTTATCGCGGTCAATCGCATTCCCGGCTTCGGCGATGCCCGCCTGCGCAACACCTGACATGCCACTGAAAGACACTCGATCGCCCTCAGGCTGAGCCGGGCGGTGTAGGACTCCATGGACGCTTCCCTTCCCGCGACTTCTCGTCGCTGAGATTCTGGCGCGCCGGATCGCGACGCTGGACCCGGCGCGGCTGCCCGCAACGGTGCGTCGCAAATGCGAGGACCTGGCCGTCGACGTTGTCGGGCTCTGTCTCACCGCGCGCAACGAGGATTACGTCAAGGCCGCGCTTGCAGGCTGGGACGAGGAGGGGTCGTGCACGGCGATCGGCCATGCACGCCCCATGAGCGCCGCCGGCGCCGCCTTCGTCAACGGCACGGCCGCGCACGGCGAGGATTTCGACGACACGTTCGAGGGTGGGCCCGTGCACGCCGGCGCGGTGATCGTCCCGGCGGTGCTCGCGGCCTGCGAGCGTTACAATCCGAGCGGGTCCTCGGCGCTGCTGGGCATCGCGGTCGGCACCGAGGTGATCTGCCGGCTCAGCGTGGTGGTGCCGAAGGCCGTGCACAAGGCGGGTTTTCATCCGACCGCGGTGTTCGGCGCCATGGCGGCGGCGGCCGGCGTCGGCGCGGCGCTCAAGCTCGAGGAGCGCCAGATGGTCGACGCGCTCGGCATCGCCGGCTCGATGGCCGGCGGCATCATCGAGTATCTCGCCGAGGGCGCCTGGACCAAGCGGCTGCATCCGGCTGGGCGGCGCAATCGGGCTTGCGCGCGGCGCTGCTGGGACGCCAGGGTTTTCTCGGCCCGCGCACCGTATTCGAGGGCGTGCATGGCCTGTTCCATGGCTTCGCCCATACCACGACGGGCAATTACGACGCGCTCATCGGCGATTTCGGTGCGCATTGGGTGACGCAGACGCTCGCCTTCAAACCGTATCCATGCGGAACGATGACGCATCCCTATATCGACTGCGCGCGACGGCTGGCGGCGCGCGGGATCAAGGCGGAGGAGATCGAGGAGCTCGTGTGCGAGGTCGGCGAAGGCACGGTGCATCGCCTGTGGGAGCCGCTCGCGGCGAAGCAGCGCCCCACCAACGGCTATGCCGGGAAATTCTCCACGCCGTATTGCATCGCCCATGCCTTCGTGCGCGGCCAGGTCGGTCTCGATGCCTTCGCCGACGACGCGGTGAAGGAGCCGCGCGTGCTCGCGCTCGCGTCCAAGGTGCGCTACCAGATCGACCCGAACAATCCTTATCCCAACAACTTCACCGGTCATATCCGCGCGGTGCTTGCCGACGGGCGCGTGGTCGAGGAGCGCCAGCCGCACCTGCGCGGCGGCGCGCACGAGCCGCTCTCCCGCGGCGACATCGAGGAGAAATTCGTGCTCAATGCGCGTCACGGCGGATGGGATGCAACGCGCACGGAGCGGGCGCTGGGGCTGCTGCGGACGCTCTATGACGGCAAGATCGATCTTTCATCGTTGCGCGGGTGATCTGCCGTACCCTATCGATGCATGTTCTGCCGCATCGCGCTTGCAATAGAATTCACTGAGGACACGCATCCATGACCAAGGAACTCGCTGGCCGCGTCGCGATCGTCACCGGCGCCGGGCGCAATATCGGCCGCGGCATCGCGCTCGCGCTCGCCGCCGGCGGCGCCGCGGTCGTCGTCAACGCCCGCTCCAACTTGCAGGAAGCCGAGGCGGTCGCCAGCGAGATCGAGCGCGCGGGCGGCAAGGCGTTCGGCGTCACCGCCGATGTCGCCGATGTCGAGGCGGTGCAAAAGATGGTTGCGTCCGCCGCGGCGCGCTTCGGCGGCATCGACATCCTCGTCAACAACGCGGCGGTGCGCGCCGAGCAGGCGTTCGAGAACATGACGCTGGCGCAATGGCGCGCGGTCACGAGCATCATCCTCGACGGCGCATTCAACTGCGTGCAGGCCTGCCTGCCCTATCTCAAGAAGAGCGGCGCCGGCGCGATCGTAAACATCGGCGGCCTCTCCGCGCATACCGGCGCGGCGCGGCGTCCCCATGTGGTGACCGCCAAGGCCGGCCTCATCGGATTCACCCGTGCGCTGGCGCACGAGCTTGCCGGCGACAAGATCCGGGTGAACACGGTCACGCCGGGCCTGATGGCGGCGCCACGCCCGGCCGGCCAGCCCGAGCCGCAGCATCACTCGCTGGTCCATGCGCTCGTCGGCCGCCGCGGCCAGCCCGACGACATCGCTTCGGCCGTGCGCTTCGTCTGCGGCCCGGGGGCGAGCTTCATCACCGGGCAGAACCTCCAGGTGAACGGCGGGACATATTTGGGGTGAGGCATACCCGGGGCTCGCGGCTCCAGCGCCGACACTCGGTACGGGTCAAGCGCAAGATCGGCGAGGCGGGGAGGGGTGAATCCAACGCCAAATAGTGCTAATCCCGTCGCGACCGACATCTCGGCAATCACGAAAAGTACGAGGACCCCATGTACAGCGATCTCGCGCTCTATATCGACGGCAAATGGATGAATGGCGCCGGCCGCAAGGGCGAGGACGTGATCAATCCGGCGACCGAGAAGCCGCTCGCGCACCTGCCGCACGCGAGCAAGGCCGATCTCGACGAAGCGCTCGAAGCCGCGAAGAAAGGCTTCGCGCTGTGGCGGGCGACCTCGGCCTATGACCGCGCCAAGATCATGCGCAAGGCCGCCGATCTCATGCGCGAGCGCCACGACGCCATCGCGAAAATCATGGTGCAGGAGCAGGGCAAGGTCTACGCCGAGGCGCGCGTCGAGGTGATGACGTCAGCCGACATCATCGACTGGTACGCCGAGGAGGGCCGCCGCAGCTACGGCCGCATCGTGCCGGGCCGCGTCAAGGGCACGCGCCAGCTGGTGGTCGCCGAGCCGGTCGGCGTCGTCGCCGCGTTCACGCCATGGAATTTCCCGGTGCTGACGCCTGCGCGCAAGGTCGGCGGCGCGCTGGCGGCGGGCTGCTCGCTCATCCTCAAGGCGTCGGAGGAGACGCCTGGCGCCTGCGTCGAGATGGTGCGCTGCTTCGCCGACGCCGGCGTTCCGGCGGGCGTGCTCAACCTGGTGTTCGGCGTGCCGTCGGAGGTCTCCGAGCATCTGCTGGCGAAGGACGCGGTGCGCAAGATTTCGTTCACCGGCTCGATCCCGGTCGGCAAGCATCTCGCCGCGCTGGCCGCGAAAGGCATGAAGCGCACCACCATGGAGCTCGGCGGCCATTCGCCGGTCGTGGTGTTCGCCGACGCCGATCCGGAGAAGGCCGCCGACACCATCGCCGCGTTCAAGTATCGCAACGCCGGCCAGGTCTGCATCTCGCCGACGCGCTTCTACGTGCAGGAGGACGTCGTACAAGAAGTTCCTGGCGCGCTTCACCGAGTACGCCAAGGGCATCAAGCTCGGCGACGGGCTGGAGAAGGGCGTCACCATGGGCCCGATGGCCAATGCGCGCCGCATCGACGCCATGGAAAGCTTCGTCGCCGACGCCAAGCAGCGCGGCGGCAAGGTGGTCGACCGGCGGCAAGCGGCCGCAGCAACCAGGGCTATTTCTACGAGCCGACGATCGTCACCGACGTGCCCGACGATTCCAAGGTGATGACGCAGGAGCCGTTCGGGCCGATCGCGCCCATCGTCACCTTCAAGACCTTCGACGAGGTGGTGGAGCGCGCGAACTCGCTGGAGTACGGGCTTGCGGCCTATGCGTTCACGAGCTCGAACGCGACCGCGGCGGCGATCGGCGACGCGATGCAGTCGGGCATGGTCGGCGTCAACTCGATTGCGATCTCGACGCCGGAGACGCCGTTCGGCGGCGTGAAGGAATCCGGCCACGGCAGCGAGGGCGGCACCGAGGGGCTCAGCGCCTACCTCAACACCAAGTTCATCTCGCAGGGGTGACGCGCGCACTGCAGCCGTCGATGCGCGGGCTTCGCCCGCGCATCCATCCTTTTACGAGAACGATGGATTGCCGGACCAAGCCGGCAATGGCGACTTACCTTTGCTCCGCCCCTCGGCAGGCCTGCCAGATTTTTCCGGCGTCGCCGGCATGTCGAGATGCGCCCGGCGCCGCCTGGAATGGCATCGGCGATGGCGTTCATGACCGCGGCGATCGCTGCGGTGGTGCCCGCTTCGCCCGCGCCCTTCACGCCGAGCGGGTTGGTCGTCGCCGGCACCGCATGGATGGCGTCCTTGAACGAGGGCATGTCGTCGGCGCGCGGCATCGCGTAATCCATGAACGAGCCGGTGACCAGCTGTCCGCCCGAGCTGTCGAACACCGCGTTCTCCATCATCGCCTGGCCCAGGCCTTGGGCGATGGAGCCGTGGGTCTGCCCCTCGACGATCATGGTGTTGAGCGGGCGGCCGCAATCGTCGACCGCGGCATAGGCCACGAGCACAAGCTCGCCGGTCTTCGGATCGATCTCCACCTCGGCGATGTGACAGCCGTTGGGAAATGTCAGCGGCGTTTCCGCATTGACCTTGGTATCGAGGTCTTCGGGGATTTCGCCGCGCTTTTTCATCTCCTTGGCGCGGGCGGCGAGATCGAACAGGGTGATGCTGCGATCGGTCCCCACCACGCCGAAACGCCCGTCGCGGTATTCGATGTCGGCTTCCGCCGTTTCCAGCACGTTCGCGGCGATCGCCTTGCCCTTGGTCAGCAGCGCCTCGACCGTCTTGATCAGCGCATGGCTCACGGTCATCGCGGAGCGTGAGCCGACCGACGCGTAGCCCGCGATCTCCATCGCGGAGTCGCCGTGCCGGTGCACGATCTGCTCCGCCTTGATGCCCAGCCGCTCCGCCAGCATGGGGATTGAACACGGTGGCGTGGCCCTGGCCGGTCGACTGCACGTTGAGCCCGAGCACCAGGGTCTCGCCGCCGGGAAAGCTCAGCGCGGTGCCCTCGAGCGGAAAGCCGCCGGCATGCTCCAGCATGCAGGAAATGCCGAACCCGCGGTATTTGCCGCGCTTGGCGGCCTCGCGCCGGCGCTGCTTGAAACCGTCGTGGTCGGCGAGCGCCAACGCCTTGTCGAGCACGGTCTCGAACTCGCCGCTGTCGATGGTCGTGCCGACGGCGGTCTTGTACGGCATCGCCGACGACTTGATCAGGTTGCGCCGGCGCAGCTTGACCGGATCGATGCCGGTCACCCGCGCGGCCTCGTCGATCACGCGCTCGAGGATGAAGTTGGCCTCCGGACGGCCGGCGCCGCGGTAGGGCGCCGTGGTCGTCGTGTTGGTGAACACGCAGCGCACGGCGATGTCGATGCGCGGGATGTCGTACATGCCGGGCAGGCAGCGCGTGAGGTTCACGGTCTGGATGTTGGCGCCGACGGCGCCGATGAAGGCGCCCATGCTCCCGAGGTGGCGGATGCGCAGCGCCAAGAACTTGCCGCGCTCGTCGAGCGCAAGCTCGACATCGCTATAGGCGTCGCGTGCGTGATTGTCGCTCAGGAACGCCTCGGCGCGGTTCGACATCCAATGCACCGGCCGGCCGATCTTGCGCGCCGCGACCAGGATCGCGAGGTATTCCGGATAGGGGCCGGTCTTCAGTCCGAAGGCGCCGCCGACATCCTCGGTGACCACCCGCAAGCGCTGGTTGGGAACGCCCAGGATGGGGGCAAGTCCGTCGCGCAACGCGCGCGCACTTTGCGAGCAGCAGCGCAGCAAATAGCTCTCGTTGGCCGGATCGTAGCTCGCGGTTGCGCCGCGCGGCTCCATCGACTGCACCAGGATCCGCTGCTGGACCAAAGCGACCCGCGCCACGTGCCTGGCGGACGCGATGAGGCGATCGACCTCCTTGGCATTGGCCTCGGGGTCGGGCGCCAGTCCCGGCCAGTCGACCGCGACATTGCCCGGCGCTTCCGGCCAGACTTGCGGCGCGCCCTCGCGAACGGCCTCGCGCAGGTCGACCACCGGCGTACGCTCCTCGTAGTCGACGGTGACGAGCTCGGCGCCGTCCTGCGCGGCCGTCAGCGTCTCGGCGACCACGACCGCGACCGCCTCGCCCACATGGCGCACGGTCGTGCCGGCGAGGGCGGGGCGATGCGGAATGATGAGCTTCTGGCCGCCCCGGCCAACGCAGCGGCGGGTGCTGGGAGATGTTGCCGATCCCTTCCATGTCGGCGGCGGTCAGCACCGCGAGCACGCCGGGCACGGCCTTGGCCGCCTCGGTATCGATCGAACGGATATCGGCAAAGGCGTGCGGGGAACGCACGAAATAGGCATAGGTCTGGCCGGTCAGCGGGTCGTCGGCCGCGTAACGTCCGAGGCCGCGCACCAACGGATCGTCCTCCAGGCGCGGCCGGTGCTGCGCGCGGCTATCATCGGTCTTTGCATCCATATCGGCATCCAATGTCGGGGAGGGTCTGGGCGGGAGCACGTTATAACCGAAAGCGGGGCGCGGACGGGAGTCCGTTTCGGCCGGTCGAATCTTAGGCATGCCATGCGCCGAAAGTGCCAGTGGCATGCGGCTCAACGCCGTCATCGCGTCGCACGCCCACGCGCTCGGCCGCCCTATTGTGTTCTCCATCGCCGCGCGCACGCGGGCGACGGTGTCGGGATCGGTGCGGGACACCTGCTCGACCAAAGCCGCGACCTGCTCGCCGGAGAGCGGCTCGACGTCGATCTTGAGCTTGTCCGCTTCGGCGAGGTAGGCCGGGTCCTTCATGGTGGCGTCGAACGCGCGCCGCAGCGCCTCGACCCGCGCCGCCGGCACGTTGGGCGGCAGGAAGAACGGGCGGCCGTATTCCAGCCGCGCCAGCATCAGCCGCAGCGCCGCGCGTTCGGCATCGGTCTTGGCCTGGTCCATGAACAGCGGCACGTCGGCGAGCTCGGGACTCTTCGTGCAGCGCCCACTGCGCCAGGATGCGGATCTTCTTCTCCGTGATCCAGTTCGTGCTGATCGCCTTGAGCGTCGACCAGTTGGCGATGGTGCCGTGCGCCTCGCCGCTTTCCATCGCGAGATGGATCTTCGGCGTGCTCTCGTAGCCGGTGACGACCTTGAACTTGAACCCGAACAGACGATTGGCGAGAATCGGATAATCGAACTGGGTCGAGCCGGGCGCCTGCGCGCCCATCACGATCTCCTTGTTCTTCATGTCTTCGAGAACCTGCACCGGCGCGGTGTGCCAGACATACATGGCCTGGGTTTCGCGGTTGGTGCTGCCGAGCCAGTTGAGCTTCACCGGATCGAAGCGGGCGCCGGCGGGCTGCAGCAGCGGCGTGGTCGGCATGCCGTTGAACGAGGCGCCCATCACCGTCCCGTCGAACGGGCCGGTGTGGTAGAGCGCGTTGGTCATGGAGAGGCTGCCGGCGCCCGGCTGGTTCTGCACGATGATGGTCGGCTGCCCCGGAATGTGCGCGGCCATGTGGCGCGCCAGCAGCCGCGCATTGATGTCGTAGCCCGAGCCGACCCCGATGCCGACCACGAGCCGCATGCGTCTTGCCCTTGAAGAAGGCGGCGACGTCGTCTTGCTGCGCAAGAGCCGATGAAGCGCCGACCAGGAGCATGGACAGGGCGAGCAGAGTTTTTTCACGTGTTTCCTCCTCTCGTCACCTTGCGGCGCTCGCCCGCCTGAGGCGATGGCACGGCCCGATTGTGCTCGTCATCCTTCGAGGCTCGCTGCGCTCGCACCTCAGGATGACGGCGCATTCACGCTGCCGCGCGTTCCTCGCCAGGCTCGAGCGGCAGCTTCACCGCCTGCTTGCGCCTCGCCGACAGATCGAGCGCCTTGGTCAGCATCAGGCGGTTGTGCGCCTCGGCGGCGGTCGCGGCCTGCGTCGGCAGACCGAGCGCGATGCGGTTGAGCCAGGAATCGGTTTCCTCGCGCATCGGGCCGCGCAGCTCGCCGAGCGCCATGTCGCCGGGCGGATAGCTGCCCATGAAATCGACCAGCCGGCTCTTGTCCGGCGCGTAGCCTTCCTCCTGCGGCGCCGAGACCGCAAGCACCATGTCGCGATGGGTGTCGTCGATGGTCAGCACGCCCTCGGTGCCGGTGATGCCGACTTCCAGGCTGTAGACCGCGCCCGGCCAGGTCACCGGCAGCGCCCACGAGATGTTCAGGTGATAGACGCTGCCGTCCGAGAACATGATCATGCCGGCGGTGGCGTCGATGCCCTGGTAGAGCGGGCCCAGCACCTTGTCGATCGAGCGCGCGTAGCACTCGACCGGCGTCTTCGCCTCCATGTACCACATCACGATGTCGAGCGCGTGCGTGCCCGAGATCACCATCGGCGAGATCGTCTTGGGATCGTTGGTGCGCTTGTAGTTGTCGATGGCGACCAGGCGGTTCATGAACGCGCGCGAGGTGACCAGCGTCACGTCGCCGAGCGCGCCGGTGCGCACCTTCTCCTTGGCGGCGAGCCATTTGCGGCGGAAGCGCTGGGTGTAGCCGACCACCGCGTCGAGCTTGGCGTCGGTGATCGCCTTGAGCACGCGCGCGGATCTGCCGAGATCGGTCGCCAGCGGCTTCTCGATCAGCATCGGCACGCCGCGCTCGACGCTGCCCATGATCGGATCGACGTGCAGGTGCTCGTCGGTGGCGATGATGACGCAGGTGACCTCCGGACGCTTGAGCAGCTCGCGATAGTCCTGGGTGACGAAGTCGGCGCCGATCTTTTCCGCGACATAGAGGCCGCGGTTGTGGTTCTTCTCGGCGATGCCGATCCACTGCACCGCCGGATGGCGCGCCGCGACCTCGCCGCGGAACAGCCCGACCCGGCCGGCGCCGATGATGGCGAGCCCGATGCTCTTCGCCTGCCGGCGGCTCATCGCCGCGCTCCCGCCATTTCGGCGACCGCGGAGAGCGCCGCGTTCGACAGCGGCAGGTCGACCGGCTCGTTGCGTTCGGCGGAGAGATCGGCGGCGGTGTAGGTCTCCATCACCATGCGCGCGCTCTCGGGCGTCACCATCACCGGCCGGTCCATGATGCAGGCCTCGAGAAAGTGGATGGTCTCCGGCCCCATCTGTCCGGCGAACACGTGATCGACCTGCTCGCCCGGCATGGTCGACATCGGAAAGCGCGTGCCGTCCGCGACGGTGTTGAGCCAGGCGTCGCGATGGGTGTCGTCGAGGATCAAGCGCGCCCTCGGTGCCGGTGATCTCGACCCAGGTGGAGCAGAAATTGGGGTAGCCCGGCGGCAGGTTCCAGCCGCCGCCGATGGTCACCAGCATCCCGTTGTCCATGGTGACGATCGACCACATGACGTCGTAGGAGCCGTTGATCGGCTGCATGTAGCCGTAGGCGCCCTGCGAATAGACCCGCACGGGCTTGGCCGGCTCGAGCAGCCAGAACACGAAATCGAGATCGTGGGTGGACTCCATCACCACCGGCGACAGCTTCACGCGCTTGGCGATCTTGGTGCCGAGGCCGCGGCTGAGATGACGGCTCACCATCACCGAGACCACCTTGCCGAGCGTGCCGTCGGTGATCTTCTTCTTGGCGTAGGCGAACTTGGTGTTGAACCGCTGCGAATAGCCGATGGTGAATTTGAGCCGGCCGCGCCTGCGCCAGCGTGATCAGCTCGTCCGCCTCCCACAGCTCCATGGCGATCGGCTTTTCCAGCAGCACGTGCTTGCCGGCTTTGAGGCAGTCGCGCGTGATCGGGATAATGATTCTGCTCCGGCGTGGTGCAGATATAGACCACCGAGATGTTCGGGTTCTTGATGATGTCCTGGTAGTCGAGCGTCGCGGTCGCCGGCCTGGTGAGCGCCTTCACCTCGGCCAGCCGGTCCGGGCGGATTTCGCAGATGTGCAGCTTGTCCACCAGCGCGGAGCGCGACAGCGTCTCCGCACGGATGCCGCCGCACCAGCCGGTACCGATCACTGCGACTTCGACTTGCTGCACGCGATTCCCTTTATGCCTGGCAGAGACGCTGTCGCTCCCGCGCGGGCGGGGACCCAATGAACACTGAACTACTCGATGTGGCACCGTCGCGCTACCCCGCCTCCTCGTTGTTGACTCCCGGGTCATCCCTGGCGCGGACGATGACACCGAGGATGTGGCCCAAGACGCCGTCAGGCGGTTTGTCGCACCCCGAACACCTTGGCCGCGAACTGGGGATAGACCTCGACCAGCTGCGGCGCCACCACCGTCCGCAGGACGCGCAGATCCTCGCGGGAGGGGGCCGGGCGTCGACTGGCACGTCGCTCGGCCACGGTCGAAGTCGAAGCCGGTGTTCTCGATCACCTCGGCGACGGTGTGCCCGGGATGCACGCTGGCGAGCGCGAAGCGCCGTCGGCGCGCGGTCGAAGGCGAACAGGCAGCGATTGGTGATGAGGCGCGATCGGGCCGCCGGGACGATAGACATTGTCCGCGCTCGCTGCCCGGCGCGCTGATGAAATCGACCTTCTCCACCAGCGTGCGGCGCGTGTGCTCGAGGCGGAACAGGATGACCTTCGGCACCACATAGTAGAGATAGGCCGAGCCGAACGAGCCGGGGAAGCGCGCCTTCGGATGCGCGTAGTCGCCGATGCTGACCAGGTTGATGTTGCGCCTCGCCGTCGATCTGCGCGCCGGACAGGAAGAACACGTCGATGCGGCCCTGGCCGGCGCAGTCGAACAGCTCGCGCCCGCCGTCGGTGAAGAAGTTCTGCGTGCCGGCTGCCCAGCAGCGAGACATAGGGCCGCCCGTTGCCGCGCTCGCGCGCCAGCAGCGCCGCCGCCGCCGGGATCGGCGACGACGCGCCGACGGCGACATGGCGCGCATCGCCGATCAGCCCGGCGATGCTGCTGGCAAGCAGCTCTTCCTCGCGAAACGTCTCAGGCGGCGCGCTGGTGCATGCACGTGCTGGTCGAGATAGGCCGCGAACCCGTCCGCGGTCGCGGCGACGCGCGCGTAGTCGGCGAGGTGCGCGCGCGTCGGGCGGGTAATGGTCGGCAAGCGCCGAGCGGCCAGCGCGCCGTTCGGCGCCGACCGCGATCGTCTCGAGATAGAAGCCGCCGAGCGCGCCGGCCGCGAGCCAGCGGATCGTCGAACAGATTTCCGTCGTGCAGCTTCTCCACCGTCACCACGGTCTTGGCCGCCGCATGCGCCATGGTGGCGAGCTCGCGGTCGCGGCCGATCCAGATATTGCCGTCGCGGTCGGCGAGCGGCGCGTGGAACAGCGCGACGTCGGGCTTGATCGCCGGCAGCAGCACGATCGGATCGTCGTCGCCGAACGGATTGTCGACCACCTTCCAGTCCGGCCGGTGCGCCAGCACGTCCGAGCCGATCAGCCCGCGCAGCGGCATGAACGGCACGCCCTTTTCCGCCGCCTGGAACGCGGCGTGGAGCGCCGGGCAGGTCGCGTCCCTGACCTGGATCGCGCCCGCCGTGACCGCCGCGGTGAAGCGCGGCGCCGGACCGAATTCGCCGAGGCTGACCGCGGAGGTCTCGATGCGTCTCGACGCAGCCGGCGCCGATGAGCAGATCGGCCTGCAGGCTCGAGGTCGGCAGCGCGACCAGATGCAGTCGCCTGACGCCGCGCCGGATCAGCGCGCGGGTTGCCGCCATGGCCACGCCCGAGACGTCGCGCGGCACCGCCAGCACGCAGCCGTCGGTGATGGGCGCCAGTGCTTCATCGAGCGAGCGGACGATCATGGGTGCGGTCCGGATGCACAGAGGGCGACGCGCACTCGGTCGCATCCCTCCCCAGCAGGGAGAGGAGCGCCACCGTTCGCGGCGCGGCGTCATCGCGCCTCAGCCTGCTACGACAGCGCCTGCTTCACCCGGTCGGGCGAGAACGGCACGCGGCGGATGCGCACGCCGGTGGCGTCGAAGATCGCGTTGGCGATCGCCGCCGCGACCGGGCGGATCGACGGCTCGCCGGCGCCGGTCGGCGCGATCTCGGGCCGGTTGATCAGCACGCACGTCGATCGTCTCCGGCGTCTCGGTGATGTCGAGGATCGGATAGGTCATCCAGTCGACGCTGGTCACGTTCTTGGTGTCGAACTTGACCTCCTCCCACAGCGTGCGGCTGATGCCCTGCACGATGTTGCCCTCGATGCGTGTGCGCGAGGCCGTCCGGGATTGATGATCTGGCCGCAGTCGTGGGCGACCGTGAACTTGCGCGCCCAGATCTTGCCGGTCGAGCGGTCGACGTCGACCTCGGCGACGATGGCGCACGCGCGTGCCGTTGCGCTGCGAATAGGCGATGCCGCGGCCGCTCACCTTGCTGCCGGTCTGGTCGCTTGCCGCGGCGAGGGCCGCGATCTGCCAGCCGGCCTTCTCGGCCGCCGCCTTGATGCACCGCGATGTCGCGCGGCGTCCTTGACGTGGCGCAGCCGGAACTCGATCGGATCGACGTTGAGCGCCGCCGCCACCTCGTCCATGAACGATCTCGCTGGCGAAGTGGATCTGCGGCCCGACCGGATCGCGCAGATGCGCGCAGCGCAGCGGCGAGGCGCGGTCGAGCAGCGGCGGGATCGTCTCCCAGGCCATGCGCTTGTTGGCGAACTCGTAGGATTCCGCCGGCACGCCGAAGCCGTCGCCGGATTTCAGCGCCGACGCCGCGGAAGTGGCCCGCCAGCGTGTCGCAGCGGCTTGCCGCCGTTGGTGTTCACGTCGATGCGCGAGAAGCCCTTGCTGGTGAACTCGTAGGCGATGACGTTGCCGGCGGCGTCGATCGCGGCGCGGGCGCGGTGGATCGAGGCCGGGCCCTTCGGGTCCCAGCCGGTCGCCCTGCTCGCGCGTGTATTGCACGCGCACCGGCTGGCCGACCGCCTTCGCCAGCACGGCGGCGTCCATCGCGGCAGTCGTCGGCGTCGCTGCGGCCGTAGGAGCCGGGGCCGACCACCCAGATCGAGCGCACCTTCTCGACCGGGACGCCGAGCGTGCGCGGCGATGCCGTTCTGCACGAAGTGCGGCTTCTGCGAGCCGGTCCAGCAGGTGACGTTGCCGTCCTTGATCTCGACCAGCGGCGCAGGCCGGGCCCATGCAGGCATGCGACTGGAACGGCCATTCGTACTCGGCCTCGATCACGCGCGCCGCGGTCTTGAACGCGTCGTCGACATTGCCGGCCTGCTTGCCGTCGACCTCGCGCTTGCGCACCGGGGCCTTGCGGATGTGGTCGTAGAGCGCGGCCTGATCCGGGAACGGCGGCTTGACGTCCGACCATTCGACCTTGAGCTGTCTGCGCCGCCTTGATCGCGTCCCATTCCTTGTCGGCGACGACGCCGAGGAAGCCCTTGTCCCAGACCACCTTGGCGCCGGGAATGTCCTTGATCGAGCCTTCGTCGACCTTCACCGGCACCGCGCCGGCGACCGCCGGCCGGATCATGCGGCCATGCACCATGCCCGGCACCTTGACGTCGGTGCAGAAGTCTTCCTGCGCAGTAGACCTTGGGCGCGATGTCCTCGCGCGTGATCGGCTGGCCGACGATCTTGTAGTCCTTCGGGTCCTTCGGCTTGCGCCTTGCCGGGGGCATAGAGCGTATTGCCGCATCTGCTTGTTCCAGTCGAGCTGGACGTTGAAGTAGCGCCCGCCGATCAGCTCGGCATAGGACGCCTTCTTCGACGCATCGCTCTTGGCGTGCACGACGCCGTCGGTGACGGTGAGCTGCGTCGGCCGGCAGGCCGAGCTTCGCCGCCGCCATCTCGACCAGCACGCGGCGCGCCTCGGCCGCGGCCATGCGCATCTGCTTGCCGCCGAGCTGGATGCCGGTGGAGCCGGAGGCGCCGCCCTGGTTCACGCTGGTGGCGGTGTCGCCCATGATCACCGTGACGGCCTTGAACGGCACGTCGAGCTCTTCCGCCACCATCTGGCCGATGGCGACGAACAGGCCCTGGCCCATGTCCATCTTGCCGAAGAAGGCGGAGACGGTGCCGTCGGCATTGACCGCGATGTAGGAGGAGAGCTGGTCGGGCGTCAGCGGCGGCTTGTCGCGCCTTGCGCGAACGCCTCGACCGATGCCGAGCACGGTGTCGAGGCCGATCGGCGTGCCGATCGAGACGACCAGCGCGCCGCCGGCCTTGAGCAGCGCGCGGCGGGAGAACGTGCGCGGCTTTTCCATGTCTGGTCATGGTCGCCTCCCTCAACCCATCATCGTCGGCGGCGCGCTTGACCGCGCGCAGGATGCTCATATGCGTGCCGCAGCGGCACTTGAGGCCGGTGAGCGCGTCCTTGATCTCGGCATCGGTCGGCTTCTTGTTCTGGTTGAGGAGCGACGCCGCCGTCATGATCCAGCCGTTGATGCAGTAGCCGCATTGCGGCACCTGCTCCTCGACATAGGCCTTCTGGATCGGATGCGGCTTCTCCGGCGTGCCGAGGCCGGCGAGCGTCACCACCTTGCCGTTGCCCACCGCCGACACCGGCGTGACGCAGGAGCGGATCGGCCTGGCCGTCGACGTGCACGGTGCAGGCGCCGCATTGCGCGAGCCCGCAGCCGAAATGCGGATTGTTGAGCCCGATGTCGTTGCGCAGCGCGTAGAGCAGCGGCATGTCGGGATCGGCGTCGATCGTGTGGACCTTGCCGTTCACGTCGAGGTTTATTCGAGCCATGGGTAGCGTCTCTCCTTGGGATGGCACATCGGCTGAAGGCCGGCCCGTCGCGCAGGGGATGAGCTTCGCGCGTCGGTCGATCATATGCGCCGCAATTGCGGGATTGTTCCAGTGTAGCCAAGCTAGTCCAACCGGCGGCGCAGGGAAACACCCCTCACACCGTTTCTTGGCGCGCGGCCTTGCTCGTCTCCAGGCGTGGAACTCCTCACCAAACCGTCATGGAGCTATACCGACGTCGCGGAGCTGCTGGACTGCTCGGTTTTCGGCCACGGTCAAACCGGCTGGTGCTCCGTTATCTCGCGCGGTCAGCACGATCAGGACCGCGCCGTGGGCGACGTAGTATCCGGCGATGGCGGTGATGATCCGGTTGGCCCAGGAGCGATACTGCCGGTCGGTCATCGCCAGCAGCACCTTGGCGGCGAGGCTGGTGCCGATCATCGACGCGATGACCGCGAGGGCGGCGACGATCGGATCGACCGACGCCGCCTGCTCGATCACGGCGCCGAAATAAATCAGCTTCGCGGCGTGGCCGAAGATCTGGCACATCGCCTTGGTGGCGACGATCTCGCGCCGGTCGAGCTTGCCCCCGAGAAGAAGGTGTCGATCAGCGGTCCGGAGACGCCGGTCAGCAGGATCAGCGTCATGCAGGCGGCGCCGTAGATCGTGCCCTGGCGAACGCTTTCGGATTCGGACGGTAGCTCGCCGGCGCCAGGCGCGCCAGGAACGGCGCCAGTCCGAGCAACAGCAGGGCCACCGGCTTGCTCGGCACGTAGCGCCAGAGCGACCACAGCAGCAACGCCGCGGCGCAGCCCAGGATGTACGGCGTGACCGCGCTCCAGCGCACGTAGCGCCACCACAACAGCGCGCGCCAGCCGTTCGACGCCATCTGCGTCACGCCGTGCAGCATCATCGCTTCCGGCACCGGCAGCAGCGCCAGCAGGACGCCGATCAGGATCATTCCCCCGCCATCCCGAAGATGCCGGAGAGAAAGGCCGTGCCGACCATCGCCAGGCACAGCAGGGAGATGAGAAGTGGGCTCATTGCGCGGTCCTCGCCCGCTGAATGATCCCGGAGGAGGCCGGCGGCAAGCTGGAGTTATGGCATGCTCGAGCATCAGCTTTCCTGATGCTCAATCAGGCTGGAAGGTTGACCATGAGCGCAACGCGAGTTATCGCAGGGTCAGCTTTCCTGGTGGTGGCCGATGCGCAGACTGCCCTTCCTCAACGGCATCCGGGCGTTCGAGGCGGCGGCGCGCGCGCCGAGAGCTTTGCCAAGGCCGCGGGCAGAGCTCAACGTCACGCCCGGCCGCCGTCAGCCGGATGGTGCAGCTGCTCGGAACAGCGTCTGGGCGTGCCGCTGTTCGAGCGCCAGGCGAACCGCCTCACGCTCACCGACGCGGGCCGCGCCTATCGCGGCGGCCTCACGCCGATCTTCGACCAACTCGCGAACCTGACCGCGCAGGTCGCCGCGATGGCGGGTTCGCGCGTGCTCACCGATCGGCGTCGGGCCGACCTTCGCCACGCGCTGGCTGATCCCGCGGCTCGCCGATTTCCAGAAGCAGGAGCCGGAGGTCGAGGTCCGCTTCGCCACCGGCGGCGCGACGGTGCCTTACAACGACGAATGGACCTGCGGCATCCGGCTGGGCGGCGGCGACTGGCCCGGATTTGCCGCGGAGCGATTGTTCGCGGCCGACCTGCGGCCGGTGTGCTCGCCCGCGACGGCGAAGCGCCTGCGGACGCCGGAGGATTTGCGCAACGTCACGCTGCTGCGGGTCGCGCACGCCGCCGACGAATGGCCGCGCTGGTTCGACGCGGTCGCGCTGGCGAAGCTGCGCGCCAAGGGGCCGGAGTTCGAATACTACGGCCAGGCGCTGCAGGCGGCCGCCGACGGCGTCGGCGTCGCCATGGGCATCAGCCCCTATGTCGACGACGATCTCGCGGCGGGGCGGCTGATGGCGCCGTTCGCGCAGTCGGTGTCGAAGGGCGAGCACTGGTATCTGATCTATCGCACGGCGCGCCGGAACGAGGCGGCGTTCGAGGCGTTCCGGGCCTGGCTCGTGCGCGCTGCGTCGGCCGCGCACCGCCGATGACGAAGCGAGCGGCGAAGCGGTCGGCCGGCACGGCGCTCCACACGCCTAGCGGCGGCGCATCGCCTGGCGGCCTCGAGCCGAGGAGATCGCGAAAGCGAGATACATCAACGACGAGACGATGGCCAGGATGGTGATCGCCGGTCATCACGATGTTCATCTTGAAGATCTGGCTGCCGTACTGAATGAGATAGCCGAGGCCCACATTTGCCGACTGGAACTCGCCGACGATGACGCCCACCAGCGACAGACCCGCATTCACCTTCAGCGCCGCGACCAGCGTCGGCACGCTCCCGGGCAGGACCACCTTGGTCAAGATCTGCGCCTTGGTCGCGCCGAACGTCTGCGCCAGCTTGATCTTGTTCGGATCGATGCCCTGGAAGCCGCTAGTAGATCATCAGGATGGTGATGAACACGCGAGATCGCGAGCGACATGCCGTAGATCGACATCGTGGCGCCGAGCCAGATGTAGAAGATCGGCACGAACGCCGTCTTCGGCATGGCGTTGGCGACGACGAGATACGGGATCGAGCACCTTGTAGAGCGCTGTCCCACCACCACAGCGCCGCGGCGACCGCGGTGCCGAGCACCATCGCGCCGGTGAATCCGAGCACGGTCGCCAGCACGGTCGCCCAGGTGTGGGTGAGGATGCTCGCCTGCTGCGGCGTCGCCTTGAGCAGTTCGAGAAAGGTCGGCCACAGCGCCGACGGATAGCTGGTCAACAGCGGGATTGACGATAGCGCCCTCGGCAGCACCTCCCACAGCACCAGGAACACGACCAGGATCGCGAGCTGCGTCGCGCGCACGAACAGATGGCCGCGCCGCTCGCGCTGGAGCCATGCGCAGATATTGCGGGCTCGGCGACGCGAGTCGCCAGCGGACTCAACCTTCGACATGGACTTCGAGCTCCTGCCAGAGCGTGTTGAAATAGCCGTTGAACTCCGGCGCGTTGCGCGCGGCGAATGGGGCCGGGCGCACGCCGTCCGACGTCGCAAAGCGGATCGCATGGTCCGACTTCACCCGTCCGGGACGGCGCGACAAGCACGATCGACCCGCTCGGCCATGCTGACCGCTTCGCCGATGTCGTGCGTGACGAGGATCGCGGTCTTGCCCTCGCGGCGCAGGATCACGGTCATCTCGTCGGCCAGCGCAATGCCGCGTCTGTGAGATCGAGCGCCGCAGAACGGCTCGTCGAGCAGCACGATGTCCGGCTCGGTGCACAGCGTCCGCGCGAGCGCCACGCGCTGGCGCATGCCGCCCGAGAGCTGGCGCGGCAGGTGGTGCAGGAACTGACCGAGCCCGTAGCGGGTGAGCAGCGCCGCTTGCGCGCTCGCGCGCCTTGGCCATGTCGGCGCCCTGGATTTCCGCGCCCAGCACCGCGTTTTCGAGGATCGTTCGCCACTCGAACAGATAGTCCTGCTGCAGCATGTAGCCGACCTTGCGGCTCGGCCCGGTGACCGGCTTGCCGTCCACCAGTACCGCGCCGTCGGTCGGCATGAGGATGCCGGAGATCAGCGACAGCAGCGTGCTCTTGCCGCAGCCGCTCTGTCCGATGATCGCGACGAACTCGCCCGGGCGCGACCGCAGATCGAGATGCCCTTGAGCGCCTCGGTCTCGCCCTCAAGACCGAAATAGCGCAGGTTGACGTCGCGCAGCTCGACCTTGGGCGAGGCGGCCGATTTGCCGATGCCGGCACGGATCACTTCGCCTTGTTGACGAACTCGGTGACGACCAGGTCCTGAAACTTCACGCGCTTGGCCGGCTCGAGCACGTGGCCCTGCACCAGGATGTCCTGGAATTTCTCCATCGGCGCCGGCTCGATCACCGGCGAGCTCTTCCAGATCTTGAGCTCGCCGGTAGCGTTCGGCCGACGCCGGCCAGCGCCTTCGGGTCCACGCCCGGGAAGAACTGCTCGAGCGTCTTGACCAGCTCCGGGACCGGCGCGTCCGCCGTCCATTTCATGCGCCTTGGCGATCGCGTTGGTCCAGTTCTGGAGCGTCTCGGTTGTTCTCGCGGATGTATTTGTCGGTCGCCATGAAGGTCGTGTAGTCGGCAGGACCCACGGTCTCGCCGATCGAGGCGAGGAAGTGCGCCTTGCCGTCGAGCTCGAGCTGCGAGGCGTCCGGCTCGATGAAGATGGCGTACTGGTTCTGGCCCGCCAGCCAGGAGCCCACGCGCGCCGGGATGCCGACGTTGTTCATGAGCTTCACGTCCTTTTGCGGATCGAGCCCGTTCTGCCGCAGCGCCGCCTCGAGGAACAGGAGCGGCGTGCTGCCCGGCCGGAAGCCGAGGATCTCCTTGCCCTTGAGCATGCTCCAGTCGAACTTGTCGACCTTCTCGCGGCCGACCAGCATGAAGCCGTCGGTTGCGGTGAGCCCGCAGAAGATCGGGATCTTGGTCGGTGAATCGCTGTTCTGAACGTAGATCGCCGATTCCGGGCCGATCAGCGCGATGTCGGCGCTGATTGGACAGCAGTGACCGCCACGGACTTGTCGCCGCCCTGCGCCGTCGCCAGCGTGACGTCCATGCCGAGCTCTTCGAAGTAGCCCTTGGCGATCGCCACATAGGCCGGCGCATACAAGCATCGAGCGCACGACCTCGTTGTAGCGAACCTTCACGCGCGGTTTCGGCTGCGAAAACGCCCGCAGCGGAGCGGCTGCAGACAACAGCGTCGCAAGACCAGTCTGGAGAGTGCGGCGGCGATTCCACATGATAGTCCCCACTTCGTGATCGCGATGAGAACCGGCGATCGAAATTTAACCACCGATTTCGGCAAAAGGCCACAGACACGCTCATCTCCGTAGCTGTTCGCCCTCCGCCGTCATTCCCGGCGCGCTCGCCGTCAGAAGGTCGTCCAATCGCCGGAGCGCTCGAACGCGGCGGCGGCGCGATAGATCGTGCTCCTCGGCGTAGTGCCGGCCGACCAGCATCAGCCCGATCGGACGGCCGTCCTCCATCCCGCACGGCAGGCTGATCGCCGGATGGCCGGTGACGTTGAACGGGCAGGTGTTGCGGGTCGGCTCCCAGCTTCGCCGCGTGATCTCCTGCGGCGTCGCGTCCTTGCCGGGGATCGGCGTCGCCTTCATCGGCACTGTCGGCAGCAGCAGCAGGTCGTGCGTCGCGAGCACGCGCGTCATAGGCGCGCGCACGCCGCGCCGGCGCAGGTTCTGCGCCTTGGCGTAGTAGTGACCGCCATAGCGATCGAGCGTGTACTTGCTGAAGATCGAGGCGATCTTCAGCGTATCGGCGAATTCGTCAGCGCGGTCTGCGCCAGCCCATCGCGTGGTCGAGCAGGCTGGTGACGTAAAGCCCCTCATGCCCGATGCCGGCGCCGTTCATCTCCAGCAGCATGACGCAGGCGGCGTCGCCGCGGATGGCCGCCCACACCGGAAAGCCGAGCGACATGCGCCGGCACCGACACCTCCTCGACGATCGCGCCGAGCTTTGCAAGCGCGCTGCGCGGCATCGCGCACATGCGCGTCGACGTCGGGCTTCCGAATTGGGATGGCCGAAGCCTTCCTTGATCACCGCCGATGCGCATGCCCTTGACGCCGCCGGCGAGCGCCTCGGTGTAGCGGCCGGCCGCAACGCCGCGCTGGCGCGTGTCGAGGCCGTCGGGTCCGGCGATGCACCTCCAGCAGCAGCGCGTTGTCGCGCACGTTCGCGGTCATCGGCCCGCAGGTATCGAGCGTGATCTCCAGCGGCCCGATGCCGGTGTAGGGCACCAGGCCGAAGGTCGGCTTCAATCCGACGATGCCGCAATGGCTCGCCGGGATGCGGATCGAGCCGGCCTGGTCGCCGCCGATCGCCATGTCGACGTCGCCGGCGGCGACGAGCGCCGCGCTGCCCGGACGACGATCCGCCGGTGGTGTAGCCGCGCTTGCGCGGATTGTGCACCGGACCGGTCGAGCTGGTATGGCTGCCGCCGGACACGCAGTAATATTCGCACACCGCCTTGCCGGCGATCTCGCCGCCGGCGTCGAGAATGCGCTCGACGATCGTCGCGTCGACGTCGGGCACGTAGCCTTCCAGGAGATCGGCGCCGATCATCATCGGCACGCCGGCGAGGCAGACGTTGTCCTTGAGCGCGACGCGGCGGCCGGCGAGCTTGCCGCCCGGCTTGCCCTTGATCGAAGTCTTCACGTACCAGGCGCCGTGCGGGTTCTCCTCCGCCGACGGCCGATGCGATTGACCGCGCGGATATTTCACCGCCGGCAGCTCATCCGACGTCGTGTCGAGCATCGCATAGGCAGTGGCGAGCGGCGTGATGATCTGCTCGACGGCACTGAGATAGTCATCGCTCGGGATTCATGCCGAGCTTCTGCGCTGCCTGACGCAAATCGGCGACCGTCGGTTTTCTGAAACATGATTGATCCTCGCAGGAGAACGCGCGGAAGCCACTATACGCGCGCGGAATGCCGCCGCGCCTAATCTCACGCCGGATTGCGGACGCGAGCGCATCGTGTCGCACGCCACGGTCGTGCCGGGTGCAACTCAGCGGGGATGGGAGTTTGAACCTGCGACCTTCAGGTTATGAGCCTGACGACGCGCTAACTGGACCCGCCCGCCAGCGCGCGCACCGCGCCATGAGATCGCGCACCTGCCGCTCGGGGATGTTGCGGGTGATGAACACGAGCCGGCTCGCGTGATCCTTGTCCGGCCAGGCCGCGAGCTCCACCGGTGGATGCGCGAGGTGCTGGACCACATGCACCACGACCGGTCCGCGGCAGCCGGCGACGTTGAGGAAGCCCTTCACCCGCAGGAGATCGGGGCCGCGCAGCGCGATCAGCGTTTCCATGCTGCGCGCAAAGGCGTCCCATGGCGAGCGGCGCGTCGTCGGTGAGGACGAAGCTCGCGATGCCGTCGCTGTGCTCGGCTTCGGCGACGAAGCCGGAACGCGCAGCGCGCGGACGTCCTCGCCGGCGTCGCTCTCGATCGAGGCAGCGCGGGTCGAGATCGCCGTCGACCGCGGTGTGGATGGCGGCGTGCGGATTGAGCGCGCGCAGCCGCGCGGTCAGGCGCTCGACGCTCCGCCGCCTTGGCGAGATCGGTCTTCGAGATCACCAGCCGGTCGGCGAGGATCGCCTGCTTGCGCGCTTCCGCCGACCACTCGAGCGTGTCGAGGCCGGTGACGGCGTCGACCACGGTGACCACCACCTCGACATGGAATTCGCGCGCCGAGCGCGCGGTCGGTGGCGAAGGTCTGCAGGATCGGGCCGGGATCGGCGAGCCCGCTGGTCTCGATCAGGATGCGCTGGAACTGCGGCACCGTGCCTCGCGCGCGCTCGGCCACCAGATTGCGCAGCGCGACCTGCAGGTCGGAGCGGGTGTTGCAGCACAGGCAGCCGTTGCCGAGCAGCGTCACCTCGTCGGCTCGATCCGCGCACCAGCGCGTCGTCGATGCCGACCGCTGCCGAACTCGTTGATGACGACGGCGGTGCCCGCGCCCTCCGGCGTCGCCAGGAAGCGCCGCACCAGCGTGGTCTTGCCGGCGCCGAGGAAGCCGGTGACGACGGTCACCGGAATGCGCGCGCCGCGCGCGCGCTTGAGCCTTCGCCCGAACGGGCCGGCATCGCGGGAGGGAAGAGATCGAGCATGGCTCAGCCGTCTGTCATCCGAGCAGTGCAGCGCGAAGCTGCTGCGCCGCTGATCCAGGCCCGTTCAAGCGCGAATGGCGCGACGAGTCACCGAGGTCTGCAGCCGCACCGCCGTCGCGCTGCGCTGCGCCCGGGACGCGAGGCTACAGCGATGGTTGTACCTCCGTGCGGCGCTGCAGCCGGCGCGCGGAAGCCTCAGAAATCCATCTCCAGGATGTAGAGCCCGCCGATGTGACGGTCGACGGTGTAGACGATCTCGCGCTCGTCGACGAACACGTCGTTGAGCTGGATCGTGCCGGTCGGGCGCCATCGGCGGCGCCGGCGGCACGAACACGCCGACCTCCTGCGGCTGGTACGGATTGGAGATGTCGTAGGCGCGCAAGCCGCCGTTGAAGAAGGTGCCGAGCACGATCTGGTCGGACTGCCACGCAGGTCGGCAGCGGCACGTTCTCGTGGATGTTGTGGGCGCCGAACCGGCCGCCGCGCGGCGTAGGCCTGGTGGTCCGGCAGCGGGCAGGTCGAGATCGGCACCAGGTTGGTCTCCTCGCGCGCGTCGAGCACCCAGATCAGCTTCGGCCAGTCCTTGGCGTTGTTCTCGGTGGACTCGTCGGTCACCAGCATCAGCCCGCGGTCGAACAGCGGCACCACCGTGTGCATGAAGCCGGTATAGGGCGGCGAGTTGGTCCACTGCGAGATCCGCTTCGGGTTCGCCTTGTCGGAGATGTCGAGCACGAACATGCCGCCGTCGATATAGGCGAGATAGCAGCGGTCCGGCCGCTGCGGATAGACGTTGGTGTTGTGCGCGCGGTAGCCCTTGTCGAGCGGCATGGCGCGGCGGCGGCATCACGTTGTCGCCCTGCGCGCGTGCCGGGCATCCACCAGCGGCCGACCTCGACCGGCTTCGACGGATTGCGCACGTCGATGCAGCGATAGAACTGGTCGTCGTTGCGGATGCGTCGGCGTGAAGTCGGCGCGCGCCGGACGCGCATGTGGACGTATTCGCCGTCGCAGAACCAGAGCTGGTGCACGCCGCGCGAGGTCGCGCCCGAGCAGTCGAAGAACGAGATCGACTTGCGGCTTCTCCGGCACCGAGATGTCGAACAGCTCCATGCCGGCCGGCTGCTGGCCCTTCTTCTGGGTCTGGTAGGCGACCGCCATGATGTTGCCGCAGGTCTCCAGCGAGTTCGAGCGCATGTGGGCCTGCGGCAGGTCGGTCTGCACCACCACCTTGGGCTTGCGCGGATCGGAGACGTCGACGGCGGTGAAATTCTTCGGCGCGCTCTCGTGCGCGAGCCAGATGATGCGGCGGCCGTCGGGCGCGATCTGGATCGACATGCCTTCGCCCATGCCGCCGAAGCCGTCGAGCAGGTGGTGGGCTGAGCAGCTTGAAGTTCCAGGTGATCGGCCCGCCGTTGCTGCGGGGCGAGGTCGCTTCGCGGCTGGTTGCTTGAGTGCGGTTTTTGGGTGCGGACTTCTTAGGTGCGGACTCTTGGCCGCCGCCTTCTTGGCCTTGGCCAGGGCTGCCTTCTTCGCCGGCTTCTTGCACGGCGGCTTTCCTTGCAGCCTTCTTCGCGACTTTCTTCCTGCGACTTTCATTCCGCTCTCTCCATGCCCTTGCAATGCGGTGCACCTTTAGCGCGTTTCATCGCGGCATGCGAGCAGAGATGAAAATAGCGACGGGCTGAACTTCATCGCGTGCGGCGGGTAGCTCGCTCCCCGTAAGCGGGGAACGCAGAGCCGCGCGAGCGCGCTGGTAGCGTGACAGCCTGCCGAGATGCTGGCGGATTACGCCCGCCAATCCGCCCTGCGCTTGCCGCTCTATGCGCTGGCCTTGGCCCACAGGTCGGGCCGCAGCGCCTTCTTCCAGTCCGGAATGGCGGAAATCTTCTTCTCGCGCAGCAGCACCTCGGCGTCCTTCTGCAGGCCCGGCACCAGATCCGACGGGAAGCCCGGGATCGACCTCGACCGCGCGCCAGCGCCTTGGCGAAGGTGTCGCGCGACATGGTGTAGCCCTTCGAGGTGAAGAACGCGTAGATCACGTCGGCGACCTTGCCGGGATTGTCCTTGAAGTCGCGCGCCACCTCCTGCCAGGCACTTGAGATAGGCGACGACCGTGTCCGGGTTCTTGTCGACGAAATCGGGCGTCGCCGCCATGAACACCGGCATCTTGTCGACGCTCGAGAAATCCATGATCGACGTGCCGATGCCCTCGGCCACCGCGATCTCGTTGTAGGGCTCGACGTTGACCATGGCGTCGACGGTCTTGGCGGCCATCGCCGCGACCATGTTGTTGACGTCCATGCGCACCTCCTGGAAGTCGCCCTTCTTGAGGCCGGCGCCGGGCGATGATCACGTCCATGAAGACGTTGCCGACCGAGGAGCCGGTCTGGTTGGCGACCTTGAGGCCCTTGAGCTCGCTCGACCTTGGTGAGATTGAGGTCCTTGCGGGTCACGATCTGCGCGGTCTTGCCGACATATTCGATCTGCGCGATCGCGACCAGGCCGCCCTTGTCGTGGCCGATGATGAACGACTGCGCCGGCATAGGTGCCCATGTCCACCTGCCGCGCCACCATCTGCTGCATGGTGAGATTGCCCGAGGGCACGGCGAACTCCTCGAACTTGATGCCGCGCTTCTCCAGCAGGCCCGACTTGAGCAGATAGTAGGTCGGCATGCCCCAGATGTTGGTCTGGAAGCCCTGGCGGACGGTTTCGAGCGCGAATGCCGGTCGCACGCCGCCGAGGCCCGCCGCCAGCAGGCCGGCGCCGTGCCGCGAGATATTGCCGTCGTGTCAGGTCAACGCGCCCGTTCCTCATCGCATGTCCTCCGTGATGTTTGTTGCAACCGGCGTGTCCCGCCGCTTTGGCTTGATCGATCGAGTGACTGGAGCGAAATCGTTTCAGTTTGAATCGCGATGTCGCTCCAAGGGTTGTCCGGTCGCATGATCTTATCCGAAAAGTCTGCAACTTTTCGGGATCATGCTCTACTCCTGCTGCAGGCCGAATTCGCGGATGCTGGACGCAACCTCGTCGAGCGTCTGCGTGATGACTTGTCGCAGTTCCGCCGGCGTCGACGACACCGGCGATGCGAGCCCGCCTTCTCGATCATCGCGCGGTATTCCGGGCGTGGCGACGATCGTCGCGATGTCGCGGTGCAGCCGGTCGATGATCGGCTGCGGCGTGCCGGCGCCGGCGCAGATGCCGAGCCAGCCGAACCGCACGAAGTCGATGCCCTTCTCGGTGAGGGTCGGAATGTCGGGCAGGTTCTTCAGCCGCTGCGGCGCCGACACCGCCAGGATCTTGAGCTGCTTGGCCTCGTATTGCGGGACGATCGCCAGCGTCGGCGAGACGTAGAAGTCGACCCGCCCGGCGACCAGTTCCTGCACCACCTGCGGGCCGCCGCGGAACGGAATCCGGTTCATGCGTGATGCCGGTGAGCTTTTCGAGCTGCCGCGCCAGGATCTCCTGCGCCGAGCCGGCGCCGATGGTCGCGTAGCTCACCTCGCCGCGATGCGCCTTGGCATATTGCACGAACGCCTCGAGAGTCGTCGGCCGGAATCGGCGTTCGCCAGCGCGAGCACCGTAGTAATATTTGGCGATGAGCGAGATCGGCGCGAGCTCGCTGAGCTTGAACTGCGCGTTCTTGTAGGCGGCGGTGTTGATCGATTCGAAATGCGTGCAGAGCAGCAGGGTGTAGCCGTCGCGCGGCTGCGACAGCACGTCGCGGGTCGCGACCATGCCGGCGGCGGCCGGCTTGTTCTCCACGATGACGCGCTGGCCGAGCGCGTCGCCGAGCTTGTCGGCGATGAAGCGCGCCGGGATGTCGGTCGGCCCGCCGGCGCCGAAGCCGACGACCAGCCGGACCGGCCGCGTCGGATAGGGCTCTTGCGCATCCGCCGTACCGGCGAACGCGAGCAGGGCGAGCGCGCCGCAGAACCGGCCTTCGTCAGAGACATCTGTACCGGCCATCGTCACATTCTCGACTCGTTACTCGTGATGCATTCCGTCTAGCTGCTCCAGCACGTCGGCTGCGCATCGACGTGCTTCCTGGCCGAGATGCTGCAGCAGCGATTTCTGATACTCCAGAAATTCGACGCTGAGCGGATCGCGCGGCCGCGCGAGCGCGATCGGCAGCTCGATCTTCACCGTGCCGGGATGCGGCGTCATCACCACGACGCGATCGGCGAGGTACACCGCCTCGGCCACATTGTGGGTCACGTAGATCACGGTCTTGCGGGTCTCCCGCCAGACGTCGGCGAGCAGCCGCTGCATGTCGTCGCGGGTGAGCGCGTCGAGCGCCGCGAACGGCTCGTCCATCAGCAGCACGCGACGGATTGTAGGCGAGCGCCCGCGCGATGGCGACCCGCTGCTGCATTCCGCCGGACAGATGGTGCGGATAGGACTGCACGAATTTCTCGAGCTTCACCAGCTCGCAGCTGCCTGCAGCGCGATCTCCTCGCGCTCGGCCTTGCCGATGCCCTTCATCTCCAGGCCGAAGGTCGACGTTGCCGAGCGCCGTGCGCCACGGAAACAGCTGGGCGAAGTCCTGGAACACCACGCCGCGGTCGAGGCCGTGGCCGGTGACCGCCTTGCCGCCGATGCGGATCTCGCCGCGCGGTGGGGCTGAGAAAGCCCGCGATGATGTTGAGCAGCGTCGACTTGCCGCAGCCCGAGGGCCCGACGATGCAGAGGAATTCGGAGGCCTCGATGTCGAAGCTGACGCCGTCGACGCCCGGGACCTGACCGGACGGCGTGTCGTAGGTGAGCGAGACGTCGGGGACTTCGATGTGGGGCATCAGCCGACCCTGGATCGCCTGTCATAGATGCTATGCGCGTTCCTGGCCAGAACCGTCGCGGGTCCGTTTCGCCCGGGCCTGATCTCGGTGTAGACATTCGCGAGCAGGCCGGACAATTAGCCGCAACGCCCGTGCGTCGCCGCGAAGGTTTGCGAACTTCGGAACGGGACACCAGGAGCGTTCAAATGGGACCGCACGCAGCAGCGACGACCGATGACACTGTCGGAACAGGCGGACGAGCTCGAAGAGCAGATGATGGAGGAGCTCAACGACAAGATCGCGACCAAGTCGGTGCTGTTCACGCTGGCCGACGGGCAAGACCGACATGGTGAGCGGTGCCGCAGCTGATGGCGCAGAACCCCGGCAAGCATTTCCTCATGGGCGCCGACCCGCGGCTGCCGAAGATGCCGGAGAAGCCGACGCTCATCGACTTCTTCAAGCACCGCTTCGCCTCGACCAACCACCTGCTGCAGAGCGCGACCCACGCGCTCAAGGCCGGCCACGACGAGAAGGTGGTGCTGGCGTGCCTGCTGCACGACATCGGCGTGGTCAGCTTCATCCGCTGCGATCACGGCTACTGGGGCGCGCAGCTGATCGAGCCCTATGTCGACGAGGAGGTGAGCTGGGCGGTGCGCGTGCACCAGGCGCTGCGCTTCTTCCCCGACGAGTCGGTCGGCTACAAATATCCCGACATGTACGTGAAATTCTTCGGCGCCGACTACAAGCCGGAGCCCTACATCGTCGACGGAGTACAAGCGCGCCCGCAACCACAAGTACTACATGACCGCGCGCCTGATCTGCGTGAACGACATCTATTCGTTCGATCCCGAACGCCAAGGTCGACCTCGACGATTTCGTCGACATCATCGGCCGCAATTTCAAGCAGCCGAAGGAGGGGCTCGGCCTCGACAACACGCCCGTCGTCGCACATGTGGCGCACGCATGATGTGGCCGACGCGGTTCTTGTGAGTGTAGACTCTCTCCACGTCATCGCCGGGCTTGACCCGGCGATCCATCCTCTTTCGAAAATGTTCTATTTATTTTGCGAAGATGGACCCGCGGGTCAAGCCCGCGGGTGACCACGAGCGTGGGCAAGACGCGTGGACACGCCTCGCTTTACTGCGTGTCCCGGCCAAGCGAGCGCCCCTTCATTTCCAGTCGTGCACGACATTGCGCGCGAGCGCGAGCCGGGATCCAGAGCGACGCGAAGGCTGCCGCGGACCGAGCACGCGCGCCGCGTCGCCCCTGGGTCCTGCATGGCTTTAGCCGACTGCGCTATCGTGCCGATCTCGGGTACACCCGAGATGTTCCTCGGCTGCCTGTCGCCGCTCATTCGCGGTACCGTCGGCCAAGCCGCGCCTGCTGCACGACCTTGCCCCAGCGCGCGATCTCGGCGCTGATGAAACGCTGCAGCTCCTCGGGCGAGGAGGGCTCTGCCGGGATCATGCCGAGCCTGATGATCTGCTGCTGAACGTCCGGGTGATGCCAGGGCGCTGTTGAGCGCGGCTTGCAGCTTGCTCACGACGTCCTTCGGCGTGCCTGCCGGCACCGAGAACACGCCCCAGCCGGCGGCATCGAAGCCGGGAACGCCGGCTTCGGCAATCGGCGGGATCTCGGGCGCAGACGGCAGGCGGACCGCGGTGGACACGCCGAGCGCACGCACTTTTCCTTCCCTGATCTGCGGCAGCGACGGCACCGTGTCCGAGAACAGCAACGGCACATGGCCGGCGATCACGTCGGTGAGCGCGGGCGCGCTGCCCTTGTAGGGAACGTGCGTCATCTCGATGCCGGTCATGCTCTTGAGCAGCTCGCCGTAGAGATGGTGGGGCGATCCGGGCCGCCCGATGCGAACGACAGCTTGCCGGGATTGTCCTTGGCATAGGCCACGAGCTCGGCCACCGAATGCACCGGCAAGGACGGCGTCACCACGAGGACGAACGGGATCCGGCCGCCGAGCGTGATCGGGATGAAATCCTTGACCGGATCGTACGGCAGCTTCTTGTACATGGTGGCGCTGATCGCGAGCGATCCGCTGCCGGCCATCACGATGGTGTAGCCGTCGGGCGCGGCCTTGGCGCCGGCGGCGGTCCCGATCACCGAGCCCGCGCCGGGCCGGTTCTCGACCACGACGGACTTGCCCAGGCGTTCCGACAGCGGCTGCGCGACCGCGCGGCAGAGCGCGTCCACCGCCCCGCCCGCCGGCCATGGCGCGATCAGGGTGATCTGCCGGGTGGGGAAGTCCTGCGCCCGGGCGAGCAGTGCCGTCGTCGCACCGACGGCAAGGCCGGCGAGAACCAGCAACCAGAAACGTTTCATCTGTGTGTCCTCCTCTGTGTCCCGGACGCAGCACAGCACGCAGTGGTCCGCGGCCGGCACGCCGCTCTTTTTATGTCTTCTTTTATGTCTTCGCCGCCCGCATCATGCCCCAGCGCATGACCGTGGCGCGCTCGATCGAGCCGAATACCAGAGCAATACGTAACCGGAACGAAGCATTT
>ERZ1370068.6849-contig-5806_pt1 | contig 73555 bp, 101 predicted proteins | sample MGYA00561227_ERZ1370068 | MGnify/ENA primary metagenome ERZ1370068 (study PRJEB38410, sample SAMEA6850437) | metagenome | study: Metagenomic assessment of the ecological functions of the soil: analysis of the soil microbiota associated with the... | reverse complement strand
TGCTGACAGTACGTTCTATGAGGCGGCCATGCTGGCGGGCCTGCTGCGGGCGCCCTCGGTCTTCAATCCCATGAACGACCGCCAGGCCGCCGACGGGCGGGCGCAACTGGTGCTGCAGAACATGGTGGCCGCCGACTTCCTCAACGAAAAGGAAGCCGCCGACATCGCCACGCGCAAGGAGGTCTCCACCAGCTACGCCGCCAGCGGCCATTCGGGCCAGCATTTCGCCGACTGGGTGATGGACCAGGTGTCCGGCTATGTCGGCTTCGTCGATCGCGACCTGGTGGTGGTGACGACCCTCGATCCGCGGCTGCAGAAGATCGCGGAGACGCAGCTCGCCGGCGATGCTCGATGCCGAGGGGCCCGAGCGCAACGCCGGCCAGGCGGCGCTGGTGACGCTTCTCGCCCGACGGCGCCGTGCGCGCCATGGTGGGCAGGCGCGACTATGCCGGCAGCCAGTTCAACCGCGCGACCCAGTCGCTGCGCCAGCCGGGCTCGGCCTTCAAGGCGCTTCGTGTTCCTGGCCGGCTTCGAGCATGGCCTGACGCCGGACGACCGCATGTTCGACGGGCCCATCAGCGTCGGCGGCTGGAAGCCCGGCAACTACGAGAACAACTACCAGGCGACGTCACGCCTGCGCGAGGCCTTCGCGCAAATCGCTCAACAGCGTGGCCGTGCAGGTATCGGAGCGCGTCGGCCGCAAGAACGTGGTCGAGGCGGCGCGCCGGCTCGGCATCACCTCGATCTCACCGACCGGGCCCAGCATCGCGCTCGGCAGCAGCGGAGCGTCGCTGCTGGAGCTGACCGGCGCCTACGCCACCTTCGACAACGGCGGCTACGGCGTGTGGCCGCGCGGCATCGAGCAGATCAGCGACCGCAACGGCAGCGTGCTCTATCAGCGCGAGGGCACCGGCCCCGGCCTGCTGGTGGAGCCCGCAGCAGGTCCACGACATGCTGGACGATGACCGAGCGTGGTCGATACGCGGCACCGGAAAAGCGGGCCAGACTTCGCTGCGCCCGCCGCCGGCAAGACCGGCACCGGCCAGGACTTCCGCGACGCCTGGTTCATCGGCTTCACGGCCGAGCTGGTGACCGGCGTGTGGGTCGGCAACGACGACAATCTCGCCGATGAAGAAGGTGACGGGCGGCAGCCTGCCGACCCAGCTCTGGCATCGCCTTCATGGCGAGCGCCCTCGATGGCGAGCCGGTCCGGCCGCTGCCGCTCGCCCGACCGCACGGCGCAGGTGGCGGCGTTGATCCCGGGCGTCGACGGCGAATATCCGAACCCGAGGCCGGCGGCAGCATTGCGGTCCGACGCCCCCTGCGGCATCGCTCCAGGACTGGCTGGAGACGATCGTGACGCGGCAGGGGACGAGCAAGTAGCGGCCGGACCGGAGGATCGCCCCCGCTACGAGTTCTTCTGCCGAGCCCACCAACCGGATGGATGCAAGCAGGACGGCGAGCGCACCGGCGGCGATAGTGGCCGATCATGGGGCGGAATTGCCGCCGTAGAGCACGGCGAAGGTCCGGTCTTGCGAATGCCCGTCCATGTCTGCCGGAGTTCACGCCGGAAGTCCGATCATGGGGCGCTGCGTGCCGTACTACTCGAAGTTGCCGAGCGGATGCAGGACAACTCACCCTATCAGCACCCGCTCTACGCCGGGCAGATGCTCAAACCGGCCCATCCGGTTGCGCGCTGAGCTGGTGCGCCAGCGCAGTACCTCAACCCGACAATCACGCGCTCGACGCTGGGCGCGCCAGTTCGCGCATGGAGAAAGAAGCCGTCGCGCAGATCGCGGCGATGGTCGGCTGGACGGCGCATCTCGGCCATCTGACGGGCGGCGGGACAATGGCAGAACCTCGAAGCGCTGTGGGCGGCTGGGAGACTGCATCCCGGCAAGAAGATCGCCGCTTCATCGCAGGCGCACTATACGCCATAGTCGCATCTCCGAGGTGCTCGGCCTACCTTTTGAGGTGATCCCGGTCGATCGACGCGCGCGGATGGATTTAGACGCGCTCGAAGCGACCTGCTGAAGCGCGGCGAGATCGGTACGGTGGTGGTGACGATGGGCACGACCGCGACCGGGTCGGTCGATCCGCTGCCGGAGGTACTCGAGCGCAGAAGCGCTATGACTTTCGCGTCCATGCCGACGCCGCCTACGGGGGTTACTTCACGCTCGCAAGAAACCTCGCTCATGATACGCGCGCCGCTTATGATCGTCTGACCGAAGCGGATTCGCTGGTCGTCGATCCGCACAAGCACGGCTTTGCAGCCCTACGGCTGCGGTTGCATCATCTTCAAAGACCCGACGATCGGCGCGCTCTACAAGCATGATTCGCCCACACCTATTTCAGCTCGGCGGACCTTCACCTCGGCGAAATCAGCCTCGAATGTTCGCGTGCCGGCGCGTCCGCCGCGTCGCACTGTGGGCAACGCAGCGCCTGTTTCCGTTGGAGCACGGCGGTGCATTCGCGAGCGACTTGAGCAAATGCCGTCAGGCGGCACTGACGCTCTACGAGCATCTAAACGGCGATCCGCGTTTCATGACGGTCTTCCCCCACAATTGGACATCGTGATCTTCGCGCCGCGCGGCACAGCCGCCAGCACGATCTCGCAGCGCTCACGCGCGATATTCGCCGCCGCGCCGCTTCGGGAGAATCTGCATCTGGCGCTCGCCAACTTCCCACAGAGTTTGTTTGGAGAGTCCTGGAAAGAGTTTGTGTGGGATCAGCCATCGGTCACCTGCTTGCGAAGCTGTCTGATGAAACCGGAGCATCTCGACTGGTTCGATTCCATCTGGAAAGCGCTGGAGCGCGCAGCCTGGCGGTCTGACAACAGACTAGAAGCACGGATGGCGAGCGCGAACCGTGACGATCTACATAAGATTCCGTAATACTCGACGTGCGCTTGCCTGGGGTTTGCACCAAAGACCATCTGCGTTCTTATCCCTTCTCCGCGTCTCTGTGCCTCCGCGGTTCAATCATCTATAAAGAGGCGGGAGGCAGAGAGGGGAAGCATGGTCAGCAAGCGCGAACCGCAGCAGAAGCCGTGGATGCCGGCCGACGAGTATGGCCGCTCGCTCGGCGGATTCTCGTTCAATCTGCTGGTGCGCAACGTGGCGAAGGCGATCGATTTCCAGCGTCAGGTGCTGGGCGCCGCCGTCGTCTACAGCGATGCCGATTTCGCCGTGCTGCGGCGGCGCGCTGCCGGGCGGCACGGTCGAATGGATGCTGCACGCCGACCACACCTACGGCGACCATCCGCTGCTGGCGCTGACCGGCGACAACGCGCTGCGCGGGGTGGGCGTGGAGCTGCGGCTGCACGGCCTCGATCCGGATGCCGCAGCGTCGACGGCGCACAAGCTCGACTTCACCGTGCTGCAGGCCCCGGCCGACAAGCCGCACGGCCTGCGCGAAGCCTACATCGTCGACCCCGACGGCTATGTCTGGGTGCCCGGACGTGCCCATCCGGAAGTGAGGATCAGACCGGCTGCAGCCCGTAGCGGTGCAGCAGGGGTCCGTGATCGTTGAGCCAGGCGCGGGCGCCGTCGGCGTCGCGGGTCAGCTCGGCCGTCAGCTTCCAGAAGCGGGGGCCGTGATTCAATTCCTTCAGGTGCGCGACCTCGTGGGCGACCACGTAGTCGAGGACGTGGCGCGGGGCCAGGATCAGGCGCCAGGAGAAGGAAAGCGTGGCCGCGCGGCGAGCAGCTGCCCCAGCGGCTCTTGGGATCGCGGATGGTGATGGCGGCGATGCGCTTGCCGATCAGCTCGGCCTTGGCGCGGGCCGCGCCGCTCGATCTCGCGGCGGGCCTCGCGGCGCAGCCAATCCTCGATCCGGCGGGCGAGATGCTCGGCCCGGCCGGCGACGTGGATCGCGCCCTCTTCCTGCCAGACCAGGCCGCGGCGCCTGGGGCTGGTGGCGGATGCGATGCATGACGCCGAGCAAGGGGATCGAGCGGCCGGCGCGGAACGGCACCGGCTCGGGCAGCAGATCGATGCGGTCGCGGATCCAGCCGCGGTTGAGGAGCGCGAGATCGCCGGCCCTCGGCGAGCGTCGCGCGGCGCGGCAGCACCACCACGATGCGGCCCTTCGCCGTGGTCGAAGCGCAGAATGATGCGGCGCGCCCGCTTGTTGGTCTGGTAGATCAGCGGCACCCGCCGGTCGGCCACCGTCAGGACTCTGGCGCCGGCCCCGCGGACGCTCCCGGTGGTCGTTTGCAACACCTTGATAGGAAAAGGTTTTTCCGCCGTCCAGGAGGACTGGTTGGGAGCGCGAGCGGGCGGGGCGACGGCGCGGCATATACGATTCATTAGCCTTCTTGCGCCCGCCCGACAAGACGGCATGAGATCAAATTCGCAGGGCGATAGCGGCCCACGTTCTGTGGCATTTCTGCCACAAACGCCGGAAAAATCTCCCTGGAGCGCCAGTTTCGTTGACGCTTTTAACCACACGCCTGGATTCACGTCGATCCCATTGGGGGTTGGACCGGCCGCGCTCGTTGTTGGCATAGGGGGCCTGAGCGCGACGATCCGACGATGGGAGGCCGGCAGAATCCGGCGAGACGAGAGGGACACGCCATCCGGCGTCCCGCGAAGGTGCAGATAAGGGGTCGGCGCCTTCGCTGTTCGGATAGGCAGGGTTTTGATCGTCGTACGTTGATTGGGTCACCACTGTGTGCGGAAGGGAGGGCCAAAGGCCCTCCCTTACGTTTTGTGCCCCTACTTTTGCGCCGCCTCGCGCTCCAGCAGCCGACGCTTGCGCTCGGTGCCCAGGCGATAGCCGCCGAGATCGCCGTCGCCGCGCACGACGCGGTGGCAGGGCACGAGCAGCGGCACCGGGTTGGTGGCGCAGGCATGGCCGACCGCGCGCTGGGCGTGGGGTTGGCCGAGGGCGCGGGCGATCTCGCCATAGCTGCGGGTCTCGCCCAGCGGGATGCGCCGCAACTCCTCCCACACCGCGGCGCTGGAACGCCGTCCAGCGGATGTCGAGCGGCAGGTTGATGTGCGGCTCCCTGCCGGCGATGAAATCGACGATCGCCCGCACGGCCGAGGCCAGCACCGGCTCGCTGTGTTCGATCCTCCGCCGCCGGGAACTCCCGCCGCAATCTCTGCTCCAGCTCCTCGCGTCGCGCGCCCAGGCTGATGAAACAGATGCCGCGCTCGGTCGCCGCCACCAGCAGCTGGCCGAGCGGCGTTGCCGTCAGGGCATAGCGGATGCGCGCCCCGCGTCCGCCCTTGGCATAGGTCGCCGGCGTCATGCCCAGGGCGGCGTCGGCCCGCTCATAGACCCGGCTGGAGGAGCCGTAGCCGGCGTCGTAGGTGGCGGCGGCCACGCCGTCGCCCTGCTGCAGCCCGGCCTTGAAGCGCTTCAGCCGGCGGGCGTCGGCGTACTGGCGCGGGCTGACGCCCATGGCGCGCGTGAACAGCCGCTGCAGGTGCCAGGGGCTCATGCCGCAATGGCCGCCGAGCTCCGCCAGAGTGACGACCCCTGGTCGTCGCTGGCGCCGTCGCCTTCCATGCCGTCGATGCGCGCCTCGATGTAGCGGCAGGCGCGCTCGACCGCGGCGATGCGACGGTCGGTCTTGGTCGTGCGTGCCGTCGGCATGTCCGGTCGGCTCTCGATTGCTGCCTGAAGCATGGTGCCCGTCCTTTCGATACTATGCGCTTGCCCCGATATCTAGGGCCGCCCGGGCGCCGCCGCTATCCGATGCTTGCGCAGCGCAAGCCGTTGAAATCAGGGGCGCTTCTTCGCGGCTGCCGGGATGCGGTCGACCCAGCGGACGATGTGGTCCTCGAGCTCGCCGGCTTGCGCCTCGGCGATGACGCGGCCGCGCACGGAGATGCCGGCTTGATGCACGGTGTCGGGGTCGCCGGACATCAGCGGGTGCCACCAATAGAGGTCGTGGCCCTCGTTGACCAGGCGATAGCCGCAGGTGGCGGGCAGCCACGAGATCTCATCGATATTGTCGGCCGTGAGCGAGACGCAGTCTTCGACGAGCACCTGGCGCAAGGCATAGGCCTTGCACCGGCAGCTTCTGGTGATCGAGCTGGTGGCAGGCGACGTTGGTCCAGTCGATCTCGCCGGTGTCCTCGTATTCGAGCTTCATCAGGCAGCATTTGCCGCAGCCGTCGCAGAGCGATTCCCACTCGGCCGGCGTCATCTCGGCGAGGCGCTTGGTCTTCCAGAATGGCAGATCATCCATCGCGGCATTAGACACCGGCGCGGCGGATTTTCACAGCCTGCTGCGCAGGTCCTCGGCCATGGCCTGGGCGGTCGTGCCCGGGCTGAAATGGGCGACATACTCGCCCTTCGGCCCCATGAGATAGACGACAGCGCTGTGGTCCAGGATGTAGGCGGCGGGATCGCTCGGCGCACTGGCGCCGGTCGCCTTGGCGTAGAAGACGCGATAGGACTTGGCGACGGCGCCGATGGCGTCGGCGCTGCCGGTGAGTGCCACCAGGCGCGGATGGAAATTGGCCACGTAGGCGCGCAGCACGTCCGGCAGATCGCGGGCGGGATCGACGGTGATGAAGATCGGCGTCACCGCGGCCGCCTGCTTGGCATCGAGCTCATCGAGGGCATCGCTGATGGTCTGCAGCTCGATCGGACAAATGTCCGGGCAGTGGGTGAAGCCGAAGAAGACCAGCATGTACTGGCCGCGGAAATCGGCGTCGCTCCGCGGCTTGCCGAACTGGTCGGTGAGCGCGAAGGGGCCGCCGATGCTCGGCGCGACGTCCGACAGGAGGCCACGCCAAAGGGTGACGCCGACGATCGTAATGGCAAGCAGCAGGCAGACCAGCGCGACGCCCCGCGCCACTGCCGTCTGCGGCAGGAACTGGAAACGGGGCGTCTTCTCCACGCGTGTCGACTGATCAGTAGGGTTCGAGCGCGCTCAGCAGGTTGCGGGAGTTCGGATTGCTGAACTTGCGCTGGATCAGGATGGCGTAGGGCGTGGCGCCCTCGCCGTAGTAGGCGGTGTTCCAGGAATCGCGCTTGAGCACGCCCGCACCCTCGAACGACACGCCGCCGAACAGCCCCTCGGTGAAGGCGAAGGAGTAGACATCGGAGCCGAAGTTCGTGGTGGCGGAGCTGCCGGTGCGCTTGCCCGACGGTCCCGCGGCCACGCTGATGTCGCCGCCGAACTTGAACTGGTTGTCGATGAGGGCGTTGAGGGCGCGGTCGTTCATGATCGTGAAGACCGTTTCGGAGACCTGGCCGCCGAGCTGCAGGCCGAGGCTGCCGGCCGCGATCGTGTAGAACGCCGGATCGCTCCAGCCGCGACTGGGATCGCGCACGCACCAGCACGCCGTCGCCGCCCTCGCCGCCGATCACGACGCCGCCCTTCACCAGCGAGGGAAGATCATGACTCGCCTTCGAGCGCTTCACGAAATCGGGCAGCTCGCCGAAATCGGGATGGGTGATCAGCTTGTCGAAGGTGATGCGGGCCTCGTCGACCAACGCCTGCTGCTCGGTCGGCGACGGCACGGGCTCGGCGCATCCGACAACCAGCAGCAGCAAGACACCCGCGAGAATCCTTCGAGCGACTGACATCATCCTGATCTCCTTATCTGACGCATCTTTTCCGCGAGATCACTGAGGATTCAGAAATAGACTCAGATCGCAATCATGGCAATTCTGCGGCGCGATGCCGCAGGACCGTGCCGCCCGCGTCGTTCCTTGAGCGCATGCATCGATCGCTGCGTCGTCAACCAGCGTTTCCGCGCATGACGACGGATTGCGCGCTTCGTCGCGTTGAATCCCGGCCTGCAAATTCCCAACTGTGTCAGCTGAAGGCGGACTCTCATCGCAAGTCGTCGATCATTGCGGATATTCCACATGGCGGCCATCTTCATGCCGGCATGCGGCGCGCCTGGAGTGAAACGATGAAGCTTCGGGCTCTTGGTGCGATCGTCATGCTCGTGGTCACGGGTGCGGCCGGTCTTGCCTGGCACATGATGCGCGACCAGACGGCTGCGGCCGCAACGACGGCAGGTGATCCGGCCGTGCCGGTCGTGGCGGACGCTGTCCTGTCGCAGGATGTGCCGATCTATCTGACGGGCATTGGCGCCGTGCAGGCTTTCAATACCGTGACCATCCGGAGCCGCGTCGACGGCCAGCTCGACAAGGTCGCATTTACCGAAGGCCAGGATGTCAAGGCCGGCGATCTCCTGGCGCAGATCGATCCGCGGCCGCTTCAGGCCCAGCTCGAGCAGGCCGAGGCCCAGAAGGTCAGTCACGAGGCGCAACTCGCCGACGCGAAGCTCGACCTGGAGCGCTTCTCCAATCTGGAGAAGCGCGGCGCGGCTACCGGGCAGAGCGTGGACACGCAGAAGGCACTGGTCGCCCAGCTCGGGGCCAACATCCAGGCCGACCAGGCCGCGATCGACAACGCCAGACGTCCAGCTCGGCTACACGACGATCACCGCCCCGATTTCCGGTCGGACCGGCATGCGTCTGGTGGATCAAGGCAACATCGTCCACGCCACCGACCAGACCGGGCTCGTGGTTCTGGCGCAGATCGAGCCGATTTCGCTCGTCTTCACCTTGCCCGAAGATGCGCTGCCCGACGTCGCGCGCGCGATGGCCAAAGGCCCGCTCAAGGTCGTCGCTTTCAGTCGCGACAACAAGACCGAGCTCGGCGACGGCACGCTCGCGCTCATCGACAACCAGATCGATCAGACCACCGGGACGATCCGCCTGAAGGCGACGTTCCCCAACAAGGACCACGCCCTGTGGCCCGGGCAGTTCGTCAGCGCGCGACTCTATCTGACGGTTCGCCATGACGGCATCACCGTGCCGGCCGCGCGTCGTGCAGCGCGGGCCCCAGGGCACCTATGCCTACGTCATCAAGCCGGATTCCACCGTCGAGCTGCGGCCGATCGCCGTGGCGCAGCTGCGCGACGGCATTGCCCTGATCGATACCGGCCTCAGCGCCGGCGAGCGCGGTGGTCGTCGACGGGCAATACAAGCTGCGGCCCGGCGCCCGCGTCGACGCCAAGCCGGCCGCTGGCGTCGCTCCGCGAAGCAGTCCTGACGAGCAACGACGGCGTGAACATCTCCAAGCCTTTCATCGAACGGCCGATCGCCACGTCGCTGTTGATGGCGGGCATCCTCTTTGCCGGCCTCGTCGCTATCCGCTCCTCCCGGTGGCGCCGCTGCCCCAGGTCGACTTTCCGACCATTCAGGTCTCGGCCGCGCTGCCCGGCGCCAACCCGGAAACGATGGCCTCGGCCGTGGCCACGCCGCTCGAGCGGCAGTTCGCGCAGATCTCCGGCGTCAGCCAGATGACCTCGACCAGCGGCCTCGGCACCACCTCGATCACGCTGCAGTTCGACCTCGACCGCAACATCGACGCGGCGGCGCAGGACGTGCAGGCCGCGATCAACGCGGCCGGCGGCCAGCTCCCGCAGGACCTTCCGAGCCCGCCGACCTACCGCAAGGTCAACCCGGCGGATCTGCCGATCATGATTCTGGCCGTGCAGTCGGACAGCCTGCCGCTGACCGCCGTGGACGACTGCCGCCGACACGATCCTCGCCCAGCAGATGTCGCAGATTCCCGGCATCGCGCAGGTCAACATCGGCGGCGAGCAGAAGCCGGCCGTGCGCGTGCAGATCGATCCGGCCAAGATCGCCGCGCTCGGCATCTCCCTGGAGGACGTGCGCACGGCGCTCGGCGCGGCCACCGTGAACGCCCCCAAGGGCAGTTTCGACGGTCCGCGGCAGAGCTTCACGATCTACGCCAACGACCAGCTGCTCCAGGCCGATGCCTACAACGACATCATCGTTGCCTACCGCAACGGCGCGCCGGTGCGCATCCGCGACATCGGCCAGGCCGTCAGCGGACCGGAGAACGCCAAGCTCGCGGCCTGGCAGAACGGCCGGCGCGGCATCCTGCTGATCGTCTTCAAACAGCCGGGCGCCAACGTCATCGAGACGGTCGACCGGGTGAAGGCGGCGCTCCCCGGCTGCAGGCGGCGATCCCGTCCGGCATCAACGTTTCCGTCATCTCCGACCGCACGCAGACGATCCGCGCCTCCGTCAGCGACGTGCAGGTCACGATGGCCATCACCATCAGCCTGGTCGTGATGGTGATCTTCCTGTTCCTGCGGCAGTTCTGGGCGACCGCCATCCCCGCCGCCACCGTGCCGCTGGCGCTGCTCGGCACTGCCGGGCTCATGTATCTCGTCGGCTACAGCCTCGACAATCTGTCGCTGATGGGACTCACCATCGCCGTCGGCTTCGTCGTCGACGATGCCATCGTCATGATCGAGAACATCATGCGGCATGTCGAGGAGGGCATGAAGCCGCTCGACGCGGCGCTGAAGGGCTCGGCCGAGATCGGCTTTCACCATCCTGTCGATCAGTCTCTCGCTCGTCGCCGTATTCATCCCGCTCCTGCTGATGAGCGGCGTCGTCGGCCGGCTGTTCCGCGAATTCGCGGTCACCGTGACCATGGCGATCATGGTCTCGGCCTTCGTGTCGCTGACGATGACGCCGATGATGTGCGCGCGCTTCCTGCGCGACCGCCACGCAGTCCGCCACGGCCGCAGCTATCGTGGCATCGAGGCCTTCTTCGACTGGCTGCTCAGTCAGCTATGACCGCGGCCTTAAATGGGTGCTTCGCCACCAGTCGCTTATGCTCGGCGTGCTGCTGCTGGCGATCGGCGCCACCGTGTTTCTCTATATCGCGATCCCCAAAGGCTTCTTCCCGCAGCAGGATACCGGCCTGATCACCGGCATCTCCGAGGCCGCACAGGACATTTCGTTCGCCGGCATGATGGAAAAGCAGCAGGCGCTTGCCGCCGTCATCGCCGGGGATCCGGACATCGCCAGCTTCGCCTCGTCGGTCGGTCCGAGCGGCGGCTCTCGGGGAGAACACCGGCCGCTTCTTCATCACGCTGAAGCCGCACAACCAGCGGCAGGCGAGCGCCGACGAGATCATCAACCGCCTGCGGCCGCAGCTGGCGAAGGTCGAGGGCGTGGCGCTCTTCCTGCAGGCCTCGCAGGACATCAATGTCGGCGGCAGGCTCAGCCGCACGCAGTATCAGTACACCCTGCAGGACGCCAACCTGGGCGAGCTGAACCAATGGGCGCCGCGGGTGCTCGACAAGTTCAAGTCGCTGCACGAACTGCAGGACGTGGCCAGCGACCAGCAGACCAGCGCCCCTCGGTGTCGGTGACGATCGACCGCGACACCGCGGCGCGCTTCGGCATCGAGCCGCAGGTGATCGACGACACGCTCTACGACGCCTTCGGCCAGCGACAGGTGGCGCAGTATTTCACCCAGCTCAGCCAGTATCACGTCGTCCTCGAGGTCGATCCCGACTTCCAGGCGCGATCCCGCCTCGCTCAATGCGATCTACGTCGAAGTCGCCGGTGACCGGCCAGCAGGTGCCGCTCAGCGTCTTCGTCACGTTCGACACCGACAAGACCAATTCGCTTTCCATCAGCCATCAGGGCCAGTTTCCGGCGGTGACGCTGTCCTTCAATCTCAGCCCGGGAACCGCGCTCGGCCAGGCGGTCGACGCGATCCAGCGGGCCGAGCGCGAGCTCGGCAAGCCGGTTTCGCTGGTCGGCACCTTCCAGGGCGCCGCCCAGGCCTTCCAGGCATCGCTTTCGACGCAGCCCTACCTGATCGGGGCGGCGCTCGTCGTCGTCTATCTGATCCTCGGCATGCTCTATGAGAGCTACATCCACCCGATCACGATCCTGTCGACCTTGCCGTCGGCCGGCGTCGGCGCGCTGCTGATCCTGATGGCGTTCGGCTACGATCTCAGCGTCATCGCGCTGATCGGCATCATCCTGCTCATCGGCATCGTCAAGAAGAACGGCATCATGATGATCGACTTCGCGCTCGAGGCGGAGCGACGGCAGGGCCTGAAGCCGGAGGAAGCCATCTACCGCGCCTGCCTGCTGCGCTTCCGTCCGATCATGATGACGACCATGGCGGCGCTGTTCGGCGGCCTGCCGCTGATGCTCGGCCACGGCACCGGCTCGGAGCTGCGCCGCCCGCTCGGCTACACGATCGTCGGCGGCCTGCTGCTGAGCCAGATGCTGACGCTCTACACCACGCCCGTCGTCTATCTCTACCTGGACCGGCTGAGCTGGTGGCTGACGGCGCGCCGCGCCACTCTCGGAAAGCCTCGGAAAATCGTGCCGAACGTCAGCGCGGCGGAGCGGGAGCTCGGTGGGAGGTTGACAGCAACAATGCGCCAGCAGGTTCGCTCGCCACGCCCTTCGCCCTCCTGGATGTGGTCGAAGCCGCGTCAGCGAACAGTTGTCGATGGCGAAGGACATCACGCGCTCCGCTTCGATTCCGAGCGCGATGGCAAGGGCGGCCCGGATCGAGCCGCCATGCGCGACGGCGACGATGTCACGGCCGCGATGAGCGGCCGTGAGGCGTGTCACGGCCAGATCGACGCGCGCCATCACATCGAGGAAGCTCTCTCCTCAGGCGGCGCGCTCGCTCGCCGGCCACAGCGCGAAATCATCAGGTGCAACGCCGCGCAAGGCATTCAGCTCGTCATGGGTGAGGCCATGCCAGCGCCGACCGACATGCTGCTCGGCGATGCCGGGTTCGATCAAGCAGTCGGGCACGCGGGCGCGGGCCGCGAGGATGGCCGTCGCGGTATCGCGCGTGCGCCGCAGATGGCTCGTCACCCACACCGGCTCCGCCGGCAAGAGGAGCGGCCAGCGCAGCGAAGGCGGCGGTATCCGAGAGATCGGCGGGATAGTCCTCCTGGCCGTAGATGCGGCCGCCATGACCGGTCGCCGGCGCGTGCCGGATCCACCACCAGCGGGTCACCGTTGCGGACATGCAGCGTCAGTCGAGGGCGACGAGCGCGAGCAGCATGGCGATCTCGCTGCCCTGCTGCACCGCGCCCAGCACATCGCCGGTGACGCCGCCGATCTGGCGCTGCGCCAGCCAGGCGACCGCCCAGGCGACGGCGGCGCCGACGACTGCCGCCACCGCGCCATCGAGGCCGGCGAGCACCACGGCGATCAAGCCGCCGAGGCCGAGCGCCCACAGCATCGTCGCCTGTGTCGGCCGTCCCGCCGACGCCGCCAGGCCGTCGCTGCGCGCCAGCGGTGCGCGCTGCATGACCGCGACGACGAGGGCGCGCGACGCCGCCTGGCACAGGATCAAGGCGGCGATGGCGTCGGCGTTGTCCTCGAACGATGCCAGCGCGACGATGCGGGCGCCGAGCGCCAGCACCAGGGCGATGACGCCGTAGGTGCCGATCCGGCTGTCGCGCATGATCTGGAGCTTGCGCTCGCGGTCGGCGCCGCCGCCGAAACCGTCAACCGTGTCGGCCAGGCCGTCCTCATGCAGGGCGCCGGTCACCGCCACCATGGCGGCGACGGCGCAGAGGGCGGCGAGCAGCGGCGGCAGGTCGAGGACGACGGCGAGGCCGTAGACGAGAGCGCCGAGCAAGCCGATGCCGAGTCCGACCAGCGGGAAACAGCGGGCCGCGCGCGCGAGCGCCGACATGCCGCCGGTATCGCCCGAAGTCGGATCGGCAACCGCGTGAGGAACGCGGCGGCAATCTTCAGGTCCGTCCACCAAGCGCCGAAGTCCGGCGGCCAGCCGTAGTCGGTCTCTTGCGTGTCGTTGCTCACGGTCTCGCGTCCATTCAACGAGATCGCTTGCCTCCGCCGGTCGAGATCGGGCGCTTATCGCCGGCCGCGCCGATCGGCGCTTATAGGATATTCCGGGGCGGTCAGAAAGCGGCGCGGGCGGGCGAGAGAGGGAAACGTCTGACGATGTCGGGATTCATCGATCTCAGCCACGACTTCGCCGACGGCATGCCCGGATTCACGGCGACCCTGCCGGACGGTTCGCGCCTGCGCTGCACGGCGCGCATTCGCCCGCTCATCACGCATGCGCAATCGCGCCAGAGCTTCGGCGGCAAGGCCGAGTTCGAACTGACCGAGGCCAGCTTTCCGACGTCGATCGGCACCTATATCGATCTCGCCCTACGTGCGTCATCGCGATCGCCGCGATGTCGGTGCGCTCCGGATCGACGAATTGGTGCTGCCGGGGCTCATGGTCGATCTCGGCCATCTCAAGGCGGATGCGGCGGCGGAGATCGACGATCTTCGCCGCGCCACCGGCGGCGCGCTCGATGTTGCGGGCAAGGCGGTGCTCTGCCGCTTCGGCTGGGACCGCCTGTGGGGAGGGATGCCTACTTCACGGCCTATCCCTTCCTGTCGCGTGCGGCGCTTCGCGCGCTGATCGACGGCGGCGCGCGACTCGTCGGCGTCGATACCTGGAACGTCGACGACAACAACGACGCCGAGCGTCCGGCCCACAGCTGGCTGCTGGCGCGCGATATCTTCATCGTGGAGAACCTGTGCAACCTCGCCGCCCTCGGCGCGTCGCCGTTCCGGTTCTTCGCCGTTCCGATCAAGGCGCGGGGCGCCGCCTCGATGCCGATCCGCGCCTTCGCAGAGGTGACATGACCATGAACAAGGCCCGCAAGCCGATCGCCACGCTCGACGAAGTGCGCGCGCTTCTGGCGGAATTCCCGACCGCCGATCTCGAAGCCGCCAGTCGCACGGCGACGCGCGAGGCGGTGCTGACCAAGCCCGCCGGCGCGCTCGGCCGGCTCGAGGGAGATCACGAGCTGGCTGGCGAGCTGGCAGGGCCGCCACCCGCCGCTGATCGAGCGGCCGCGCGCCTGCGTCTTTGCCGCGCAACCATGGCGTCGCTGCGCTCGGCGTGTCGGCCTTTCCGGCCTCGGTGACGGCGCAGATGGTGCAGAACTTCGTCGCCGGCGGGGCTGCCATCAACCAGCTGTGCAAGGCCGCCGACGCCGAGCTCAGGGTCTACGAGATGGCGCTCGACCGGCCGACGGCGGACTTCACGGCCGAGCCGGCCATGAGCGAGGAGGACTGCGCCAAGGCCATGGCCTACGGCATGATGGCGGTGGAGCCCGGGCTCGACCTCCTCTGCCTCGGCGAGATGGGCATCGCCAACACGACCAGCGCCGCGGCGCTGGCGCATGCGCTCTTCGGCGGCAGCGCTGCCGACTGGACCGGCCCGGGCACGGGCGTCGCCGGCGCGCCGCGTTGCAGCGCAAGACCGAGGTGGTGGCCGCCGGCGTGGCCCTGCATCGGCCGGCCGCGCGCGACTCCTTCGACATCCTGCGCCGGCTCGGCGGGCAGGAACTGGCGGCCATCTGCGGCGCCGTGATGGCGGCGCGGCTGGCGCGCACGCCCGTGCTGCTCGACGGCTTCGCTTGCACGGCGGCGGCGGCGGTGCTGCACGCAGCGGATCCCACGCGCTCGATCACTGCCTGGTCGCCCATGTCTCGGCCGAGCCGGGCCATCGCCGGCTGCTGCAGGCGATCGGCAAGCGCGCGCTGTTCGATTTCGGCATGCGGCTCGGCGAGGCCTCGGGCGCGGCGCTGGCGATCCCGATCCTGAAGGCTGCCATCGCCTGCCACACGGGCATGGCGACATTTGCGGAAGCCGGCGTCAGCGGGAAGGTGGAGTGATCGGAGGCGTGCGGCCGACCCTAGAGGCTCGTTCCGCTGTTCACCATCATGTGCAGGAGCCGCGCCACGACGGCCGTATGCGGGTCCTTCGCCTTGATGCGCGCGAGGCCACCTTGGGCCGCGCGCGCCTCCGGGCTGTTGGGATGGAATTCTATCACCTTGATGTAGAGCAGCGCGGCGCCGAAGGTCCAGCCGCGCTCGAGTGAATTCTCGGCGGCCGCGATCAGCTTCCGCGGGGCCAGGCTTGCCCATACCTCTTCGTCGATCGCGGTGGTTGTGGCGTACAGCAGATCGGCGCGCAGGGTCCGGTCGTCATAGGTGTTCACGAGCTGGCTCTGGCCGTCCTGATAGCGGAATTCCCGGCAGCTCGACGGATCGGCCGCGCTGACGACGATCATCCGTTCGCCGTCATACCCGGGACCCGGAAAGCCGTAGTGGGCCGATCTCGAAAGCGATGGAGCCGTTTTCGTTGTAGGTCAGGAAATCGCTGTTGTCCTTGCCCGAGACCTTCTGGGGCACCACAGCGACGCCATACGAGTCGGTCATGACCACGACGCCCGGTCCGGCGGCGATGTTGTCCGGTCCCTCGCAGGCGCCGATCCAGATGTAGCTCTTCTCGGTGAAGAAGTCGCCGTAAGGATCCCAGCTGCGGCAGCCGCTGAAGCTGTCGGTCACCCAGCCGGGTTCATGAGCCTCGGCGGCGGCGCCGATGACTGCGCCGACGAGGCCGACCAGGAGGACTGCGAGCGTACGAAGCGTTCTTGTCATGGCCAGGCGCAACGACGGTTTCACGGGTATCATTCGACGGCAATTCTGGCGCGACTATGGCGCGACATTAACGCCCGCGGCCAGCCCTTGCCAGCGGTGGGCGGGCGGAGTGAGATGGCGCGATGTCCGTGACGCTCGACTCCGCGCGGCCGACCCGGAGCACGACCATGGCCGGCGGCCGCGTGCGGCTGCGCACGCTGATCGTCATCCGCTGGGTGGCGATCATCGGTCAGGCGATCACTCTGCTGGTGGTGAATTTCGGCCTCCGCTATCCGGTCCCGCTGCTGCCGGCCCTGGCGACGGTCGCCGTGTCGGCCGTGATCAATTTCTGGGCGGCGATCGGGCGGCGCTCGCCGGAGCGGCTGGGCGACCGCGCGGCGGCCGTCTATCTGGCCTACGATCTGCTCCAGCTCGGCATATTGCTTTATCTGACGGGCGGCCTGCACAACCCCTTCGCGGTGCTGGTCCTGGCTCCCGTGATCATCTCCGGCGACGGTGCTGTCGCGGGTCAGCACCATGGCGCTCTCGGCCCTGGCGCTGGCGATCGTGATCGTGCTGGCGCTCGTCCATCTGCCGTTGCCCTGGGCCGACCAGTCCTTCGCGCTCGCCCCGCTGTTCATCTTCGGGCTGGCCTCGGCGCTCGGCCTGTCGGTCGTGTTCATCGCCGGCTACGTGTTCAGCGTGGCCGAGGAGGCGCGGCGCATGTCGGGCGCGCTGGCGGCCAGCTACCTGGCCCTCGACCGTGAACAGCGGGTCTCGGCGCTGGGGGCGCTGGCGGCGGCCGCGGCGCACCGGCTGGGCAGCCCGCTCGGCACCATCGCCGTGGTCGCCAAGGAGCTGGCGCGCGACCTGCCGCCGGACAGCCCGCACCGGGCCGACGTCGAGCTGCTGCTGAGCGAGAGCGAGCGCTGCCGGACCATCCTGACCGAGCTGTCGACCCGCCCGGAGGCCGGGGAGCCGCTGCAGCGCATGCCGCTGGCGGCCCTGGTCGAGACGGCGGCCGCCCCTACCGCGCCGAACGCGTCCGCCTGATCATCGACGCCAGCGCGGAGCCGGGTTCGAAGCCGCCCGCCAGCCCGCCCCCAGGCGCCGCACAGCCCCGAACTGGTGCACGGCCTCGGCAATCTGCTGCAGAATGCGATCGAATTCGCGCGCTCCGAAGTCCGCGTGACCGTGCGCTGGAGCGAGCGCCGCGTCAGCCTGAAGATCCGGGACGATGGCCCGGGTTTCGCGCCGGGCCTTCTCGATCACCTCGGCGAACCCTATCTATCCGGTGGAGAGACTCAGGGCCGGATCGGCAGCGGCGAACCCATGGGCCTCGGCGTCTTCATCGCCCAGACCCTGCTCGGCCGCACCGGCGCCCAGCTCAGCTTCGGCAATGGCCAGGACGGCGGCGCCGAGGTTACGATCGCGTGGAACCGTTCGGCGCTGGAATCGAACCGCCGCCGGCATGACGAGGGTGAGATATGACGAGGCAAAAGCAGTAACGCCATCCCCGGCAGTGCGCGTCGCCGCGACCATCGAGCGGACCCTGCTGATCGTCGACGACGACGCCCCGTTCCGGCAGCGGCTGGCGCAGGCCATGGAGCGGCGCGGCTATGCCGTGACGACGGCCGAGACCGTCGCCGGCGGCATCGAAGCGGCCGGCAGCCAGCGGCCGGCACTTCGCGGTGGTGGACCTGCGGCTGGGCGACGGCAACGGCCTCGAGGTGGTGCCGGCGCTGCGGGCGGCGCGGCCCGACGCCCGCATCATCGTGCTCACGGGCTACGGCAATATCGCCTCGGCCGTGGCGGCGGTGAAGCAGGGCGCGGTCGACTTCCTGTCGAAGCCGGCCGACGCCGACGCCATCGAGACGGCGCTCCTGCAGCGCGGCGCCAGCCTCGCCGCCGCCGCCCGAGCAGCCGATGACCGCCGACCGCGTGCGCTGGGAACATATTCAGCGCGTGTTCGAGCAATGCGACCGCAACGTCTCGGAGACCGCCCGCCGCCTGCGCATGCACCGCCGCACGCTGCAGCGCATCCTCAGCGAAGTATGCGCCGCGCGGCTGAACCCGGCCGTCAGCGGCGGTGCAGCCACCAGCCGTTCTCGTTGATCGAGTAGATCGGTTCGTAGTGGTCGATGGCGTCGGCCTCGACGATGGCGTCATAGAGGCTGTCGAGGATCAGCGCCCGTCCGCGGACATAGACGGCGAGGACTGCATGCATGCGCTGGCGTGAGGGTCGTGGACGATGACGATGCGCATGTTCTCCGCCGGCATTCCGCCCGCCCGCAGCGCCAGATACTTGGCGATGGCGAAGTCCTCGCAGTCGCCGCTGCGATCGAGGAACTGCAGCGGCGTCTCCCAGTAGTCGGCGAGTTCCCAGTTGGCCCAGTCCTCGATGTAGCGATGGCGATTGAGGGTCGCTGTTGACGAGCTTCAGCTGCGCCATCGCGGTGCGGCCATGCAGCGAGGCCACGAGCTGCTGCCATTCATCCAGTCGGCAGCGATCGGGCGTGCATTCGGACAGCTCGACGTTCGAAACGCGCCAGCATATCGCTGCCACTTCGGGAACGAGTTTCAGGTCGGCGGAATGCAGCTCGCGTGTGCGGAAAGATCCAATCTGCGAGATGCCGGCGCTTGCCGCATCGTAGCGCATGAGCAGCGCGACGAGCGACGCAGCAACAAGAGCAAGTGTAACGAGAGTAAGAGCTAGTCTGCGGCTTAAGCGGTCGAGTACTCCAGCTCCGACGCGGGCCAAACCCCTCCCGCGTGCGGTCGCCTCTGCGACTCCGCGCCATTGCTGATCACGTGTGTAGTTTCCCCTAAGCCGACACTATTTAGGAATTCGTTGCTGTCGAAGCGCGTGATCAATCTGTGGCATGCGGGATCACCGGAATTGCCACAGTTAATCAGTGTGGCGATTTGATGGCGCGACGGTGTCAACCGCCGCGATGCAGCCACCAACCGTTCTCGTTGATCGAGTAGACCGGCTGATAGTGGTGGATCGAACTCGCCGGCACGACCTTCGAGATCTGGTTGTCGAGGATGTAGGGCTTGCCGCTGACGTAGACGGCGAGCACGGCATGGGCGATGCGCAGATTGAGGTCGTTCAGCACGACGATGCGCATGTCGTCGACGGACACGCCGAGGTCGCGCAGCGCATGTACTTGGCGATCCGCATAGTCCTCGCAATCGCCGTTCTTGCGCATGAACTGGAGCGGCGTGGCCCAGTAGTCCGGCAGGTTCCAGTTCACGGGGTCGGTGATGTAGCGCTTGTCGTTCATCTCCGTGTTGATCTCGCGCAGCTGGGTCATCAGATCCTTGCCGCGCAAGCCGTCGATCCACGGTCTCCCACTCTTTTTTCTTGCACTGGCCGGGGCCGCAGCTCTTGAGCTCCCGCTCCGAACAGCTCGAGCGTGCCGCGCCACTTCGGGAACATCTTGAGATTGCTGGAATGGATCTCGGTGGTGCCGAACAGATGGACCGGATTCACGGCCGCCAGCTGATCGGCCGACGCGGCCGGGCCTGACCACAGTGAGCGCGGCCAATGCGATGGCAGCGACGAACGCGCTCACCGAGCGCGGAGTCGCTGCCGTTAACACTTCTTGATGCATTGCCACGCGTTCCAGCCTCAGCTGGTTAACGCTAGTCAGGGGAGTTTAAGGGGTGGTTAAGCCTCCAATTTGCCACAGAGGCGCGCGATCTCAGGGCTGGCGCCGGACACGCCGCCAGCGGTCGACGACCTCCTGCACGAAGTCCTCGCCGTTGGCGATGTCGTTCTTCAGGCCGACGAGAAGATCGCCGAGGCGCTCTTGGGGCGCTGCTCGGGCGTCAGTTCGGTGAAGACCATGCGCATGGGCACGGCGATGCCCTGGCCGACAGCAATGGCCTCGGCGTTGCCGAGGGTCGGCAGCGCTTCCAGGAGGCCGATGGCGGCGTCCGAAGCGCGGCGCGTACCAGTTCCTGGTCGCGCTGGTGCGAGAGCCGCATCGTGAAGATGGTGTTGCACTGAGAGAGCATGCCGGCGCGCCAGCTCAGCCGGCCGCTGGGTGGCGACGCCAAGCGACAGGCCATACTTGCGGCCTTCGCTGGCGATGCGCGAGAGCGCCCGCTTGGCCGGGCCGAACCCGGTCTTGTCGTCCTCGGGCGCGTAGCGGTGCGCCTCTTCGCAGACCAGCAGGATCGGGATCGCGCCGTCGCTCCATACCGCGAAATCGAACAACAAACGGCACAGCACGGACACCGTGACGTTCAGGATCTCCGACGGCACGGCCGAGAGATCGAGGATCGTCACCGGCTTGCCGTCGACGGGAAGGCGCAGGATGCGCGACAGGATGCTCGCCATGTTGTCGCGCACGGTGATGCCGGAGCCGAACATGAAGGCGAAGCGGCCGTCGCTGGTGATGAGGTTGATGGCCGCCTTCAGCCGGTGGTAGGGGACCAGGCTCTCCGGCTTTTCGAGCCGGCCCATGGTGTCGTCGATGTACTGCGTTACCAGCGTCATGCGGTAGGGCGACGGCGTGATCCGCCGTGATGTAGCGGCCTTCCGCCGCCGGACCGAGAAACTGCCGCCTGGCGTTGGCGATGTATTCGCTGAACAGGGCCGCTTCCGCGAGGTCGAGCTTGGCGCCGGCCTGAATCAGGACCTCGCAGATCTCCTCGAAGTTGAACAGCCAGTAGGGCAGCTGCAGCGTGCCCGATCCGATGACCTCCGGCACGGTCGCCCAACGCATGGCCGTATTCGTTGTGCGGATCCATCACGATCATGTGGGCGTTGGGATAGTGCTCGAGGATCGCGCGCAGGATCACCGTGACCGAGCAGGACTTGCCGGAGCCGGTGGCGCCGACCACCGCGAAATGCTTGCCGAGCAGGTCGTCGATGCCGATCAGCGCGGGCAGGCGACGCTCTCTGGTGCAGCTGAGCCGATGCGCGCCGTGGCGATGTCCGGCCGCAGGAAGACGAGGCGCAGATCGTTCTGGCTGGTGGTGAACACCGCGCTGGTGAGCGGCGGCGACATCGAAACGCCGCGGCGGAACGGACTCAAGGTGCCGTCTTCGGCGCGCACGCTCTCGCCGATCAGCTCGACCTCCATGATCTTCATCTCGGGCGCGCCCGGCTCGGTCGCGGGGATCGGCACACTGAGGCCGCAGACGAGCCCGTAGACGACGGTCTCCGGCAGCGGCATCTTGACGATGGTGCCCATCATCAGGCCGGCAGGGATCACGGCCTTGTTGTCGGCGGATTCACTCCATCAGCACCACCGACTGCGAGCCGGCGACCGACACCACGCGGCCGATGCGCTGGTTTTCCGACAGCAGCAGGAACGCGATATTGTCGGCGTCCGGCACGGTGGCCGTCGCCGCCATGGCTCGCGACCCGCGGCTCCTGTTTCGGCGCTGTTGCGGCCACCGCTTCGACGTGCGGCTCCTGCTGCGGCGCCGAGGCGGCCACGGCCTCGACCCGGGGTTCCGGATGCGGCGCGGCTGATTTCTTCGTCACGACGCGGCCTTCCATTGAACGCGTTTCGCGGGAGCATCACCGTTGCGGTGGTGCCCTTGCCGAGTTCGCTTGCGAGCGTCAGCCGGCCGCCATGCATCTCGACGAAGGCCTTCGTCAGGGGCAGGCCGAGTCCGGTGCCCTCGAACTTGCGATTGAGGCCGGTATCGACCTGGCCGAACGGCGCCATGACGACGGCCATGTCCTCCTGCCGGATTCCGATGCCGCTGTCGGTGACGGCAATCGCCAGGCTGTCGTCGCGTTCGCGGCGCAGCGTGATGGCGATGCTGCCGCCGGTCGGCGTGAATTTCACGGCGTTGGACAGCAGGTTGATCAGCACCTGCTTGATCCGGCGCTGCTCCACCCATAGAATCGGCATCTTCTTCAACGGCTTGTACTCGACCGCCAGGCCGCCATTGCGGGCGCGCTCGCCGATGATCGTGAGGCACGAGGCGATGGTCGCATCGAGGTCGACGTTCTCCTCGATCAGCGGCACGTTGCCGAATTCGATCTTCGACAGATCGAGAATGTCGTTGATGACCGACAGCAGGTGGTTCGCGGAATTGTTGATGTCGCGGATATATTCGAGGTAGCGCTCGTTCTCGACCGGACCAGCATCTGCTCCTTGATGATGTCGGAGAAGCCGATGATGGCGTTGAGCGGAGTCCGCAGCTCGTGACTCATGTTGGCCAGGAAGTCGGACTTGGCGCGATTGGCCGCCTCGGCCTTGTCCTTGGCGTCCGACGCTACCCGCTGCGGCCTGCTCGGCCTGCTCCTTGCCCAGGCGCAAGGCGGCCTCTGCCGCGAACCGGTCGGCGATGCGGCCGAACTGGGCGGAATAGTCGTGCAAGAGCGAACGATTGCGCTCGGCACGCTGGCGCTGGGCATATGATGACGATACTGACATAGGACTACCGGAAATTGATCGTAGACCGGCGCTGCTCAAGGATTGGTTAACGATAAGACGCCAGGATGGCCGCCCGAACGCCTGGTTCCTGGCGCCCGGCGGTTGGAGCTAGACGGCTGATTTGTCAAAGAATTGCTTGATTAAGCGCGGGTTAACGAAATGACAGCAGAGCCACCAGCGGATGCGGCCGGGCGCCGTGCGATAAGCTCGGCCAACATGACGTTGCTCGTCGCGGCCGCCGTGCTGCTGGTGCTGGCGATCGGCGGCGCCGCGCTGATCGTCCGCTTCGTCGACAGCGAGTGGCAGCGCGAGCTGCGGGCCTGGCAGGTGCGCCTCGGCATCGTCGCCGACAGCCGGTTCGCGGCCGTCGACGATTGGCTCGACCGCCAGTTCGATGAACTCGCCGGACTGGCCGACAATGCCTCGCTCCAGCTCTACGCTGACGCAGCTCGCGACCAGCGCCGCCAACCCCGACGACGCCGACGTCGCGGACGCGCAGGGCGAGTACCTGCAGAACCTGATCGCGGCGACAGCGACCCGGGCCGGCTTCGTGGACAGGAGCGCCGCCGCCGCTGTCGCCGCCAACCTGGCGCGCACCGGCACGGGCGGCATCGCGCTCATCGATGCGAAGGGCCAGACCGTGGCCGCGACCAGGGAACGCCGCCGCTCGCGGGACGGCTGCGCGAATTCGTCGGCGGACTCAAGCCCGGGGAACGCGGCCTCTTGGATATCTACCTGGACCCCGCCGGGCGACCGGCCATGGCATTTGCGATTCCGGTCTTCGCCGTTCAGGGCAATCGCGATGCGGCGTCGCAGATCGGCACGGTCGTCCGGGGTCAAAGAGGTGGGCGACGAGCTCTTCCCCCTGCTGCGCGAGCCAGGCGAGACCAGCGACACCGCGCTGGCCGCGCTGGTCCGGCGCAGCGGCGAGGCCATCGAGTACCTTTCGCCGCTGCCGGACGGCAAGCTGCCACTGTTCGCTGCGAATGGCAGCGAATACGCCGGACCTCGACGCCGTCTTCGCCATTGCGACCCCGGGCGGCTTCGATGCAACCCGCCACGACTACCGCAATCGTCAAGTGCTCGTGACGAGCCGCGCGCTTCGACAAGGCGCCCTGGACGCTCATGTATACGATCCGAGCGAGCCGAGGCGCTGGACGCCACCGAGCAGCGCCTGCAATGGCTGACGGCTACCGCCATCATCGCCATGACGCTGGTCGCGGTCGCGCTTCTCACCGTCTGGATCTACGCCAATTCTCTGCGCCGGGCCAGAGCGCCGCCCGCTATCGCGAGCTGGCGGAGCGCGTGGGCGAGCAGCGCAACCTGCTGCGGCTGGTGACCGACAGTCAGCCGACGGGGATCTTTCATCCTGGATGCCGAGGGCCGCTACCGGTTCGCCAATCGCGAGGCCGGGCGCGTCGCCGGCATTCCCGTCGACGACCTCGCCGGCAAGCCGATCGCGAGACATCGTCGGGCCGGAGGCCGCCAAGCGTTATCTGTCGCGCAACCGCGAGGTGCTGGAGACCGGCAACCCGGCTTCCGACGTGACGCGCCTGACCGTCGACGGCGGCGTCCGCGTGGTCCAGACCGATCACATCCCGGTGTCGCCTTCGCAGGAGTTACCGAGGGGCGTTCTGGTCGTCGAAAACGACATCACGGAGACCGTCACCGAGCGCGAACGGCGGGCTCGCATCCTCGGCCAGATCGTCCGCACGCTCGTCGGCATCGTCGATCGGCGCGATCCTATGCCGCCAACCATTCCCAGCGCGTCGCCGTGCTGGCGCGCGCGATCGCTGGCGAGATGACCCTGTCCGAGCGCGAGATCGATACCGCGGAGACGGCGGGCAACCTGCTCAATTTCGGCAAGATCCTGGTGGCCCCGGAGCTGCTCACGAAATCCGGCGACATGAGCGAGGAGGATCGCCAGCTGGTGCGGCAGAGCATCCAGACCAGCGCCGACCTCCTGGGCGGCATCGAGTTCGACGGACCGGTCGTCATGACCCTGCGCCAGGCCCAGGCGCGCTGGGACGGCGCCGGCATTCCCACCGGCCTGGCCGGCGAGGACATCCTGATCACCGCGCGCATCGTGAGCGTGGCCAACGCCTTCGTCGGCATGGTCAGCAAGCGCGCCTATCGCGAGCGCGCTCGACATCGATCGCGCCGTCGGCGCCATCCTCGAGCAGGTCGGCAAGGCATTCGACCGCCGCGTGGTCGTGGCGCTGATCAACTACCTCGACAATCACGGCGGCCGGGCCCAGTGGGCGGCCAGCGAATTGGCGCCCGCCAAATCGGCGTGAGGACGATGACCGTTGCGGCGACACCGCCGGGAACGCGCCTCTACGCCATCGGCGACATCCACGGCCGCCTCGACCTGCTGCTGTCGGCTGCAGGCGCTGATCGTGGACGATGCCGCGCGATCAAGGGCGCAGCGCCGCGTGCTCGTCTATATCGGCGACTATATCGACCGCGGGCCGGACTCGGCAGGCGTGATGGATCTGCTGCTCGACCGGCCGCTGCCGGGTTTCGAGATCGTGCATCTCCTCGGCAACCACGAGGACACCTTCTTGCGGTTCCCCGATGACATGGCGGTGGGGCCGTCCTGGCTCACCTATGGCGGCGTGCAGACGTTGGAGTCCTACGATGTCGAGGTGCCGCCCGGCTCGTGGCGCGACGAGCGCGAGCTTCGGCGACTGCAGGGCGAAGTCCGCAAGCGCGTCCCGCGCCGCCATCTGGAGTTCTATGCGCGGCCTGCCGCTGACGCACGTCGAAGGTAACTATCTCTTCGCGCATGCCGGCATCCGCCCGGGCATTCCGTTGGAGCGGCAGGAGCGCGAAGATCTGCTGTGGATCCGCGACGAGTTCCTGCATTCGAGCGCGGACCACGGCAAGATCGTCGTCCATGGCCACACGATCTCGGAGGCGCCGGTCGTGCTGCCGAACCGCATCGGCATCGACACCGGCGCTTTCACACTGGACCGCTTCACCTGCGTCGTGCTCGACGGCAGCGCCACGGGAGTTTCTGCAGACGTAGACTATCGAGCCCGGATTCGGGATCGACCAGGCGGCCGAGGCGCTGCATGGCGGCGAGGGCGAGCCGCAGCGTCTGGGCGCGCCGCCGGCTGCCGTTCATCGGCTGGGCGGCAGGGCGGCGCAGGATCTCGGCGCCGTAGTCGTCGGCGATCAGAAGGCCGCATTCGGACGGCAGCAGGGCGATCGGAAACGCCGGCGGCACCGCGAAGTAGAAGGCATCGCAGAACTCCAGATACTCGTTCCACTTGCGATCGGAGCGATAGTCGGCGGTCGAGGTCTTGATCTCCACGATCACGGTCTCGCCGGCGCCGTTGACGGCGATCACGTCTACCCGCCGCCCGCTGTTGAGCGGGAACTCGGTGAGCGCGGCATAGCCGAGGGCACCGAGGGCGCGGCAGACGCCGCGTGCCAGCCGCTGGGCCGTGAACCGGTCCTGCTCGACGATCGCCATGCCTCAAGGCTAGGCCAAATGCCCGTCCGTTGCATCCTCCGGCAAGCGATCGGGCGGCGGACTGGCAATGGCCGGCACTTGGCGGCTAGAGTGCGGGCGATGGCACAAAGCGACGCGGCAGGGGGCGGGGCCGTGACCGTCTGGCGACGGGTGAAGCGTGGGTTCCTGCTTGCGGTCGCCGGGCTTTCTGACCCTGTCGATCGGATTGGTCGATCGTCTACGGGTTGCTGCCGCCGCCGATCACGCCGCTCATGGTGATAAGGCTGTTCCAGGGCGAGGGCCTCAGCAAGGACTGGGTCTCCTACGACGAGGTGTCGCCCAACGTCTTCAAGGCGATGATCGCGGGCGAGGATGCCCGCTTCTGCGAGCATTTCGGCTTCGATGTCGCGGCCATCAGCAAGGCTTGGCAGCACAACAAGAAGAGCCACCGCCTCCGCGGCGCCAGCACGATTACCCAGCAGACCGCGAAGAACCTTTCTTGTGGCCAAGCCGAGGGTTCGTGCGCAAGGGCTTCGAGGCCTACTTCGCGGTCCTGCTGGAGCTGTTCTGGGACAAGCGGCGCATCCTCGAGGTCTACGTCAATGTCGTGGAATTGGGGCACGGCATCTACGGCGTCGAGGCCGCCGCCCAGGCATACTACAAGAAGTCGGCGAAGGACCTGACGGTCGAGGAGGCGGCCCGCCTGGCAGCGATTCTGCCGAGCCCGCTGCACCGGACGCCGCAGCGCCCAGGCGGCGCCGACCTGCGCGCATCCGCGCGGAGATGCGTAATCAGCCGGCGCCGCTCAACGACCGCTGCCCGGTCGGACCCTACGAGGACGAGTCCTGACGCCGGCGAGCCTGCGCCTCATTTGAGGTGGCTGAACGCCGTCGCCGGCACGATCTCGAACTCGCTCTTGCCGGCGGCTGCCAGTAGAGCTGCAGCGTCGCCGTGTTCTTGCGCTCGAAGTAGGTGACGGCGATCTCGTACCGGCCGGGCTGGCTGATGTCGATCTCCGCATTCGGCGCGATACTGGTCGGAATGCACGCCGGGATCCTCGATGACGACCGGCGCCGGCCAGGCGGACGCGCACGCCGTCGTTGGACTGGGCGGTCATCAGCCAGTGGCCGGCGGCCGGGGAAATCGATGAAGCCGCGGATCAGCGCGCCGACGCCGTCGGACTGGTTGCTGGTCAGCACGTTGCCGTCGCCATTCTGGTAGTTGAGCTGGGGCAGCGGCGTGCCCGGCTCGCCCGGTCGCTTCGGCCTCGATGTCGTCCACATGGCGGGCCATGAGAAACACGTAGTTGACGGCGAGGCCGGGTTCGGTCGCGTCGGCGGCCGGCTGCGGGTTGGCCGGCTGCAGATTGCCGAAGGTCTCGGCCCGCGGCCGGGAGCGGCAGGGCGAACAGGACCGCCGCCGCCATCGCTCCGATCATCGTCATCCGCTTGTTTCTCTGCCATGGCATCGCTTCTCGCACGTGGATTCGGAATAGCATCTGGGGTCGACAGGCTTGCCGCGCGTGCGCGCCATGGCGTCAAGCCCGTCATCCGCTGTCGCTGCTGGCCGTCCGATCTGCTAAGGTCGGCGCGGTCTCGTGCCGCGGCCCAGTGCGTCGCAGAGCACGGAGCGGCCGGCGGACATCGGCAAAAACTCCCATGTCCTCCCTCCCGACGCAGCGGCGCGACTACCTGAAGGGCGTCGCCGTCGTTTTCGTCGCAACCCTCGCTGTTGGAGCCTGAGCGGCATATTCGTGCGCCTGATGGACCGTGCCCGATCCCTGGCGGATCAGTTTCTATCGCGCCGGGTCGATGACGATCGCGACTGCTGACTTTCCTGCTGGCTGATCTACGGACGGCACACCTGGCACCGATCTTCGCCGCTATCGATCGCCGCGCCCTGCTGGCCGTCTCGTTGTCTTTCGCGCTGGGATCGACGCTTTACATCCTGGCCGTCGAGCCGGACCAGCGTTGCCAACGTCTTCCTGCCTGACGGCGACGTCGCCTCGTCTTCGCCGCCGTGCTGGCGTGGCTGCTGCTGGGCGAACGATCGGGTGCCGTGGCCTGGGCGGCGACCAGCGTGGCGCTATTCGGCATCTACGTGATCTTTCGCGACCAGATCAGCGCCGGCGATCGGCTTCGGCAACATCACCGCGCTCGATCGTCGCGTTCGCCTTCGCCGGCCAGACGGTGGTCCTGCGCAAGTACCGGCTCGATGGAGCTGCTGCCGGCGATGTGCCTCGGCGGCGTCATGGTCGCCATCGCCATGCCATTTCTGGGCGATGGATTCGCGGTCGACCTGCATGACCTGCTGTTGATCCTGGCCATGGGCGTGGTGCATGCCTGGCGGTGCCGATCGTGCTCTACGTGCGCGCCGCGCGCCATGTCCCAGCCATGCAGATGACTCTCATCAGCCTGCTCGACGTCGTATTCAATCCGCTGTGGGCCTGGCTCGGCGTCGGCGAGGCGCCGTCCGCAAGTGCCATCGCCGGTGGCGGCTTCATCGTGGCCGCCGTGGTCTTGGTCGTTGCCACGCGGCGGCGGCCGCAGCGGCCACGGCTGGCGCCGTCGGGCGCCGTGGACCCCTGAACGGCCGGGCTTACGTCGGATTGGAGACCGCCGGCGAGAGCCGCCGCAGGTGATAGCCCTCCGGGCAAGAGGCCGTTCCGTCCGGCTTCCACTGCACCGGCTGGGTGTCGAAGAGCGCCATGACGTTCGTGCGCGCATTCGCATCTCGACATCTGGCACGCTAGCGACAGCTTGGCGGTCTCCTTTTCGGCTGCGGCGGCGCAGCCGGCCACGAGTCCCAGGACCAGGAGCGATAGAGTAGCACGCGGCATCGGCGGGTCTCCGCTGTTCAGCTCATCTCGATCGCCGGCAATCAAGCAGGGAACGCCCCCGGCCGTCAATCGCCTCCGAGCCTGCGCGAATATGCCACGGCAGGCCGGCGCCGATCGGGGCGGTTTCAATGGAACGATGCGAATGCTCGCCTGTTTTTTCAGTATCGCCCGACCAACTGTAAAGACGGGCTCGTATCGCCATGACATTCAAGCTTTCACCCCTTCCCTATGCGCAGTCTGCCCTCGAGCCGGCAATCACGGCGCGGACGATGGAGTTCCACTACGGCAAGCACCATGCCGGCTATGTCGACAAGCTCAACAAACTGGTCCAGGGAACGCCCTTGGCACGCCTGCCGCTCGACGAGATCATCCAGAGAACGGCCCGCGACCGCAATGCAACCGCAGTCTTCAACAACGCGGCCCAGGTGTGGAACCACGACTTCTTCTGGCGCTCGATGACGCCCGATGGCGGCGGCAGTCCCGATGGCGCGCTCGGCCGCCAGATCGCCGCCGATTTCGGCTCGTTCGACGATTTCGCCAAACAGTTCGCGACGCAGGCGACCGGCCTATTCGGCAGCGGCTGGATCTGGCTCGTCGCCGGAGCCGATGGCCTGCGGATCGTCATCGACGGCGGACGCCGATCTGCCGATGATCTGCGCATCAGCACGCGCTGCTCACCTGCGACCTGTGGGAACACGCCTACTACCTCGACTACCAGAACGACCGCGGGGCGTTCGTCCACGCCTTTCTTGAAAAGCTCGTGAACTGGACGTTTGCCGCCCAGCAGCTTGCGCGGCTGGATCGAGATATGGCTGTGGCCGCTGGCCCTCAGAGGAGGCCGACGCGCTCGATAGCCGGCCTCGGTCGCCCATTTTCCGATCCATCTCGGGCGCGGCTGCGTGTCGCGGGAACTCGGCTGTTGCTGCGGTGTTGATACCAACACCGCGAATTTCCCTGAAACGAGGTTGCAATCATGGCTCAGAGCAAACAGGCTGCCGCCGGCAACAGGTCGCATCAGGCGCTCGAGGCGGAGCTGGCCAAGCTGCGGGACGACATCTCATCGCTCGCCGGGGACCGTGAGAGACGTCGCTTCTGACGAGGTGCACGCTACGGTCGATGCGATTCGCGAGCGGTTGGACAAGGCGACGGTGGAGGCGCGCAAGGCGGCCCGACGAGCAAAGGCGGGCGCCTACGACGCCGCCGACGCGATCGAGGGCGCCATCGAGGAGCATCCCTTTACGAGCATCCTCATTGCCCTAGGCCTCGGCTTCATCCTCGGAGCGTTTCTGCGCCGGTGACGTGCGCGAGCCGACGATAGACGAAGCTCGCGCGGGGCGAAATGGGGCCGATCCTTCGTGGCTTGTTGTGGTCGGCCGCGCTTTCGCGCGGAGCCGACACGATGAAATCGTCGCTGCGACGCGCCCGCCGGCGGGTCGCGCTTACGACGATCGGCATCGCCTGCGCGCTCGCCGGCGTTGGCTTCCTGTTCGCTGCCGGATTCATGGAGTTGGCGGACCTCTGGGTGCCATACGCGCCGGCCTGATCGTCGGCGCCGTCCTGCTGGTGGCCGGGGTGGTATTCATCTTGTGGGCGCGTCGACCCGGCGCGCGCCGCATCGGCAAATCCTCTGCCTCACGATCCGGCGGCGCTTGGCGACGACCATGGTCGATGTGGGTCGGGAAATCGGCGCCGCGGCGGCACGCCATCCCGGTTCCCTTATCCTCGCCGCCTTTGTTGCGGGGCTGCTCTTGAGCGGTGGGCGAACGCGACGCTGAATCCGCAGGAACTCGGCCGCGACCCTGAATCAGAAAGGGCCCGAACGAAATGTCGTTCGGGCCCTTGCTGTCAGGAAGTGTGTGGCTACCAGCGGACGCCGGATTCCCAAGCCTTCACTTCCTGTTCGGCCTTCTCGCGGTTGTAGCCGTAGATCTCCTGCAGGCGGCCGATGAGCTGATCGCGCTTGCCGTCGATGACGTCGATCTGATCGTCCGTCATCTTGCCCCACTTCTCCTTGATCTTGCCCTTGGCCTGCTTCCAGTTGCCGGCGATTTGATCCCAATTCATGTCGGTTCTCCCTTCTATCTGAAAAAGTGCGATCCAACCACGAGTGGCTACTGGACCTTGTATTCCGGCAGCTGCTCCAGCTGGGTCTTGTCCATGTTGGTAGCGACGACGACGGCGCCGTTGGCGTCGGACTGGATCGTCACGTCGGACCATTTCACGAGCACCGGCCGCTCGTTGATGCCGAGGAAGCCGCCAACGTCGATCACCAGGCCCTCGGCCGAGCCATCCCCGGCCAACACGACCTCGTGGATTTCGCCGATGCTTTCGCCCTTCGCATTCTTCACGGTCGCGCCGACGAGTTTGCTCGCCTTGATACCGACCGTGCCCGCGGCCGGAGCCACCTGCTCGGGCGATCCGAGGGTGGGATTCGATTTGATGGCCTCGTCGTAGGAGTAGACCGTGCCGGGGTTCACGGCTGCCGGGAACTTATGCTCAGGCAATGCCGCCAGCTGATCCTTGGTGGCAGCGGTGGCTACCTTCTCGCCGTTCTCCGAGATCGTCAGTTCGTCCCACGCCAGCGCCACGTCCTTCTTGCCGATGCCCAGAAAGCCGCCGACGCCGACGATGACGTAACGGACCTTGCCGTCCTGATCGATCACGACGCTGTCGATCTTGCCGACGGTGTCACCGTCTCGCGTTCACGATGTTGCGGCCGATGAGCTTGGCCGCGTCGACAGAACCTGGCGACGCCATCGTTGTGCCGGTCGTGGTCGTGTTGTCCTGCGCTAAGGCGCTGCCGGGCACCAGCGCGGTGCTCAACATCAATGCCGTTGCGGCGGATAAAGATAGAAATCGTTTCATTGGCCTTCCTCTCACTTCCTAAAAATGAAGCGTCATCTCACGATGACGCCCCCAGTAAACAAACCCATTTGATTGAACGCGGTTCCGACTGCGCCTCCCGTGTCTACGGCAAGGGGGGCGGGCGGCGTCCGCTGATCATGTGGTAGATCAGTGAGGCGAGAAACAGCACGATGAAGATCACGAAGAGGATCTGTGCAATTCCCGCGGCAGTGGTGGCGATACCGCCGAAGCCGAATATGGCGGCAATGATAGCCACGATCAGAAATGTCAGGGCCCATCCGAGCATCGCAACCTCCAGGTCTGCAGAAGAAATGCTTATGGACTCAGTGGCCCCACATCAGCCAAATCAGGATCAAGACCGGAATCGGCACACCGAGAATCCATAGCAACAAGTATCTCATCGTCTGCTCCTCGAAAGCGACGCACGCATGCGTGTCGCCATGTGCAGTTCGAACGCAGAGACAATCCGGTCGCGGCTCGATTGTTCCGACCCGACCGATGGAATCGCTCCAACGTGGAACAATGTCGCCGCCTTGGCGTTTATCAAGAAGCCGTGGTGTCGATGCGGCGGCGAGGTCATTTCAGGCGATCGAGGAAAATGCCCACCGAAGACACGCCGGTGACGGAGCCAATATCGGAAACACCGCATCAGCCAATCACTCGAACGGTGCCGGACTCCAGTCCGGAGATCGCCGAATCGTCTAGTGCCAGTGAACCAAGCGAGACCGCGCCCCGATTCTGAACTTTCGACGTTCCTGCTTCTCGTCATTTGCGTCGTCCTCGCTATTCTACACCCTCTATTTCGGGCGCGCCGTCATCATCCCGCTGATGGTGGCGTTGCTGCTCAAGCTCGTGCTTTCGCCCGTGGTGCGCGCGCTCTCTTCTGTGCGCATCCCCGAATGGGCCGGCGCTGCGCTGGTCCGACCGTGGTAGTCACGGGGGTCGGCTACGCCATTTTCGCGCTGTCGTCACCGGCAGCGGAGTGGGTCGGCAAGCTGCCGGAGGGCCTCTCCACGCTCGAGAGCCGCTTGAAGGAGCTCAAGGAGCCGGTAGCGCAGATGCAGAAGGCCGAAGAGACGATCTCCAAGCTGCTCGAATATCGGGCCGCGTCGGTCCGAGACCATCGTCGTGGCTCCCTCGGGCCTGGGCGCCGCCATCCTCTCGGAGACGGCCAGCCTCGTTGTCGGCCTGACTGCGACGCTGGTCCTGCTGTATTTCCTGCTGTCTTCGGGGATTTTCCTGCGCAAGCTCGTGACCGTCCTGCCGCGCTTCGGCGACAAGAAGCATGCGGTCGAGATCGCCCAGCCAGGTGCAGTCGGACATCTCCCACTATCTGTTCACGATCACAGTCATCAATATCGCGCTCGGCATCGTCGTGGCCGGCGCGCTCTACGCGCTGGGCATGCCGAGTCCGGCGCTGTGGGGAACTGATGGCGGCAATCCTGAACTACATACCGTTCGTAGGGGCATGTCGTCGGCTTCCAGCGTCATCGGCCTGGTCGCCTTGATGAGTTTCGGCGATCTCGAGACGGCGCTGGTTCCGCCGGCTGTCTATGCCGGCCTGGCTTTTCTGGAGGGCCAGTTGATCACGCCAGCTATCGTGGCGCGCCGATTGACCTTGAACCCCGTCGCCCGTGTTTGTGGCGCTCATATTCTGGGGTTGGCTTTGGATGGTCCCGGGGATGCTGCTGGCGGTCCCGATGCTGGCGGTCTTCAAGATCTTCTGCGACCACATCCGGCCGCTGCGGCCGATAGGCGAGTTTCTCGGTCACTAGCAGGCGTACGCACCGTCCGCCGAACGAGGGGAACCGTCGCTGACGAACGGGTTACGTCAGTCTCCCTAGCAGCCGCGAGGATCGAAACATGCATCCAAACCGTTTCAGCCGGATGTTGGGCGACGTATCCCGCGAGTTTGACCGCCCGCGCGACATCCTCGACAGCCATGATCTGTTACCCGACCAGAAGATCAAGCTGCTCAAGGAGTGGGAGATCGACTTGCGCGAGCTGCAGGTGGCCTCGGAGGAGAACATGACCGGGGACGGTTCGTCGGGTACGACCGCCGAGGAGTTGCTGCGGGAATGCCGGCTGTCCCTGGCGAGGCTCCGCGCGACCGATGGCGACACTGGCGCAGCCCCAGCAAGCAGGGGCACGTAAGATATTCAGGAACCGGGGGCGATCTTCGGGGTTTTAACTGTGAACTGCCGGCCATCCCCGCCCAACCCCCGAGGCCGGCAGTGAAGCTCCTGTCCCTCAGGCGGCCTTCGGGCCGCCATTTTTTGACCAGGTGCGCGAGACGCTCGCAAGGGCGGCGACCGCTGCCGGACAGCAAACGCCACCATGACCGCTACGCCGCCAGACCCCTCTTGGGCCTCAAATCCAGAAATGCGGAACTCTGTAGTAGTCGTGCAGCCGGCGATTGAAAGGCTCGCTGTTCCAGTCGACGTTCTCGTCGCGCCGAAGGGTCGGTCCGTTCTCGAGGACGCGGCGGTCGAGATTGACGAGATATCCGCCCATGAGCGGGTCATAGGTCATGACGCACCGGGGCAGGGGTTGCCGGCGGTCGCCATCCAGGTCCGGCGGCGATCGCGATGACAGCATAGGTGATCTTGCCGCTGACCTTGTCGATCAGGAGGCGGTCGATCGTGCCGGGTGCGTCGCCGGCCCTGGTGCGCACCGCGCTGCCGATTGACGTGGTCTGCCGTGACCACGCGCTCGACTTGGCCAACCGGAGGCGTCATCTCGGATGACAGCTTGTTGATGGACGTGAGCTGCATCAGTGCCTCCCCTATCTCCTCACGCGTCGCGTGCTCTCGGCTGCAGCTTCCGCACGGCACTGTTATGCGCGAGCATCGCGGCGCGGATCGTGCAACTACCTTAGTCGCTGAGTTTGGAGAAACCGTCCGGGTTGCATCAATTCGGTCTGCTCGGCCTCAGCGACCGGCGCAGATTCGGCGCGGCCGATCTTGAGCGCGTCGTCCGACAAGAGCTTCGGTCAGCTCCTGGCGCGCGCGCGCGAAACCCGGCTCTTGATGGTGCCGACCGCGCAGTCGCAGATCTTCGCGGCTTCCTCGTAGCTGAGGCCGCTGGCGCCGACGAGCATCAGCACTTCGCGGTGATCCTCGCCGAGTTGCCAGAAGGCGCGCCGGAAGTCGGAGAATTCGAGCGCCGCCTCCTGCGTCGGCGGAATGGCGTGCTCGGTGACCGTCGTCTCGTCGAACGGCACGTTGCGCGAATGGTCCTTGCGGCCCTCGTTGTAGTAGAGGTTGCGCAGGATAGTGAAGATCCAGGCCTTGAAGTTGGTGCCCGGGGTGAATTGATCGGCGGCTGCCAGCGCGCGTACCGCGGCGTCGTGCACGAGATCGTCGGCCCGGTCGCGGTTCCGCGTTAGCGACCGCGCGAAAGCGCGCAGGTGCGGAATGCAGTCGACCAAGGCCGCCCGGAACTCCGGCGATGCTTCCTTGACAGTCGTCTCGCCCATTCGTTTCCTCGGTCTTGGTTAGCGCCATCGGCGGGCACGCGGCCCTGCACTCTGCTTATTTCGTCGGGGTCTTTTCGCGGAGCTTGTCGATCAGCTCCAGGAACTCCTTCGGCAAGGGTTCGCTGACGACCTCGGAATAAAGTTGATTGAGTTGCCTATCGAACCGGCGATCAACCATCGGGCCCTGTTTACTCGATTCGTCCATTTTATCGATCATATCGTTCTGTTGCGGGCGTTTTGCGCTTCCGGGTTGAATCGCAGCCTGCTGGATCTGAACCCGTGGTCTTGGGATCAGTTCCGCCCGCGCTCGATTTCTCATCGCCTGCCATTTTCCGGCCCCGCTCCGATGTGCCTGCCCTCGAGACATGATGGCGCGCTCCCCGGGCACACTGTCATGTGAAGTCCGGCCAGCTCTTTGCTGCATGCGAGCGAAGCTGGTCGAATTCCGTCCTTTGGTTGGGAACCCACGGCCTTCGAAGGTGTTCCCTACCAGCGAGAATAAACGGCGGGTACATGTTCCCGGTTTGTTTCAAATTGGCGGGGAAGCAGCATGGGTGATCTAGGGCTCGAAATCTCCAAACGGTGCTACCGTACCTGCGCCGATATGCGCGGGGCGTTGACGGGCGCCCAGGATCGTGGCGATCGCGTATATTCGCGTCTGCCTGGAGGTGTTGCTGAAGGAGCCGCACCGCATCTCGCCGGAGAGCGACATCCGCCTTCAGCTTTACAAGCTCTTTCACGAGATATGGACGCCCGTTGGCGGCGGCGAAGGCGTGACGTCGATCGTCGATCTGGCTTCCAGCGCCCAGCGCACGGTTGAAGCCAAGCTTGGAACTTTGGCGCCGCGCGAGCGCCAGATGCTCCTGTTGACGTCGCTCGAGGGCTTCTCGATCACGCATGCGGCCGACATTCTCGGCCTTTCGGCCGGGGAAGCCGGTGACCTTCTCAGAAGGGCATCGGGACCATGTAAACCGCCAGGTCGCGACCACGTGTCCTTGTCATCGAGGACAGAACCGATCATTGCGCTCGACATCGCGGGAATCGTGCGCGATCTCGGCCACTACGGTCGTGGGCGTCGCGGCGAGTCAGGGCGAAGCCGTCGCCATGGCGCGGGCCAAGCGGCCGGGACTGGTGCTGGCCGATATCCACCTCGGCGAGGGCGGCTCGGGCCTCAGCGCCGTGAACGAAATCCTCAAGTCGATCGACGTGCCCGTAATCTTCGTGACCGCCTACCCCGAGCGTCTGTTGACCGGGGAGCGGCCGGAGCCGACCTATCTGGTCACGAAGCCGTTCGAGCCGGATACGCTGAAGGCGACGATCTTCCAGGCCTTGTCGCTGGCGCCGCCGGCCGCCGCGGGAGGCGCGGGCGACCTGATTCCTCCCGCGCCCGCCAGTTACCGGGATGCGTCCGTCGCTAGGAGCGTCATCGTTGGCGGCCCGCGTGCGCGTTGGCGGCGGCGCGCTGGCTCGATCCGCTGCGCAATCGGCTGATGCTGCTTGTTTGGGATTCTCGTGTTGCCGCCGACGCTCGTGAGCGTCGCCGCATCCTTCGATGCGCACAACGAAATGGTGGCGCGTGTCCGCGAGAACGCCGAGCATTTCGCGGTGCTGGCCTCGACCTCATGAGCGAAACCTCGTCGATCAGTCCCAGAATCTCCTGGAGAACGTGGCCGGCGATCCGGCGGTCCGCTCGTTCAGTGCGGCACACAAAGCAGGGCTGCGACAAGCTGCTGCGCGCGGTGATCGAACCGAATCCGATCTACGCGTCGTTGATATTCTTCGGTCGGGGATGGCTCGGTGCGTTGCAGCAGCGATCCCGCCTACGCCGAAATCCATGTCGCGGACCGCGACTGGTTCACCGAAATCGTCCGCACGAAAGAGACCTTCCTGAGCGGCCTCGTAGTCGCGCGGGGACCGGAGGTACCGGCGGTCATTCTCGGACGTCCGCTGCCGAACTCGGGTGCCGATGTGGAGGGTGTTCTCGCCCTCAGCATCAATCTCGCGAAACTGCAGCCGTTCGAGCGCTTTCAAGGTCTCCCGGCGAGGGCGTGATCTACCTGCTCGATCGCTACGGCACCGTACTGACGGGGCTAGAGCATCCGATGGAAACCAACGAGCAGGGCATGCCCGAGCGGGCGATCGCCGGAATTGATCGACTGGACAAAGGCTCGACCACCGTCGATGCCAAGGGAAGGGATGGCGTCGATCGATTTTACGCGGTGACGCCGATGCGGGCAGAGCGCCTTGATTCATTCTCGTCGGCCTGCCTGAGATCCGAAGACGATCGGCTGGCTGCGCCAGAGATCTTCCGATCCAGGTGACCGGAATCCTCGCGATGTGGGCGGCCGGCGTGCTGGCGGCCTGGCTGGGAGACGCGCGTCATCGTCACGCGTCCTGGACCAGGCGGCTCACCGACACAGCGAAGGAGATGAGCAAGGGCGATCTCCTCGGTCCGGGCGGACCTTGCGGGCGCGCCGGTGGAGATCCGGCGGGTCGGCGATACCTTCGGCGAGATGGCGGCACGGCTGGAAGCGCAGCGCCGCGATCTCCAGGCGGCCGTCGACGAGAAGGACACGCTGCTCCGAGAGATCCATCATCGCGTCAAGAACAACCTGCAGACCGTCATCAGCCTGCTGAATCTGCAGACCAACGGGCATCCGCCTCGAAAGCGCAAGACTGGCGCTGCAGCAATTGGAAGATGCGCATCCAGACTCTCCGGGCTCGTCCACCGCCATCTCTACGAAAGCGACAATCTCAAGACCGTGAACCTCAGCTGACCTTCCTGGGCGAATTGTGCCGGCTGTTGCGGGACGGTTCCGGGGTGCCCTACTGGCGCGTCCGCGTCGATCTCGACATCGCGCCGGTGAGGTCTGCAGATCGAGCGAGCGATTCCCTTGGCCCTGCTGGTGACGGAAGTCGTCACCAACTCTTTCAAGCACGCCTTTCCTGATGGGCGCGTCGGCATGATCGGCGTCAAACTGACGGTGGCCGACGACACGGTCCTCCTCTCACCGTTGCCGACGACGGCGTCGGGACGTCGCCGCCGCAGTCCGACAACAGCGGCGAAGAGAGATCCAGTCTCGGCTTCATCCTGACGCAGGCGCTCGCCAAGCAACTCGGTGGCACGCTGGTGACCTCCGGCCCGCCGGGAACGGCAACGATCCTGAGCTTTCCGCTCCATCCTCCGCCCCACGGCGTGGCCGCCGGCTTTGATGAAGGCACGCCTGAAGGACCGGACACCGGCATAGAGGACGCGCCCACGACGGCAGTGCCGGGAGCGAACTCCGCGGCCTGAGCCGGAGCCGCGGGAACCGCTCGCGCGGCTTTCCGTGTTGACATGATCGGTCGGCCGCGCGCGCGTGCAGGACCAGCCCGGCCCAAGCCGGTGTGTCGAGCGCGGCGCGCGGTCGACATCCCGCCATCGGACAGGGAGGCAGCCGGTCCGGCCTGATACAGCGAATATCGACGTCCGCAGTCCCAGCCCCCTGAGGCAGAAGAGTCGGCATGCTCATCTGGGCGCTCCTGTTCCTGATCGTAGCGATCATCGCGGGTTTTCTGGGATTCGGTGACGCCGCATCGACGGCGACCGGCATCGCGAAAGTACTGTTCTTCCTCTTTCTCGCGTTCTTCCTGGTCACCACGATCGCATCCTTCTTCGCCTGAGTGGGTCGGAATTCACCCGGGGAAGGTCCGCTTGTCGGCGTGCGCCGACACGGAATGGAGTGCTGTGATGATCTCTCGAAACCTTGCAGGTCTGCTTGCCGTCGGCGCGGCCATCGCGGCGCTGTTCGCGGCTCCGATGCCGTCGTGGGCGGCGTCGGCCGATGCCGACGATGGCCGGAAATAAGCTGCCTCGCCCTGACCATCTATCACGAAGCGCGTGGCGAGTCGGAGCGCGGTCAGCTCGCGGTTGGCCACGTCGTCATGAATCGAACGCGCAGTGCGCTCTTCCCGGCCAGCGTCTGCGATGTCGTCCGCCAAGGCGGGCAGCAGCGCGCCCGCTGTCAGTTCTCGTGGTGGTGCGATGGCCGCAGCGACCGGCCGAAGGACGAGGCGGCATTGCGGGAGAGCCTGTGGCTCGCCGAAGAGATCTACCACGGCTGCACGCGCGACCCGACAGCCGGGGCGCTCTGGTATCACTCCACCGCCGTCAGGCCCGTCATGGTCGAAGTCGTTCGGGCCGGGGAAGCGGATCGATCGACATGTCTTCTACCGCGGCGATACCAGTCGTCCTGTCCAAATCAACGCATCTGCGGCTTCGCCTGAACCAGTGCACCGCATTCTGCGCCGGCACATACCATGACCCTGCTCGCCGGGAGCTGAGCACGCAGGCGGCGGCGCGGAACCGCGCCGCCGTCGCTGTGTTTGTCAATACATGCGAACGACGCGCATCGGCGTCCATCCATCCGCGTTCCCGACCAGGGGAGTGACGGCAATGAAAGAATTCAAGCTCTGGTGGCTCTGTTGCTCGTCGCGCTGCTCGGCGGCTTCGGTCTGGCCCTCGGCGGGTGAGGCGCACGCAAGCGCCCCGGCCGCCCCTCCTTCAGTGGTTGTCGAGCGGGCGCTGTTTGTGCGCGACGTCCTGGTACTTCACCGCCGGCTTCAACACCATGCCGGCCGCCATCTGGTCGACCATCGAGCGCTGGATCTCCTGCCACGGGGTCTGGCTCTCCGGCACATAGGCGAGGCCGCCGTTCGCGAGGGTCGCCTTGAGCGCGGCCTGCCGGCTCGTCAGCTCCTCGTTCGGAGATCAGAATATTTGCCGCGCGCTTCCTGAGGTCGATGCGCACGCGGTCGCCGGTCTTCAGCAGCGCCAAGCCACCGCCGGCCGCCGCCTCCGGCGAGGCGTTCAGGATCGACGGCGAGCCCGAGGTGCCGGATTGCCGGCCGTCGCCGATGCAGGGCAATTCGGTGATGCCCTTCTTCAGGAGCGCATCCGGCGGCTGCATGTTCACCACCTCGGCGGCGCCGGGATAGCCGATCGGCCCGACGCCGCCGGATGAACAGCAGCGTGTTCTCGTCGATGCCGAGAGACGGATCGTTGATGCCGAGCGTGATAGTCCTCGCGGCCGTCGAAGACGACGGCGCTGCCTTCGAAGGCATCCGGATCCTTCGGATTGGACAAGAAGCGCTCGCGGAATTCGGTCGAGATCACGCTGGTCTTCATGATCGCGGAATCGAACAGGTTGCCCTTGAGGTTGAGGAAGCCGGCGTCCTTCAGCATCGGCTGGTCGTAGGCCCGGATCACTTCGCGGTCGCCGGTGAAGCGGCCGGAGCAATTCTCGCCGATCGTCTTGCCATTGGCGGTCAGCAGCCTGCGGATGCGGCAGCTTGCCGGCCGCCGATGCAGCTCCGCCACCACGGCCGGCACGCCGCCGGCCCGGTGATAGTCCTCGCCGAGGAAGCGGCCGGCGGGCTGCATATCCACCAGCAGCGGAATGGCGTGGCCGATGCGCTCCCAGTCGTCGTGGTCGAGCGTGACGCCGAGATGGCGGGCGACGGCGTTGAGATGGATCGGTGCGTTGGTGGAGCCGCCGATCGCCGAGCTGACGACGATGGCATTCTCGAAGCGCGGCGCGGGTCATGATGTCCGACGGCTTCAGGTCCTCGCGCACCATCTCGACGATGCGCTTGCCCGTCAGGTAGGCCATCTGGCCGCGCTCCTTGTGCACGGCCGGAATGGCGGCCGAGCCCGGCAGCATCATGCCGAGCGCCTCGGCCAGCGAGTTCATGGTCGTGGCCGTGCCCATGGTGTTGCAGAAGCCCGGCGACGGCGCCGGAGGAGGCGACGAGTTCGACGTACTCCTTCCAGTCGATCTTGCCGGCCGACTTGAGCTTCTTGGCTTCCCGACTTGATCGTGCCAGAGCCGGTGCGCCGGCCCTTGTACCAGCCGTTGAGCATCGGGCCGACTGAAAGCGCGATGGCCGGGATGTTCACCGTGGCCGCCGCCATCAGCTGGGACGGCGTGGTCTTGTCGCAGCCGGTCGTCAGCACCACGCCATCGATCGGGTAGCCGAACAGCGTCTCGACCAGGCCGAGATAGGCAAGGTTGCGATCCAGCGCGGCGGTTGGACGCTTGCCCGTCTCCTGGATCGGGTGGACCGGAAATTCGATGGCGATGCCGCCGGCCTCGCGAATGCCCTCGCGCATCGCGCTCGGCCAGCACCAGATGCTGGCGGTTGCAGGGCGAAGATCGGAACCGGACTGGGCTATGCCGATGATCGGCTTGCCCGATTGCAGCTCTTCGCGCGTGATGCCCCAGTTCAGGTAGCGCTCGATGATAGAGCGCGGTCATGTCGGGATCGTCGGGGTTGTCGAACCACAGCTGCGAACGCAGCTTCACCTTTGGTGCCGTGCTTGGCGTCGTAGGACATGACAATTCTCCGATAAATCCCGTCTCAGGCCATGCCGGGTCTGCCGGGTTCGGAAGACCCCGGCCCGAGAATCAACCATCGTCGATAGCGCCCGGAAACCCTGCTCCGCAAATGAAATCGTCAGCGACCGTCGGCCATGCGACTCGCTCGCAGCCGTCCCAGGAGCGAATACTATGCAGCGTGACCGGTGCAGCGGAGGGAGAGGCCGAGATCTCGCCATGGCAAACATTGAGGGCAGGCTCGGCGCCGCGTACGCCGGCGGGCGGCCTGCGATACGCATATCCATGTCTACGACAGCAGAGTACCCGCTGGCGCCGACGGCAACCGGCAAGCCGGCGGACGCCTCGGCCGAAGACTATCGGGCGGTCATGCACCGTCTCGGCTCTGCGCGCGCCGTCGTCGTCCAGCCTCGGCCTACGGCACCGACAACCGCTGCACGCTGGTAGGCATCGCCGCGCTTGGCCTGGACAAGGCGCGCGGGATTGCCGTGGTCGACGACAAGGTGACGGAGCGCGCGCTGCAGGACACTGACGGTCTGTCGGCGGAATGCGCGGCGCGCGTCTGCACATGCTCCCGGGCGGCGCCATTCCCTGGGAGATGGCCGACGCCGTGGCGGCGCGCGTGCAGGCGGTCGGGCTGGCATGTCCAGCTGCAGCTCGATGGCCGCCTGCTGCCCGAGCGCGAAGCCCAGATCCGCTCCCGGCCCGGCCGCATCGTGATCGATCATGTCGGCAAGTTCCTGAGCCCGTCCCGCCTGATCACCGCGGCTTTCCATTGCCTGCTGCGGCTGGTCGACAGCGGGCGGGTCTGGTGAAGCTCTCCGCCCCCTACGAGGTCTCGAAAATGGGACCGCCGCTCTACGACGATGTCCGGCCGGCTGGCCAAGCTGCTCGTCAAGGCCGCGCCCGAGCGCATGCTGTAGGGCGAGCAACTGGCCCCATCCGAGCGTTCGGGAGAAGCCCGATGATGCGGTGCTGCTCGACCTTCTGCTGGCATGGGCGCCGGACGAGGCGGTCTGGACGCGCATCCTCGTCGACAATCCGGGCGGGCTCTCATGGTTTGTAGCCGTCCTCGATGCGATCGGGATCGCCCGCATATTCAGGCTGCTCGTAGAAGGTGCCGCCTTGCAACCGGTCGCCGACCGGGTCAGGCGGCAGCTTGGCCTGGGCGGCCAGCGCATGGCGGCGCTCCAGCGTTCGGATTGGCCGGTCGGCCGATAGCCCGAGGCGATAGGCCGTCTCGTTGTCCCACCAGCCCCGCACATTGTCGGAGACGCCGTAGACCACCTCGTAGTGCAGATCGGGGATGCTCGAGACCGATGCGGATCAGCTGCACGAGGTCCTCGGGCAGTATCCAGATCGACAGGCGGCGCACGTCGATCGGCTTGTCGTTCACGTTGCCGATGCGGATCGTCAGCACGCGTAAGCCGTACTTGTCGGCATAGAGCGCGCCGAGCGCCTCGCCGAAGACCTTGCTCACGCCATAGCGAGAATCGGGCCGCGGGATAACGGCGGTGCCGAGGCGGCGGTGGCGTGGATAGAAGCCGAGGATGTGATTGCTCGAGGCGAAGACGACACGCTCCACGCCGGCTTTGCGCGCCGCCTCGAACAGATTGTAGATGCCGACGATGTTGGCCGGCAGGATTTCGTCCCAGGGACGCTCGACCGAGACTCCGCCGAGGTGGATGATCCTCTGCATGCCTGCGACCGCCCGATCTACGGCCGCCGGTTCGCGTGAGGTCGGCAGCGACGAACTCCTCATCGGCGGCAAGATCGGCCGGCCTTTACGCGTGTCGCTGAGGCGCAGGGCAGGGTAGACGCCCTTCAGCAGCCGGCGCAGGCGCGTGCCGATGCCGCCGGCGGCCCCGTGATGAGGCAACGTTCCATCTTATGGCTCCATTGCCATTGGCCGCGCCCGATCGCGCGGCACTCTGTCACGCCGTTGCTACGCCTATCCGCGGCATCCGGGAAGAGGGCGCGATAGCGCGTCGGCTGCCGATGAGGTGCTTGCGCATCGCGCGTCGCGCCGCCGCCAGTATCGCCCTCCGCGACCGCATCGCGGATCGCGCGATGCTCCTCCAGGATCATCTGGAGGTAGGCGCGTTCGCCCCCTCTCGTCGCGCGCTGGTCAGCCGGATGCTTTGGCGGGAATGATGAAGCGCCCGAGATATTCCAGGAATCGCGGAACTGTGGGTTGGCGGTCGCCGCCGCGACCGTGAAGTGGAACGCGAAATCCTCGTCGATGCCGCTTTCGCCCTGCGCAATCGCGGCGCTCCATGGCGGCGAACGCCCTGGTCACGCGCAGGCGGGCGGCTGCCGAACAGCGTTCCGCGGCGGAGCCCGGCCGCCTCCACCTCGACGCTGGTGCGCAGTTCCATGACGTCGAGGACTTCCTGCAGCGAGACGCAGACCGTCGGCTGCCAGGCGGAACGGCCGGCGCGGCCGCATCGGTCGCGACGAACGCGCCGGCGCCTGCCGCGTCACGACCAGACCCTCGGCGCGGAGCGCGGCGACCGCCTCTCCGCACCACCGTCCGGCTCACGCCCATGGCCGCCACCATCGCCTGCTCGGTGGGCAGGCGGGCGCCCGGCGGCAACTGCCGCTCAGGATCCTCGTCGGCGAGGCGCTCGGCATCTCATGCCGCAGGTTCCGGCGGCGGCACGACCGGCCGCATCATCGAGATCTTCTCGGCCCGCCTATCAAGGGTCTTGACATCATCTGGATATGGTTATCGTACAATCTCATCGAATAATATGGGCAGCCGCGGTCGGTCAATCGGCCGGTCCGGCATGGCTGCCAGTCGCAGTTGGTCAAGCGGACGGTGATCGTGATGATGACTCACGATCGTGAAGCGCGTTCGGCGCGAGCCTCGCGGTATCGGTGCTCGGGATGACCGGCGGCGCGGCGATCGGCCGCTCCCTGGCCGCCAGATGCCATGGTGCTGAAGGCAGCCGGACGTGCATCCGGCGCGGCTATCCGACGGTCGTAGCCGCGGTCGAGAACATGGGCAAGAAGCTCGAGAAGGCGACCAACGGGCGTCTCAGCATCCAGATGTACGCCGTCGATGCAGCTGGGCGGCGAGAAGGAAGCCGATCGAGCAGGCGCAGGTCGGCGCGATCCAGTTCGCCCGCGTCAGCGTCGGCGCGCTTGGGGCCGGTCGTCGACGACCTCAACGTCTTCAACCTGCCGTTCCTGTTCCGCAACACCGCAGCACATGCAGAAGGTGATCGACGGCGCCGATCGGGCAGGAGCTGCTCGACAAGGTGACGAACAATCCGAAGGCCGGCCTGGTCGGCCTGTGCTGGATGGATGCCGGCGCGCGCAGCGTCTACGACACCAAGAAGCCGATCAAGAACTATCGCCGACCTCAAGGGCATGAAGTTCCGCGTCATGGGCAACCCGATGTTCGTCGACATGATGAACGCGCTCGGCGGCAACGGCGTCGCCGATGGGCTACGACCAGGTGTTCAACGCGCTGCAGACCGGCGTCGTCGACGGCGCCGAGAACAATCCGCCGAGCTTCGTCTTCGACAACCACTATCAGGTCGCGAAGTTCTACACGCTCGACCGAGCACCTGATCGTCCCGAGATGGTCGTGTTCTCGCGAAGACAGCTGGGACTCGCTGTCGAAGGACGACCAGGCGCTCGATCGACGAAGTTCGGTCGCGAGGCGCAGCTCGGAGGAGCGCGTGCTGTGGACAGAAGTACGAGAAGGATGCGATGGACAAGGCCAAGGCAGCCGGCATCGACGATCATCGAGATCGCCGACAAGACGGCGTTCCAGGATGCGGTCAAGCCGGTCTGGGACAAGTACGGTGCCCAGATACGCCGATACTGATCAAGCGCATTCAGGCCGTTCAGTGACGGTCCGTGCCGGCCCGCAAGCGGCCGGACGTCGAGCAACCGTTCGACAGGGCCGGCCGCGATGCGCCGGGCCGGCCCGCGCAGCAGCCGTCGTCAGGGTGAAGCGATGTCGCATCGGTTTCGCAAGGCCGATGGACGCCCTCTATCTCGTCTGCGTGTGTCGTCATCGCCGGTACTGTCGCTCGTCCTGATATCCGCGATCATTCCCTGGAGCGTTCTGCACGCGCTACATCGTCAATCGTGCGGCTTCGTGGCCGGAGCCGATGGCCGTGCTCGCTCACGATCGTGCTCACCTTCTTCGGTGCGGCGGCCTGCTACCGGGTCGGCATGCATATGAACGTGCACGCTGCTGGTCGATCTACTGCCGGCTCCGGCGCGGCATGCGCCGGGCGCTGATCGTCGAGCTGCTGATGGGCGTTGATGGCGCTCTTCATGGCAGTCTAGGGCGCGCGGACTGGTCGAGGCCACCTGGCGAACACGAGCATCGCGGATTTTCCGTTCCTTTCCGTCGGCGTCACCTACCTGCCGATCCCGATAGGCGGTGCGATGCTCTGCTCCTGTTCGTCGATCGAGCGCCTGACGATCGGCGCACCGCCGGTCCGACCGCCGTCGTGGCGAGGCTCTCCGGCCGCGCCCCGACTGAGTCGCGGGAAGGGCGCCTCTCATGGATATCGTGGTTCTCGCTGCGCTCGTCTGTTTCGTGCTGCTTCTGCAGCGGCGTCCCGATCGCCTATTCTCGCTCGGGCATCGCCGCGCACTGCCGGGCGCGCTCTGGATCGGCATCCCGCTCGAGGCGGTGATGCTGAAGATCTCCGACGGCGTCAGCAAGTTCGCCATGCTGACCATTCCGTTCTTCGTGCTCGCCGGCGCGATCATGGCCGAAGGCGGCATGGCGCGGCGGCTGGTCGCCTTCGCCAACGTGCTCGTCGGCCTGGTCCGCCTGCGCGGCGGACTGTCGGTCGTGAACGTCGTGGCGACGACGTTCCTGAGCGGCATCTCCGGCTCGTCGGTCGCCGACACCTCGGCGATCGGCTCGGTGATGATCCCGCAGATGGAGAAGATACGGCTATCCGCGCGTCTTCGCCACCAACGTGACGATCAGCGCCTCGGTGCAGGCGCATCCTGGTGCCGCCGAGCCACAACGCGGTGATCTATTCGCTGGCGACCGGCGGCACGCATCTCGATCATCAGCCTGTTCATGGCCGGGCGTCATCCCCGGGCTGCTGCTTGGGCCTCGCGCTCATCGCTGCTCTGCCTCGTGCATCGCCTACCGCGACGGCCATCCCACGCGGCGAGGCGAGTGCCGCTGCGCGAGGCGCGTGAAGATCACCGATCGAGGCGCTGCTGGGGCTCGATCACGATCGTCATCATCATCGGCGGCATCCTCGGCGGCGTGTTCACCGCGATCGAGGCGGGCGCGGTCGCCTGCGCTCTGTGCCTTCTTCGTCACGATGTTCATCTATCGCGACTATCGCTGGCGCGACCTGCCCAGGCTCGTCCACCGCACGGTGCGCACCGTCGCCATGGTCGATGACGCTGATCGCCTGCGCCTCCAGCGTCGGCTACGTGATGGCGCTGATGCAGATGCCGGCCAAGGTCACCGCCTTCTTCCTGACGCCTGTCGACCGACAAGAACGTGATCCTGATGCTGATCAACATCATGCTGCTGGTGCTCGGCTGCCTCGATGGACATGGCGCCGCTCGATCCTGATCTGCACGCCGATCCTGCTGCCGGTGGTGACGAAGTTCGGCGTCGATCCCGGTGCACTTCGGCATGATCATGCTGCTGAACCTCGGCATCGGCCTGCTGCCATCCGCCGGTCGGCGCGACCCTGTTCGTCGGCTGCGCCGTCGGCAACGTGACGATGGAGCAGGTGATGCGCGAGATCTGGCCGTTCTACGGCGTGATGTTCGCCGTGCTCATGCTCGTGACCTACATCTGCCGGCGATCTCGTTGCATGGCTGCCGCGCGCTCCTCGGGCCGTGAAGCGGTGCAACAGGAGGGGGCCTACGTCGTTCCGGGCTCGCTCACTGTCGCAAATACCTCTTCGGCGCGAGATGGAAGGCGGTATTCGCCGCGGGCACGCCGCAATAGATCGCGGCCTGCAGCAGGACCTCCTTGATCTCGTCCTTGGCGACACCGTGCTCGATGGCGGCGCGCAGATGCAGCTTGAATTCTTCGTGGCGGCCGAGCGCCACCATCATGGCCAGCACGAGCAGCCGCCGGGTGCGCTGCTCGAGCCCGGGGCGGGTCCAGATCTCGCCCCAGGCATAGCGGGTGATCAGGTCCTGGAACTCGCCGTTGAAGTCGTTGCGGCGCGCGAGCGCGCGGTCGACATAGCTGTCGCCCAGCACGCTGCGCCTGTGCGCAGCCCGAGATCGTAGCGATCGGCAGTCATCCATTCGGTACCTCCTGCGGCCTGGATCATGACTGTGCGGCGTGCGTGCTGCCAGCACGCGCTGCACGAAGCGTTCGGCCATGCCGAGATAGGATTCCGGCGCGAACAGGCGATCGAGCGCTTCGGGCGTGATCTGCGCCATGACGGCGGGTTCGCGGGCGAGGACGTCGCGCAGATGCGCACCCTCCGAGACGGCGCGGCGACACGCGGACTCCACGAGCTTGTGGGCCTCGTGCTTTCCGATCTTTTCCGCCAACGCCATCGTCACCGCCTCGGCCATGACGAGGCCGCGCGTGGCGTCGATGTTCGCGCGCATGCGCTTGGTGTCGAGCGTGAGGCCCGCGATCGCGTCGGCCATGTGGTGGAGCGCGCCGGAGGCGAGCAGGAAGATCTCCGGCAGCGTCTCCCATTCGGCGTGCCAGCCGCCGAGGCCGCGCTCCTGCTCCTGCGGCATGGCGGCGAGCAGCGTGGCCACGCAGACGGCGGACCGCGCGCCGCCGCGGCGAGGGCGACGGCGCAGGCGATCGGATTGCGCTTGTGCGGCATGGTCGAGGAGCCGCCGCGGCCCTGGCCCGCAGGCTCGAACGCTTCCGCCGACTTCCGTTTGCATCAGCAGCGAGAGATCGCGCGGCTATCTTCCCGAGCGTGCCCACGAGCAGGCCCGAAGGCAGCGGCGACATCGACCAGGCGGTCGCGGTGGCCGTGCCACGGCAGTTCCGGGAGACCGAGATCGAGTTCTTTCGCCAGCGCGCCGCAACATCGAGACCGCGGTCGCCGAGCGCCGCCAGTGTGCCGGCGGCGCCGCCGAACTGCAGGACCTGCGCCGCCCTGCCCGCCGCGGCGAGGCGCGCGCGTCCGCTCGACGGCGGCAGAGCCAGCCGGCCGCCTTGAGGCCGAAGGTCACGGGCACCGCCTGCTGCAGCAGGCGTGCGCCCGAGCATCACGGTCTTGGCGTGCGCCTCCGCGTGCGCAGCCAGAGCGGCGGTCAGGCGTTGCAGTGTCGGGCTCGACCGCGACCGAGGCCGGCCGCGGACCTGCAGGACCAGGCCGGTGTCCATTGCATCCTGGCTGGTGGCGCCCCAATGGACGAAGCGCGCGGCGGCCGGATCATGCTTCTGGCGACGAGGGCCGGTCAATTGCTTGACCATGGGGATCGCGGGATTGCCGGCCCGTGCCGTGTCGCGCGCCAGTGCGGCGATATCTAAGAGGTCGGCCTTGCAGGCCTGGGCAATGGACGTGGCGGTCGCAGCGGGGAACAGGCCGATGGACGCCTCGGCGCGCGCGAGCGGCGGCCTCGAAGTCGAGCATGCCCTGAAGCCGCGCAGCATCGGAGAACACCGCCGCCATCGCGTCGCTTGCGAAGAGCGGGCCGAGCAGAGTCGGCGCGGAAGAGCCGGTCATCGGCATCAGCAGTCGAAGAACACGGTCTCGCCGCTGCCCTGCAGGACGATGTCGAAGCGATAGACGGCGCCATCGCCGGCGACACGCTTGGCCAGCAGCGTGGCACGGCGGGCCGGATCCTGCACGAGCGCGAGGACCGGATCTTCGGCATTCTCGGGCGCGTCCTCGAAGTAGATGCGCGTCACCAGCCGGCGCAGCAGGCCGCGGGCGAAGAGGCCGAGATCGATGTGCGGCGCCTGCAGGGCGTTGCCGCGGCCGGGCACGCGCCCCGGGCGGATGGTGGCGAACCGGAAGCGGCCCTCGGCGTCGCTGGCGCAGCGCCCGAAGCCGTGGAACGCGGGATCGAGAGGCTTGGTCTGGCCGTCTTCGGTATGGGCATAGCGGCCGGCGGCGTTGGCCTGCCAGATCTCGATGAGGGCATCGGGCACCGGGGCGCCGTCGCCGTCGAGGACGCGACCGTTGATCTCGATGCGCTCGCCCTGCGTGTCCGGTTTGACCAGCGTCTCGGCGCCCGGCCAGGAGAGGGAGAAGTGGAAGAACGGGCCGACGGTCTGCGAGGGGTCTGGCCGGGCATCGCTCAGCCCAGCGGCGGCGTCTGCGCGCGGCCGCGCAGCACGATGTCGAAGCGGTAGCCGAGCGCCCATTCGGGCTTGGTGGTCTCGAGGTCGAAGGACGACACCAGGCGCTGACGCGCGGCGCGGATCGGGCACGCCGGCGAGGATGGGATCGAGGGGGATGAGCGGATCGCCCGGGAAGTACATCTGCGTGACCAGGCGCGTGACGAAGGCCGGGCCGAACAGCGAGAGGTGGATGTGCGCGGGACGCCAGGCGTTCGGATGGTTGCGCCAGGGATAGGCGCCGGGCTTGATGGTGACGAAGCGGTAGCGGCCCTCGTCGTCGGTCACCACGCGGCCCTCGCCCGTGAAGTTGGGATCGAGCGGCGCGTCGTGCTGGTCGCGCGGATGGATGTAGCGGCCGCAGGCGTTGGCCTGCCAGATCTCGATCAGGGTACCCGGCACCGGGCGGCCGTCCTCGTCGATGACGCGGCCGGTGACGATGATGCGTTCGCCCAGCGGCGCGCCCTTGTGCTGGCGCGTGAGGTCCTCGTCCGAAGGGCGCAGGATGCTGCGGTCCCACTGCGGCCCCGTGATCTCCGAGAGCGTGTGCGGCAGGCGGATCGGCTGCTGCTGCGGCGCTCGCTTCACCGTGCTCGCATAGGCGGGGTGCAGCGCCGGCGGCTGAGCGCCGGGTTCTTCGCGCCGGTATTCGGGCAAGTCGGTCATTCTGACCTCCTCTCGCGAATCTAGTCGCTCTGGCGAATTACGCAAAAATGTTTCACGTGAAACATCGCGGGGGCGAGCGGCGTCGGAGAAAACGGTTTCACGTGAAACATCGCGCCCGGGATGGCAGTCCTTTTGCGCAGGGATGTTTCACGGAAACGACGGGTCCGGAAAACGCGATTCTGCAAAACAACCCCATGCATTAAAAAATCGCCTTTGTTTTTCAACGACATGACCTGGTGCAGATCTGGACCGTTGGCGACCGGGAGAGCATGCTGAGAGACGCGATTCAGGCGGCTTTGCCATGGGCAGAGGCGGTGCGGCGATGGAGCTCGCGGAGGACCTTCAGCTCGTCGGCGGTGGGGGAGCCGTATCGGCGACCCCGGCGGCGAAGCGGACGGGCCAGCCGGTGGCGTCGCGGACGGCCTGGTGGGTGACGCCGGGATGCAGGCTGGTGACGGTCATCTCGCGGCTGTCAGGGTCGGGCTCGAAGATGGCGAGGTCGGTGACCAGGCGGGTCGGCCCCTTGGTCGTGACGCCCAGGCGCTGGCGGTGGTCACCGCCCTCGCCATGGCCGAGCGAGGTGATGAAATCGAGGCGCTCGACGAAGCTGCGGCGCGACTGGCTCATGACGATGAAGATCTTGCCGCAGGCGGTGGCGATCTCCGGCGCGCCGCCGCCGCCGGGCAGGCGCGTCTTCGGCTTGTCGTAGGGGCCGATGACGGTGGTGTTGAGGTTGGCGAAGCGGTCGATCTGGGCCGCGCTCAGGAAGCCGACGGTGATGCGGCCGCCCTGCAGCCAGTAGCGAAACATCTCCGGCACCGAGACGGTGGTGAGGGCCGTCTCGCACAGCTCGCCGTCGCCGATGGAGAGCGGCAGCACGTTGGGGCGTGGTGGCGATGGTGCCGGACTCTCGTAGATCAGCGTGATGCCGGGCGCGTGCGTGAGGCGCGCGAGGTTGCAGGCGGCGCTCGGCAGGCCGATGCCGACGAAGCAGACGTCGTCGTTGCGCAGCGCGCGCGCCGCCGCGACGGTCATCATCTCGTTGGCGGTGTAGCGTTTCCGGTCATGGCTCAGGCCGCCTTTCTCGGCATGGTCGGCGAAACGCCTCGGGCCCGCTCGACAGCACGTTCGCCTGCATCCAGGCGCTGAAAGAATCGCGGTCGCGGGCGATGGCGTCCCAGGCCTGGTAGAAGGCGTTGTCGCGCTTGTAGTAGCCGTGGGCGTAGGAGGGTGGGCGCCGCCGGGCACGACCGCGAGGGCGGTGACGACCCAGCGCGGCAGGATGACGGCGTTGGGGCTGAGCGGGCCGAAGCTCTCGACCACCTCCTCGACCGTCACCACCGAGCGCTTGGCGCCGAGCACGCGCCTCCTTCTGCACGCCGACGATGCCCTCGATCAGCACGTTGCCCTCGGCGTCGGCCTTCTGGGCGTGGACGATCGGCGACGTCGGCGCGGATCGACGGCACCGCTCGCCAGCACCTCGCCGGTGAAGGGGCAGGTGATCGAGCGGATGTTCGGGTTCACCTCCGGGAGCTGGGCGCCGCGATAGCCGCGCAGAACGGCGAAAGGCAGGCCGGCGGCGCCGGCCTCGTAGGCGCAGGCCATGGCGGCGTGGCTGTGCTCCTCGATCGCGAGCGGACGCGGCCAGCCGTTCTCGACGGCGTCGCGCAGGCGGTGCAGCGAGCCGACGCCGGGATTGCCGCCCCAGGAGAAGACGAGGCTGTCGGCGCAGCCCATGCCGATGAGCTGGTCGTAGATGAGGTCGGGCGTCATGCGGACCAGGGTGAGGCCGCGCCGGCCCTGGCGGATCACCTCGTGCCCGGCCGCGAACGGGATGAGATGGGTGAAGCCTTCCATCGCCACGGTGTCGCCGTCGCGGCACGGTGGCGGCGATCGCCTCGCCGAGGGGCAGTGCTTGCGCCATTCGTTCCTCCGCCTAGAGGGGATCATTCCTCCCCCACTCCTGGCAAGGGGTTCGGCATGGGCATCGCGTAGCCAGAATTAACCATGACGAAGAGGAGGCCGGAGCAAACCATGAGCACCCCAACATGGATGTTCCGCTCCAGCCTCACGCCGTGGCCGCCGCCGTTCAGACCGGCGGGGCTACCTTTTTGCCGATCTGGCGTGCAATGCGCGCGCACGCCTCGACAATCGGCCGGACCTAGTCGTGAACGATCACGTTGAGGAGCGACGAGTGCACCTTCAAGCTGCCGTTGTACTCGATGAAGCCGAGCTTGCGGAACTTGTTCATGAAGTAATTGATCCGCGACCGCGTCGTACCCACCCGCGCCGCCAATATCTCCTGATTGATGTGGGGAATGACGAGGTCCAGCTTCCCGTCCTTGCCGAAGTGGGCGAGCAGCAGGAGAACGCGAGCCAGCCGCTTCTCGCTCGAGTTGAAGAGCTGATCGACCAGGTCCGCTTCGATCTGGACGTTGCGGGACAGCAGATAGGCCATGAACAGTTGCGAGAAGGTCGGTTCGTCACGGAGCGCGCGTATCATCGCGTCCTTCTCGATTCTGACGATGGCGGACTCTTCCGTCGCGCTGGCCGACGCCAGATGCAGAGGCTGACCGGCAAGGCATCCCTCGCCGAGAAACTCGCCCGCATCCAGCATCCCGATGACGCCTTCTTTGCCTTGTTCCGATACGACGGTGATCTTGAGCCTTGCCGTTCTGAATGTAGAAGACCGCATCGGCCGCGTCGCCCTGCCGGAAGATCGGCTGGCCGCGCTCGTATTTCACCGCGGACCGCCCGGCCCCGACTGATGCGAGGAAGGTCTTGCGGGTCGACGCTCGGGACTCTCTTGCTCGGCATGGCGCGCATTGCCCTCAGGGCGGCTGGCCACCAACATTATCGTCGCAACAAAATGTGTGCGTCAAGCTGAGCACCGCGACGCTTTCATCACGTGTTCAAAACCGAACAGCGTTTCCCTGAGCAAACGTGTTTCCCTCGGCGCCGGGAGAGAACCCGGAGGGTTGTACGATGCGGGCGAACGCGCAGCGCCGTCGTGTTCTCGTCGCTGAAGACGAGGCAGTGATTTCGTTGATGATCGAGGGACATCCTGATCGAGTCCGGCTTTGTCGTCGTCGGTCCGGCTGCGAGCACGAACGCTGCTCTGGCTCTCGTCGAGCGGGAAGTCATCAATGTGTGCCGTACTCGACGTAAAGCTTATCGACGGCCCGTCGCTAGCTGTGGCGGAGGCTCTGACCCGCGCGCCGCATTCCGTTCGTGGTTGCTACTGGGTATACCCGCGAAGCGGTACCTTCGGCTTATAGGGGAGCGCCGTTCCTTCATAAGACATTCATGCCACACGAGCTGATCGACGCCTTGACTGCCGTCACACTCAACATGGCGTACCCACAGGATGGATTGGTAGCAACCTGGCACGAGCCGACAAGGAAATTGCGGCCGCATACAAGCCACGTCAACTCTCAGCGCCGGCTGCTTCTGAAACTCCTTGAGAGCGCCGCTTCAAAGAGGCGGTTAGAGCTCATGAGCTGCTCAAAGCTCAAAGGGCACCTTGGACGCGCTTCGGGCCCGGCGCCGAACCTTGTCTCAGTCATCGTGGGTCGTCCGGACGACCTGTGGGGCGCGGCGACCCGCCGTGGATCTTAGACGCGATCGGGCGTTTGCAGACTAAGGCGCGCCGGGAGGGGAAGAAGGTGCGCTAAGAGCGGCCGCGTGCGTCGATCTATCCGGAGCAAATGACTCTGCCAGCATGATCATTTCCACTGCGTCGGTGGGATCCTTCAGTGTGACCGTCCTATGGCTGTGCGGATTCTTGTATGACGCGATGGCGCCAGCCGCGTCCGCCTGGAGGTGATCATTCCCTCCCCCCACTCCTTTGCAAGGGGGTTCGCCTCAGGCATGGTTTAGCCAGAATTGGCCATGACCAAGAGGAGGCCGGACCAACGAGGGATGTGGAAATGGAGCGCCGGTGGCACCGCGATCGAGGGTCCCGGACGGCGCAAAAATGCCTACCGGTCTCTATTCGAGAAACTGTCTCGATCCGTCGCTCGACGTAATGGAAGAACGGGTCGTAGCGCAGGCGCATCAGCACCGTCGGCGGCACCGCCAAGAAGCCGCGCTCGCCGAGCAGTTCCGGCTGGCCGAGGTGGATCCGGCCGCTCTGCGGCGACCCCGCACCGTACACCGGTCGTCGGGTGGAAACGGCAGCGCCACGTGCGAAAGCGAGAAGACGTGTGGGGCCACACCAAGTCCGTTGCCTCGCGCACGACCTCGGTCGGACCCCGCGCGCCGGTGCAGCGCGACAATTTGGCTGCTCTGTGCGTCGGCATTCGTGAGCCCGGTCAGATCGAACGGCAGCGCCGGGCCATCGAATAGCCCGGCGCGCATCGCGAGCACGGCGGGATCGAAGAGCGGCTGCAATTCGGCCCGGCGGTTGATGTCGAAGAAAACGATCCTGCATGGCCCTCGGGGCGCGAGGCGGCGGAATAGCGTGTTCACGACCGCCGGCGCCAATACGGTCGCATCGGCCGCCGACTGGAACGCGAGAATGCGCGGCATGCCCTTGACCAACCCGCCGCTGCCGAGCGCGCGCGCAGCTGGGTCGATGCGCTGCGTGAGCCGGTACATCTGGTCGCCGGCGTTGGCGGTGAAGGAGTTGCACTTGTACGGATCGTACTCGGGCAGGATATCCGTCCACGCCGCCTTTTCGAATCCGCCAAGCCTCGGGCGAGCGATTCCTGCACCCACGCGAACGCCGCGGCGGGCGAGACGCCGATCGCCGGCGAGAGCAGTACCATCCGGTCGATCCGCGGCAGATCCTCCCCCTGCAGTCGCGCTGCCGCATGGCTCGACGGCGAGCGCCGCGCCGGCCGAGTAGCCGACGAGGACGAGCGGCGCGTCGGCGCCCGATCTTGCCGCGCACGTGCCGCACGGCGAGCCGCGTCGCGCGCTGCCCAGTCCTCCACGTCGCGTGGAGGAGCCCGGAGGGGGCAGTACCGTGTCCAGGCAAACGCAACCCCACGACCCAGTAGCCGCGTGCATACAGCAACTCGGCCAGTGCGCGCATCGAGTACGGCAGATCCGACAGGCCGTGCAGAGCACGGCGCCGCCCAGCGGGCGATCGGGCACGAGCTCGAAGGTGCGGTCCCAGTTCGGCGCGTACGGCAGCGGGTCGCTCCGGCTACCCGCCGGAATAGCGATTGAGCGCGCGGCGATCCGTCTCACCCACCGCGCCATAGACGCGATCGACGAGTTGCGCGAACAACCTGTCCTCCAGGTGGCGGTAGTCGTCGAGCGTCACCACGGTCGCGGCATCCGCGGCGCGAAATCCCGCATCGAGATTTGCCGTGTGCCACGGCTTCAGCCGTCGGGCGTTCCTGCAGGTAGTAGAGGTAGCCGACGACCAGGACGGCAACGGTGCAGAGCATGCCGTAGACGACGAAGAGCGCGACATGTTTGAGCAATGCCTTCATTGCCACGAACCTAGACCGGATCGCTGCCGAGCACCATGATCGACGGGCCGCATCACCTTAAACGCTCAAGTCTCGCTATCGGTATGGACGAGTAAATAGCATCACGACCGGGCCGGATCTGGTCTGGTCAGACATGTTCGCCGCGAAGCGACTCTGGCGCGACGCGAAGGGCTCAGGTCAGTGCCGTGCCGCCAGAAGCCGACCTCGGACTAGACCCGATACCGTGCAATAGTGTCCGGATCCAGATCGATGCCGAGGCCCGGCTCGTCGCCGACACAGGACCTGCTCCGTCCTGCATCGTGGGCATACCCATGACCAGCTCGATTCCGCAGCGGCGACGCAGTGACGGGGTATTCCATCATCGGCGCCGATTCCGCGCTCGCCATCCAGTGGGCCGAGGCGGCAAGGTTGACCCCGGTGCCGAAGCTGTGCGGGAGACACCAGACGGAGCGGGCCGCCGCCATGCCGGAGAGGCGGCGGCAGATCGTCGGGCCGCCGGCGCGCGCCGATATCCGGCTGGATCACCTTCACGCCGCCGCGTCGAGCAAGGCGGCGAAATCGGCCTCGCGCTCCTCGGTCTCGCCGGCGGCAATCCAGCCCGGCGCAGCCGCCGCGAGGCGCGCGTAGCCGGCGAGATCGTCTTCATGCAGGGGCTCCTCGAGCCACCGCAAGGCGAAGCGTTCGAACAACTCCGGCGCGCGGCGGACGGCCTCAGTCGGCGGTCCAGATGCGCCCGGCGTCGACCATGAGATCGACGTCGTCGTCCGATGGCCGAACGGATGGCCTGCAGGCACTCAAGGTCCCAGTGCGCGATCGCGCCCGAAGCGGCCCCAGCCGGAGTTTGATCGCCGTGAAGCTGCGCGCCACCAGATCCGCGGCCAGCGCCGCCGACGCCGTAGCGTCGTCGCGGAAGAGCACGCTGGCATAGGCGCGCACGCGGCGGCGCGGCGCGTGCCCCAGAGCGGCATGGCAGGGTTGACCGCGATGCTTGCCGACGATGTCCCAGAGCGCGGTGTCGATCGCCGCCATCGCGTGGATCGCCACGCCGCGGCGTCCGTACCAGCGCGTCGCGTCGTACATGTCGCGCCAGCGCCTTCCGGATCGAGGGGTCGCTGCCGGTCAGCACGGCGGCGAGGCCGTGGCGGTATGGCATCGAACGCGGCGCTTCCACGATCGCGCGCACGACCGCGGCGCTGGAGACCGCCTCGCCGTGACCGACGATGCCCGTCGTCGGTGGTGACGCGGACCAGCAGCGCCTCCTGCGTCCCGTCGGCCTTCGAGTTCGAGCTTGGAGGGACGCGAAGGTGCAGCGCCTCGATGCCGGCGATCTTCAGCGTTGCACCCGTCCGGTGCCGGTTGAGGCGGCGCTCGAAGCGGCGGCTGTAGCTGGACATGCCGAAGCAGCAGACGAAGAAGACGAAGGCCGTGAAGACGTAGCCCTCCTTGGCGAGGCCCAGCCAGGCAGGATCCTTGAGCGACTGATTGACCGCCCCGAGCAGGTCGACGAGGCCGATGATGGTGACCAGCGAGGTGTCCTTGAACAGGTCGACGATGTTGTTGACGATGCCCGGCACGACGATGCGCAGCGCCTGCGGCAGCGTGACGAAGACCTGCACCTGCCACCATTTGAGGCCGACGCGAATAGGCGGCCTCCTCCTGCTCGATCCGGAACGCCCTGCAGGCCGCCGCGCACCGTCTCGGCCATGTAGGCGGCGTTGAACAGGGTGAAGGCCACCATGGCGCGGATGAGGCGGTCGACGCTGACGCCGTAGGGCAGGAACAGCGGCACCATGACGGCCGACATGAAGAGGACCGTCAGCAGGGGCACGCCGCGCCACAGCTCGATGAAGCCGATCGAAAAGTACCTGCATCACCGGCAGCTGCGAGCGGCGGCCGAGCGCCAGCAGGATGCCGAGCGGCAGCGCGCCCGCCACCGTCACGAAGGAGATGATGACGTCGAGCATCAGCCCGCCCCACAGGCTGGTGTCGACGATAGGGCAGCCCGGCGACGCCGCCGACCAGCAGGATGCCCGCCAGCAGCGGGAACAGGGTCAGCAGCAGCAGCGACGAAGATCCCGCGATGCCGTGATCCGATCGCGCATGACCGGCGCGGCGAAGGCGATCAGCAGACCGGCGGCCACGACCAGCCGCCACAGCTCCTCGTCGGGATAGTGCCCCCAGAAGAAGGTGTGCAGCCGCAGCTTGATGAAGGTCCAGCAGGCGCCGTCGCCGGTGCAGGCGGCCTTGCTGCTCGCCGGCGATCGTCGCGTGCGTGATCGCCCACTCGAAGAAGGGCGGCACGACCAGCCAGAGGAGCGCCGAGCACCAGCAGGGTCAGCAGCGTGTTCGTGACCGAGCTGAAGAGGTTGCGCCGCAGCCAGTCGATCACGCGGGCGGGGCCGCCGCTGCGGGCCGTCGATGAGGCCGCCGAGATCGCCGCCCGGCAAGCGGCGGCGGCTTCGCGCCGCGGACTTCGGCGCTCGCGGCAGCGGACGCTTGCGGCCGCGGCGCTGCGCGCTGCTCATCGCTCCACCAGGGCGACGCGCCGGTTGTACCAGTTCATGAAGGCCGAGAAGAGCAGGTTGATGGTGAGGAAGACCGCCATCACGATGATGATGATCTCGACCTCCTTGCCCGACTGGTTCATCACCGTGCCGGCGAAGATCTGGAAGATCTCGGGGTAGGCGATGGCGGTGCCGAGCGTGCTGCTCTTGATCAGGTTGAGATACTGGCTGGTCAGCTGCGGCACCATGATGCGCAGCGCCTGCGGCAGGACGATCAGGAAGAGCACGCGGGCCGGGCGCAGGCCGAGAGAGCGGGCCGCCTCATGCTGGCCCTTCGGCACCGCCTCGATCGAGCTGCGCACGATCTCGGCGATGAAGGCGGTGGCGTAGATCGTCAGCCCGGCCCACAAGGCCACCAGCTCGGGCGGCACCTGGACGCCGCCGGCGATGTTGAAGCCCTTGAGCGCCGGAACGGTCGACCTGCGCGATCCCGAGGTTCAGCAGGAGCAGGGCGATCACCGGCAGGACCAGCGCCAAGCGCGCCCAGCCGGCGCTCTCTGAGCCGCAATCGCCAGGCGAACGGCGTCGCGACCAGCAGCAAGGCCGGCGAGCCATGGCAGCAGCTGAGTGCCCTCGCTGCATCACCACGTCCGGTATGTAGAGGCCGCGGATGTTGAGCAGGGAAGCCGCCGGGCGAGGGCGATGCTCTGGCGGGGCGGCGGCAGCGTCTGCAGGACGGCGAAATACCAGAAGATGATCTGGACGAGCTGCGGCGTGTTGCGCACGAACTCGATGAAGGCGAGCGCCAGGTTGCGCACCAGCCAGTTGACCGACAGGCGCATGATGCCGACCAGGAGGCCGAGCAGCGTCGCCGCGACGATGCTCATGGCCGACACCAGCAGGGTGTTCAGCAGGCTGACGAGCAGCGCCCTGCGCATAGATGTCGAAGGTCGTCCACGTCGATCAGATGGAAGGGGATGTCGAAGCCGGCCTGCGTTGGCGAGGAAGCCGAAGCCGAAATGCATGTTGCGGCGCGCCAGGATTCGCGCCGAGGTTGACGATCAGGAGCCCGCCGACCGCGACGACGACCACCAGGAAGACCCATTGGCCGACGTAGGCGCGAGGCGACGGGCGCCTGACCATGACGCTACTCTGCTCGAACGCTGCGGCGGATCAGCGCCAGGACAACGGGTACTGCAAGCCGCCCTTCGTATAGAGCTCGTTCCAGCCGCGCGGCAGCTCGAGCGGGCCGAAATACTTGTCGTAGTTCTCGCCGTAGTTGCCGACGGCCTTGATGATCCGGTAGGCCCAGTCGTTGTCGACGCCGAGGAACTTGCCGTAGTCGTTCTCCAGGCCGAGGAAGCCGCGCACCTCGGGATTGGTCGCCGTCGCCTTGATCTCGTCGACGTTCGCCTGGGTGATGCCGAGGACCTCCGCCTCCAGCATGGCGTAGTGCACCCATTTCACCAGGATCGCACCAGCGCTCGTCGCCCTGGCGGCAGTAGGAGCCGAGGAATTCGCGCGAGATCAGCTCGGGCAGGATCACCCAGTCCGCCGGGGTCTTCATCGCCGAGCGCGCCGCCGCGACGCTGCCGCCGTCATCGGTATAGCCGTCGCAGCGCCCGGCCTCGGCCGCGGCGAAGGCCTCCTCGGACTTGTCGAACAGCAGCGTATTGATCTTGATGTTGTTGGCGCGGCTGTAGTCGGCGATGTTGAGCTCGAGCGTGGTGCCGGTGATCACGCAGATGGTGGCGCCGTCCAGCTCCTTCACATGGGCGACGTTCAGGCTCTTCTTCACCATGAAGGCCTGGCCGGTGAAGAAGTTGACCGCGCCGGTGGCGAGGCCGAGATCGGTGTTGCGCGTGAGCGTGTGGGTCGAATCGCGGATCAGCACGTCGATCTCGCCCGATTGCAGCACGGAGAAGCGGACCTTGGCCGTGGTGCCGACGTACTTCACCTTCTCGGGATCGCCGAGCACCGCGGCGGCGATGGCGCTGGCAATAGGCGATGTCGAGCCCCTGCCACTTGCCGGCCGAGTCCTGGAACGCGAAGCCGGGAATGCCGGTATCGACGCCGCAGATCCAGCTGGTCGCGTTTCTTGATGGCATCGAGCGTCTCACTCTTGACGTCGGCGGCCCAGCCGGGGCTGGCAAAGCCGATGCGTGGCGGCCGCAAGGGCCGCAAATGCAGTGAATCTGGCGACGTAGCGGTTCATATGTACCTCCCAAGTGTCTGTCGACTTCACGTTGCGAGCCCCCGGTTCTATCTGCCGGGGTTGTCATCGGGTGGCGGGCGCAGCTTGCTCCGGCCGATTCGTGCGATCCACCGCCTTCCAGGCGAGGCTCGCCGGAAGAAGCGGAGTGCCCACCGAGCGGGAGCATAGTGGCTAAATCCCCCGTCTGTCATCAGACGCCGACGAGCAAGCGTCCGTCAACCGGCGGAAGCGCCCGGCTCGCTTCGCTCGAGCCTGGGACGCTCCTCCTACGGATCGTATCGCCGAGCGCGATCTCCTTGGCATCCCACGCATGCAGGCTTGACCTCGCTCCCGACGCAGCAGCACAACCTTTCGATGCGATATCGACGGTGATCTACGAAGTCCCCCAAGCTCGCCTCCGATGATCCCGCCCTTCGAATATCGAAGCTGGAACGCGAGACGCTGCACGACCGCGCCTATCTCGAGTGAAGAAGGCGATCATGTCCGGCGCCATCCGCCCGGGAGCCACGATCACCATTCGCGCCATGGCGGCGCCTCGGCACGAGTCCCATGCCGGTGCGCGAGGCCCTGAGCCGCCTCGTCGCCGAACGGGCGCTCGTCATGTTGCCCACCCGCTCGGTAACGGTGCCGCTGATGACGAGCCGAGCAGTTCGACGGAAATCTCCCGCATCCCTGGATTGCACGCTGTATCGAGCTGCGCGCATGCCGGTCGCCATGCAGATGATCAGATCGCTCTGGCTGCAGGCTGGCCCTTTAGCGAACCTCGCGCTGTCCGAGATCGGCTTTCGCAGCGGGCAGGATCACCACCGCGAGTTGCTGGAAGCGCTCGGGAAACGCAGCATCAAGGCGGCGCGCGCGGCAATCGAGGCGGACATCACCGATGCGGCGCGCATCATTCGCGAGTATCCTTGCCACTGCCTCGTCCACGGCGGCTGGCTGAGCCTGCCGTAGCCAGTCGGTCCTGTCTGGGTGACTCTCTGCACGACTCGTCGCGCGGACGAAATGCCCAGGCATTTCAAATAGAAACAGCATCTCTTTTTACCACTACTTGCTGTTTTGTGCGATTTAATGCATAAATGTTGGCGAACGTCGATCGGTCGGTCACCGAAGGCGGGCCGAAGGAGCCGGGCCGGCCAGGCAAGCGGTGCGACGGAGATCACCGAATGGAGCTGTGATGAAGCCGAGCAGTAACCGTCTGCTGAACGATCCCGTCGCATCGATCGAGAGTCCCATTCGAGAGCGGCGGTCGACGTCGGCCGCCTTGTCCGAGGGCCGCTTAAGCGTCTTTCAGTCTATGTCTGGAAGCGGCTGGAGCGGGCCGCGCAACACCGACGCCTGCAGAGCCTCGACGACAACCATGCTCAAGGACATCGGCGTATCGCGCTGCGACGTCGAGCGCGAAATCCGTTTCGGCGGGCATGGCGAAACAAGGACGGACAATCCTCACCGTCTGTTCAGCCACGATCTCTACTTCCGCGCCCGTCAGGCCCGCACGCAGGCGATGAGCGACGCACTGGAATCGGTTTTTCGCAAATGCCTCAAGGTATGTCCGGCGCCGGTCGCGGATACGCGACGACGATCGGCATCCCCGCTAGGCGGCCCCGCCAGCGGTGCCCGCCGCATCACTCAGCGACTAGGCGCCCCCCATCGGGGGTGGCGTCAGGTCATCCCGCGGCGTCCCGCGCGACGACCCCAGGCGAGATCTGGCAGCCGATCGGAGTCCCCATGCGCGACGCCATTGAAGAGTTGATCGTCGCTGCATCCTGCGCTATCAGCTTCGACCGTCTTGCGCATCGCCAGTCCGGTCTCGCCGCCGGCGCGGAACGGGAATGCCGGGATTGGCGCGGCGGACATGAGCGTGAAATCGAACCCGGCGGACCGACATGGATGATCGAAGCCGCCGCGCCGCCGCCGCCTTCGCGGTATTCATTGCCGTCTTTGGCGGCGATCGCCGGCTTGACGATCGATGCGCCGGACCCAGGGCAGCACGAGCTGGCGGCAACCGCCGATCCGGCCGTGGCGCGCTGAACAGGTACGGCTACGCCGCCAGCGTCACCCGAGCAGCCGCGGCAGCATCAGGGTGATGCCGGGAAACGCGACCAGCAGGGTGATGCGGATCATCTCCGATACAGAAGAACGGCATCACGCCCTTGAAGGTCTCGCGCATGGGGACGTCGGGCGAGAGCGAATTGATGATGAAGACGTTGAGGCCGACCGGCGGGGTGATCAGGCCGAGCTCCACCACGATCAGCGTGATGATCCCGTACCAGATCTTCAGGTCGTCCTCGCTCAGGCCGTAATCCAGGCCCGACACCACCGGCCAGAAGAACGGCGATGCACAGGATGATCATCGAGAGGCTGTCCATCAGGCAGCCGAGGACGATGAAGATCAGGATGATCAGCGCCATGATCGCCATCGGCGGGAGGCCGCTGTCCTGCAGCATCTCGGCGACGGCCTGCGGCACGCCGGCGCGCGCCATGAAGATCTTCAGGAGCTCGGCGCCGAGCAGGATGAGGAAGATCATGCCGCTGGTGCGCGCCGTCTCCAGCAGGGCCTCGACCGTGTCGTGCAGCGACAGGCGGCGACGGCCGTAGCCGTAGAGCGCGACCAGGAAACACGCCGATCGCCGCGGCGGGCGTGGGATTGTAGATGCCGGCGTAGATGCCGCCGATGACGATGCCGAAGACGACCAAGACCGGCACGACCCCGAGCGTCGCGCGCCAGCATCTCGTGCCCGCGACCGGCGGCCCGGCCGGCCCGGAATTCGGGACCAGGCGCACGTAGATCGCGACCGTGATGATGAAGAACAGGACCGCCAGCAGGCCGGGAATCAGCGCGGCGGCGAAGAGGGTGACGACGTTCGCCTCGACGATGATGGCGTAGACGATGAGCACGATCGAAGGCGGGATGAGGATGCCGAGGGTGCCGCCGGCGGCGAGCGTGCCGGTCGCCAGCGCCGGCTGGTAGCCGTAGCGCTTCAGCTCCGGCAGCGCGACCTGGCCCATGGTCGAGGCGGTCGCGGTCGAGGAGCCGCAGACCGCGCCGAAGCCGCCGCAGGCGGCCACCGCCGCCATGGCGATGCCGCCGCGGAAGCGGCCGATCCAGGCGTTGGCGCCGCGGAAGAGGTCGTAGCTGAGGCCGCAGCGATAGGCGAGCCCGCCCATCAGGATGAACATCGGGAGGACCGTGAGGTCGTAGTTCGAGAACTGCGAATAGGCGAGGTCCTTGAGCTGGCTGAAGACGATCGCCGGGCCGGACAGGAGGCTGGTGCCGATGCAGCCCGACCAGGATCATCGTGTAGGCGATCGGCACGCGGATGGCGATCAGCGCCAGCAGCGCGACGAAGCCGAGGACGCCGATGATGAAGCCGGGTCCACGTTGGCGCCTACGAGCGAGGCTTGAAGATTCGGTGTCCCTCGCCGCGCAGACCGCGCCAAGCTTCCTGGGCGGTGAGCAGGGAGGCGACGAGAAGGAGGGCCAGAGAGACGAGGATCGGCGGGAAGGCCGTCCACAACCGGATGTGGAGGGCGGCGGTCTCCTCGGGGTAGCGGATGTAGTCGCCGAAGCCGAGCGACATCTGTCGCAGCAGCAGGATGGCGAAGGCGGCTGCGAGCAGCGACGAGAGCAGCGCCATCGCGCCTTTCGCGCGCGGTCCCAACCCTGCGGTGAAGATGTCGACGGTGACGTTGGCGCCGGTGAGCTGGCAATAGGGCAGGAACGTGAAGATGGCGATGCCGACGAAATGCTTGGCCAGCTCGTACTCGCCGGAGAAGGGCACGTTGAACAGCAGAGTTCGAGAGCGCGCTCGCCGCCGTGATCAGGACGAGCGCCAGAATGATGAGGCCGCCGGTGAGCGCCCAGGCTCTGATGATGCCGCGAAGGAGGCCCCAAGACGGCCTCCTTCGCGGCGCCCCTCCCCGCTCTCCCCGCGGGATGAACGAAGCTCACGTGCTGTATTTCGCGATCGCGGCGCGGGCGGTCATCCACCAGCGTCTTGCCGTCGACGAGCCGGCTGGAGGCGGCGACCCACTGTCGACGACCGGCGCCAGCGCGGCGCCGAACTCCGCGGTCTCGTCGTGGGTGAGGACGATGTGCTCGTTGCCGGAGTCGACGGCGATCTTGATGCCGGCGTCGTCGGAGGCGCGCCAGGTCTCGCCGACCTGCTTCAGCCAGGCCTCGTCGGAGGCCTTGTCGAAGACGGCCTTGAGATCGTCGGGCAGCGATTCCCAGCGCGCCTTGTTCATGGAGACCTGGAAGGTGGTGGTGCCCAGGCGCCAGCTGTTCTCGCCCTCGATCTGATACTGCGTGGAATCCTGCAGCTTCAGCGCCGGGATGATCTCCCAGGGAATGAGCGCGCCGTCGACGGCATGGGTGGTGAGGGCCTGCGGCAGGTCGCTCACGGGCATCGGCACGGGCGTGGCGCCGAGCTGCTGGATGACGGCGATGCCGGTCGGCCCGGGCACGCGCAGCTTCTGCCCTTGAGATCGGCCGGATGGTGCACGGGCGTATCGGCCATATGGATCGCCTGGCCGGCATGCACGTGGAGGAAGCAGACGTGGACGTCGCGGTATTCCTCGGCCAGATGCTGGGCGAACATCTCGCGCATGGCGAGGTTGGCGGCGACGATGTTGTTGGTGAAGATGGTCGGCAGCTCGAACACTTCCGAGCGCGGGAACAGGCCGGCAGAGTAGCCGTTCACGGTCCAGGCGATGTCGACGACGCCGTCGCGCACCTGCCCGAACAGCTGCGGCGGCGTGCCGCCGAGCGACATCGACGGATAGATCTCGATCTTCACGCGGCCGCCGGAATCCTGTCTCGATCCGTTCGGCCCAGGGCGCCAGCATCTTGGTCTGCGCGGGCGCCTTGGGGCCGAGAAAGTGGTGCAGCTTGAGGTTGACCTCGGCGGCCCGCGCGCGCCCGCGCGCAGGATGAACGGCGCCGCCAGGGCGGCCGTGCCCGCGCTCAGCAATTGCCTGCGGTTGAACATGTCCCTTCCTCCCTTTCGCTACCGGTTCAGCGGAACGCCGATCTCGAACTCCCACCGTTGGTTTCGGCGAGATGGTTTTGTATCAAACTATAGCCCAACGGCGTACCGCTCGCCATAGGCCGCAAAAACCGTCCGGAGCGTTGCGGCGCGGTCCGCTCGTCTCCACGCGGTCGGCCCGGTCCTCACAGCGGCGGCAGCCAGACGTCGAGGACGGCGCAGCGGCCTTCGCTGCGTACGACACGCAACGCTTCGGCGATGGCGTCCTCGACTTCGCGGGGATTGCGGATCGTGTGGCCGTGGTGCCGCCGGCGGCGACGGCGATGGCGGCGTAGTCGGGCGGCGGGATCGAAGCTCACGTCGATGTCGGCGGCGCGGCTGGCGTAGCCGTCGGGGTGGACGGCGAGCGCGGAGAACTTCGGCGCCTTCCAGCCGCGGTTGTTGTAGACGACCTGCAGGAACGGGGTCTGATACTTCCGCGCCATCCAATGCACGGTCGAGGGCTGCGAGAACATGTAGGAGCCGTCGCCGGTGAGCGCTACCACGGTCGCCGCGGGTTCGCCAGCTTGGCGCCGATGGCGGCACCGCCGTTCCAGCCGAGCGAGCCGCCGCCGCTGGCGAACATGGTGCCGGCCGCTGATTTCGCGATGTGGTCGCAAATCGCCGGATAGTTGGTGATGCCTTCGTTGAGGACGATCGCGTCGGCCTCGATCTGCCGGCGCACGCAGGCCGTCAGATATTCCGGCGTGATGCGATCCTTGGGCTCGGCCTCGCGGCCGGCGAGTTCGGCGGCGCGGCTCGCATGCTGGGCGGCGTAGTGACGCCGGCGCTGCGCGACTGCTTCCGCATCGATCTTCAGGCCGTCGAGATGGGCGTTCAGCTGCCGCAGCGCCGTGGCCGCATCGGCCTGGAAGCTGCGGCGCGCCCGGATGTACCAGAGCGGCATCGATTGCTTCAGCGGGTCGACGTCGAGGTGGTAGATGACGGCGCCGTCGGAAGGCCTGCTGACCGTCGGAATCCACGGCACGTCGCTGTCGATCACCAGGATGACGTCGGCCGCGGCCAGGGCGGCATTCTGGAACGGGTGGTTCCAGTGGTTGCCCTGGTAGAGCGGGTCGTCGTGCGGGTAGTTGACGTAGCTCGGCACGGATTCGAGCACGCCGACGCCGAGGCGCCGGCAGAAGCACACGAGTTCCGCCACCGCCGCCGGCTGGCGGCCGAGATAGGAGGTGACGACCAGGGGCCGATTGGCGGCGGCGACGGCATCGACGATCGCGGACACGCCATCGGCCGGCAGGGGCATGGGCGCCACCGGCCGCCAGTCCGCCGGATCGATCGCGATCGGATCGGTGCGCTCCTCCATCACCTCGCGCGCGCCGACGACATAGACGGGGCCCTTTGGGATCGCTGCGGGCGATTTGCAGCGCGCGGAACACGATCTGCTTCACGTTCTTCGCCGTGCGCAGCTCGTTTTCGTACTTCATGTATTGGCGGACGATGCCGCGCTGGTCCGGCACGTCCTGGATCCACTGGATGAATTCGTTCCGACTCCCCTTCAACTCGCCTTCCTGGGTGAAGGGCGACGTGCCCGCGAAGATGAAGACGGGCACGCGGCCCTTGGCGGCGTTGTGGACGGCGCCGGCCAGCGACTGGGTGCCGCATTCCACATGCACCAGCACGGCCTGGGCGCGGCCGCTCACCTGCGCGTGGCCGTGGGCGCAGCTGAGGGCGACCATCTCGTTGGGGCAGGTGATGACGGCGGGGATAGCGCCGCCATGGGCGCGCGCCTCGGCGATGGCCTCGATCAGGGCCGGATGGTCGCTGCCGAAATTCGCGAAGATGTGGGAGACGCCGGCGGCGGCCAGGGATTCCAGAAGGGCGGTGCTGGCGGTGTACATGGCCGCTACGCCAGCCCGTCCGTGATCTTGCGGAGCAGCGCGATGAGCGCCGCCTTGCGCTTGCCGACGATGGCGTCGAGCCGGCGGTCGTGGACGCGGGCGTGGAGCCAGCAGGTCCGCCAGCGTCGCCTCGCCGGCGCGCGTCAAGCGTCAGGGTGACGCTGCGGCGGTCGACCGTCGAGGGGCGCCGGCGGACGAGACCGTGGCGGTGCAGCTCCTGGACGAGCGGCGTCACCGTCGACTTGTCGCGCGAGATCGCGCGGCCGAGGGCGGTCTGCGTGATTCCCGGATTGTTGTGGATCACCATCATCGCGGCGAAGCGGCCGGGCTTCAGGTGCGGCTGTCCCGAGTGTTTCGCGAAGGCGCGGAAGGAGGCGTCCTGGGCGAGCCGCAGATGGAAGCCGATCCAGTCGGCGAGCGCCCCGAGGCGGACGTCGTCGTTACGGGTGGGCCGTCCCGCGGCGCGGGCGATCTTGCGGGTCTTCCGTGCAACCAGGGGCATCTGGCGCGGCAATTGGTTTGCCTCCAAACCTTCACGGGTCTAAGCTGGCGCAACGCCTGTCGCGATCGGTATTAGCAGATTGACAAGGGCAAGGCGAGATCGGACGAAGCGCGCACGGGCGGCCGCCGCGGCGGCGGGCGCCGACGTGAGATCATCGCACGCAGGTCGGCATCGTCGGCGCGGGGCCGGCCGGCCTCTTCCTCTCCTGCCTGCTGGCTCGGGCCGGCATCGATTCGATCGTGCTGCGAGAACCGCAGCCGCGACTATGTCGAGAACCGCATCCGCGCCGGCGTGCTCGGAGCAGGGCACGGTCGACCTGCTGAACGAGGCCGGCCTCGGCGCGCGCATGCAGCGCGAGGGGCTGGTCCATGCGGGCATCGAGATCCGGTTCGACGGCCGCGGCCATCGCATCGATTTCCGGGCGCTGACGGGCAAGGCGATCACCGTCTATGGCCAGCACGAGCTGGTGAAGGACCTCATCGCCGCCCGGCTGGCGGAAGGCCGGCCGCTTCACTTCGAGGTGTCCGATGTGGCCGTGGAAGGTTTCGACGCGGGCGCGCCGGTCGATCCGCTACAAGAAGCGACGGCGAGTCGCATGAGATCGCCTGCGACTTCATCGCGGGCTGCGACGGCTTCCACGGCATCTGCCGGCCGAGCGTGCCGGCACGGCGTGCTCACGATCTACGAGCGCAGCTATCCCTTCGCCTGGATGGGCATCCTGGCCGAGGCGCCGCCGGCCTCGAAGGAGCTGATCTACGCCCATCACGAGCGCGGCTTCGCGCTGCTCTCCATGCGGTCGCCGACGCTGTCGCGGCTCTATGTCGCAGTGCGGGCCGGCGGACGACCCGTCCAATGGCCCGACGAGCGCATCTGGGACGAGCTGCAGCGCGCGCACGGCCACGAGCGACGGCGGCTTCCGCGTGCCGCAGGGCGCCGTCCTGCAGAAGGGCATCACGCCCATGCGCAGCTTCGTCGTCGAGCCCATGCAGTGCGGCCGGCTGTTCCTGGCCGGCGACGCCGGCCCATATCGTGCCGCCGACCGGCGCCAAGGGCATGAACCTCGCCATGGCCGACGTGCACTATCTCGCGCAGGCGCTGGCCGCCTACTATCGCTCGGGCGCGATGGACCTGCTCGAAGGCTACTCGGCGCGCTGCCTGCGGCGGGTCTGGAAGGCGCAGCGCTTCTCCTGGTGGATGACCACCATGCTGCACCGCCACCCCGAGGATCTCGCCCTTCGACCGCCGCCGCCAGCTCGCCGAGCTCGACTACCTCACGGGCTCGGAGGCGGCGATGCGGTCGCTGGCGGAGAACTATGTCGGGTTGCCGCTGGATTAGGCTTCTCGGCGGCGGACCCGCCGATCTGAACCACGACCTCCTGCAGCGTCCCGCCTCTCGATGCGAGACGCGCGCGCGACGCGATAGATCTTAACCGCGTGTTCAATCCAGAACTGCGCATACGTGGCAAGCGCGCTACTAGCTTTGAAACTCCGTTGGTCCATTGGCAGATGATCCTGACGGGGCGAAGGCCGGGAGTGAAGGGCGCGTTAGTCGCCTGTACCTTAGGCGAGATCTTGGAGATGGGATCATTCCCTTCTCCGCAAGCGAGGACGCGCCGATATGAGAATGGTGAAATGGCTCGGGCCTGCCATCATCGGTGCCGCCGTCGGCGGCATTGCGACAGTGCTCGTGGGCTTCAACTGTGCCGGCTGGGTCTCAAGCCGTTCCGCCTGAGCGGATGGCAAACCAGCAGTCGATCGCGGCCGTGACTGCGGCGCTTCTTCCGGTGTGCGTCATCCAGTCAAGGGCAGACCCGGAAGCGATAGCGAAGACCCAACACGTCGGTGCGCTCAGTTCCCTCTACGAGCGCCGCGCTTTTGTCATGAGGGCCGGTTGGGCAACCACGCCGACAATGCAATCGCCGAACAGCGACCTGGCGGCGGCGTGCGCGGCACTGCTTGCGACGGCAGCGCAGTCATAGCGCGGGAGCAACGGCGCTCGATTGTTCGCTCGTGGCAAGTCTCGCGGGATACGTCATCAGACCGAGCGTCTGGTGCGGCTTGCCCGCCGAGTTCGTCGGGCTAGCGCCCGCGTTGCCGCGCGCCGCCGCGACCCGCCGCCCATCCGCAGTCGTCCGTTCGCCAGGCGCGGGCGCCGTATTGCTGCGGCGACCCGACATCCGATTGACTATGCGCCGCCCGCGTATCGTGATCGCCTGCTCCTGAGTGCATCGGCTTGGGCGGTGCGAATCACTATACGAAGTGAAAATACCCCAACACTGCCATGACCACGACGACGACGCCGATAATGTAAAAGATGCTGTACATTCCCTGCTCTCCGGTTGAAGTAGCGCCGCATATTGTGCGCATCGTCCTTCTCTGTACCGCGCGAACGTGAGATTGGCTGTTCAAAGGAGGACACTCCCCAGGCCGGTCTTCATCGAATGCGCCACGCGAGCGGATGCGCGAGGTCGCTCCTGCACGCGATCATTGGCCACTAGTCGCCGATCTGCCGCCGCGAGCCAGCCAGTGCCGACGATATTCCGTGTCCAATATTGGACAGCGTGCAGCCGTCCGAACGGCTACGCATACGGTCCTACCGAATATCCGCCGCCGATGATGGCGGCGGGTTCCGCCTCACTGCCGAGAATTCCTCGGTGGGATGAGTGGAACCGAGAGGGGAAATACCGTGCAACACCATCACATAAACCACGCGATGCAGAATCGCGTGATGGCTGCATCTCGCATGCAGCCCAGCTGAACTGCATGACGGAGCGCCGGCGAGAGTCGGCCTGCTCCGTTCGACGATGAAACCGAGCCTTCGAGTGGCTCGGGCCAATGCAATCCTAGTGACGGAGGGAATGATGAAGTTAGTTCGGTTCTTAGGCGTGCTCGGCGCGGTCGGCTTGTTGTCGGGCTGCGCAAGCAATATCAAGCAGATAGAAGAGGTCCAGGCGACCGGTGGTACGCCCTTCACCCAGGCGCTGACGGAGGAGTACCGCTCCTTCGTGGCCCATGAGAAGGACGAGCGCGACTGGTCGGCCGCCGACTATTTCGCGATCAAAGGCCTGGCTGCGGCCGGCGGTCAGGTGGTGCTGCCCGAAGCAGTCGGCGACGTCGGCGAACACGGCCCGGCGCTCACCGATGCCCGCGCCAGGCTGATGGCGGCGCTCGATGGCGCGCCCGCGACAGCAACCCGCAGGTGGCGGCGCACGCGCAACGCGCGTTCGACTGCTGGAACCACGAGGCCGAGGAAGACAATTGGTACGAGGCCATCACGGACGAGCACGTGAAGCCGTGCCGCGATGAGTTCGAGGCGGCGATGGCGCAGCTGACGCCGCCGCCGGTGCAGGGCGTGGCCCCGAACGAGTACGTCGTGCTGTTCGACTTCGACAAGTCGAACATCAACCAGGCCGGCAACGCGGTCCTCGAGCAAGCATTGGCCGACGCCAGGAAGATGGGCTCGGTCCGCATCTCCGCGACCGGCCACGCCGATCGCTCGGGTTCGGAAGACTACAACATGGCGCTGTCGCTGCGCCGTGCGGACTCTGTGCGCGAGGCCTTGATCGCCGGCGGCGTTTCGGCCGACACGATCACGGTCGCAGGCCGCGGCGAAAGCGAGCCGGCGGTGCCGACAGCGGATGGCGTGAAGGAGCAGGCCAACCGCCGCGTCGTGATCGTTCTGCAGTAACCCTTCTCCGGTTGAGAGACCGAGGCAGCCGGGCAACCGGCGCCGTCTCTTTGTTTTGCCGGTTCGCCGGTGGATCCAGGTGCGCGCTGTCATGTCGGGTTCCCGCAGCAGTCGAACGCCGCCGTGCTATTGGAACGATGCGGGCTACGGGCCGAAGAGGCACGACAATCGCTTCCCTTCGAAGGTTAGACATCGACCGCTACAGCAGCCAAATCGCGACACGGCCCCGCTTCGAAAGAAGCGGGATTTCTTCGGTATGCCCCTCGCCACGGTGGTCGCGCCTCGCGCAAAGGGAGAGGCGACGCCCCGCCTGATCTCCCGAAGAGTCCAATATCAACATCGAGGGAGAAGATCGAGTGCTAGAGAAATTCGGCACGCGCAGTAATGCGCGCCGCCGATCCGGCTCCCCGCCGTTGGGTCGAAATAAACTGCTTCTCCGCACCCCCTGGCAGCTCCTTTCCCCAATCGGCTGCCGGGGGCATCCCGTGCCGCTGGCTATCCGACCGGCCCGCGGTGGATTGAGGGATTTATCCACCGCGCTGAATTGAACATGCAATCGACTCCGGGTGCGATCATGCTGGGAGAAAATCTAGGACAGGCAAGAGACGGCAAGCGCATGGCCACGTCGCGTGAGCGCGCTGCCGGACGCGATGGCCCGGCAAGGGCGCCGCATTCTATTTCGCGGCGCTGCTTCTCGCCCTGTTCCTCGCGGCCGTCGCAATGCCCTGCTCGCTCCGCCCGCCGCCGCCCAGCCCGCGCCGCAGACACCGATTTCGACATCGCGCATGACGGTGTGACGTGGTCGGTCATCGCGCGTCACTTTCCGTCAGGACGGCGACAAGCTCGTCGTCCACAGCGAGCTCAAGATCGAGGTCGAGGTGCTGTTCCTCACCGTCTATCGCTACCGGCAGACGCGCGACGAGGTCTGGCGCGAACGGCAGCTTGATCGCGCTCGCCAGCACGGCTGACGACGACGGCACCCCGCAGTGACATCAAGGCGCAGGCCGGGCCGGACGGGATCAGGTGACCTCCACGGCAAGGATAGCTGGACGTTGCCCGCCGGAGAGCGTGCCCGGCGAGTTACTGGAACAGTCGATGGTGACGCGCGAAGGGCCCGCTCGTGGACTCGCTGAGCGGCAAGATCCTTCCGGGCAGGTCGTGAAGCTCGGGCCGGAGACCATCCGTGAGGGCGGGCCGCGACATCGTCGCCACCCACTACCGGCTCGAAGCCGCAGCGCCCGCGCGACATTTGGTACGACGCCAGCGGGCGCTGGGTGAAGATGCGCGCGATCGGCCGCGACGGCTTCGGTCGCGGAGTGTGCTGAACAGCAATCGCCGCCGCATGATCGGTCACCCGACCCCTCCTGCCTCCAAGCTAATACTGGCACGCAGTGTGGCGGTTGTGGACTCCGAAATGGCCCTGCAATCCGCTAGGTATGTGTCTGCCGCGGCGGTCACGCGCTGACGCGGCAATCCCGATTGACCGAGCAATGGAGACCCAAGTGGCCGAAACTACGAATGGCAGCTACACGCGAACGAACACCGCTGTACTTCATCGTCGGCGGATTGGTCGTGGTCGTCGCCGGGCTCGCCTTCATGTACTTCAACGGGTACATAGGGCGATCGGGGCCACAAGACGGAAATCACGATCGAAGTCCCAAAGGTGCAGGTACAGAGCAATACGTAACTGAACGAAGTACA